>OBJA01000243.1_pt1 | contig 51418 bp, 33 predicted proteins | sample 1519751 | NCBI WGS metagenome assembly OBJA01 (sample SAMEA3881238, study PRJEB22517) | soil metagenome | biome: lake sediment; feature: soda lake sediment; material: sediment, water from around vicinity | place: India | collected 2013-12-23 | depth 3 m
ATACCGCGAAAGAATATCATATGTTGTTGAGGAAATGCAAGAGGTTGCTAAATAAAATGACAAAAGAAAATCGTCGAATTATTTTGACTGCAGTAAAAACAGGACTCATTATAAATATTTTACTTGCAAGCATTAAAATTTCATCAGGTATAATAGGTAGTTCACAAGCGCTATTTAGTGACGGTTTGAATTCATTTTCTGATGTTTTTATTAGCATGATGTTGTTGTTGGTGTTAAGATTGGCTTCAAAAAAGCCCGATCATGATCATCCCTATGGACATGAAAAATTCGAAGGGTTAGGTTATTTTGTTCTAGGCATTGTTTTTCTTTTAACAGCTATTTATATTTTTATTCAAGCAACCATAAGCATCATTACATTACTCTCAGGAACACAAACCGTTGATTCCCCCCAACTTGTAACACTTTATGTAGCTTTTTTTGCTTTTGGTATTAAATTGTTTTTATACGCTTATTTTAAGAGGGTGAGCAAAAAAATAGATTCACCTACCATAAAAGCTGATGCTAAAAATCATATGATTGATGCTTGGGCAACATTAGTATCCATCATCGGTATTATCCTCACGCAGTTCAACCTTATTATTTTTGACTACATTGCATCTATCATTATCGGATTTTTCATCTTAAGGTTAGGCATTCAAATCATTTTAGAAGCCATCACATATCTTGTTGATCAAGCGCCATCCGACGAAGAGATTAACCAAATTAAAGATTTAATCCAATCTATCAAAGGTGTGATGAGTATTGATGAGTTAAAAATTCGAAAACATGTGACACAACTTTATGTCGATGTTGAAATAGGAGTTATTTCAACATTATCATTAGAAGAAGCACACTTGATTGCTGAAAATGTTCATCACCGTGTTGAAAAAAAATTCCCAGAAGTCATCCATTGTATGGTTCATGTGAACCCATACAAGAAAACGATTTAATCAAACGGCAAATAAACCAAAGAAAAATATAAACAAGTTATATTTTATTGAGTTTAATTGCCTTTTTTGCTAAAATATAGCCATAGGTACTCATAATGAGAAAGGCGGGATGGTATGCCAGAACTATATTTAATTCAATGGGGTGTCATAGGGTTCTTTGTCTTAATTCACTTTATCATTGGATTTTTAAGAGGTGCGAGTAAATCAACATACTTTTCTATCGTCAGTTTGGTTTTAACGATCGTTACACTTTGGCTTGTCTCGAAGATATCGTTAAACCTTCTTTTTTCAACGTTTATGAGTCTTGAAACATTTATCTTAACCATTCAAAATCTAACAGGTGGCATGATTCCTGAAAACATGATTGAGTACATCCTAGATCCAACCATCAGTGCCGTACTGATTGCTATTATCGATATTGTTATTAAAATTGTTGCATTCATCATCATATATCCATTTTTGAAATGGTCGTTGACCATGTCCATATTTAGACCTATTTGGACAATGGCAATCAAAAAATCTATACTTAAAAGTCAAAATGCTAAAGATAAAGTAGCATTTGAAACAAAATCAAAATCAAATCGAAAGTTCAGACCTAGCAAAAAACTTAAGAAACCTATATTTGGCCGTCTTTTAGGTGGTTTTATGGGTGCGATTAGAGGTTTTGTAGTTGGGTTTGTTTTCTTAATTCCAGTGATTGTTATAGGCGGATTCGTTTCCGGTGTAGGTTCTGTTTTACTATCCAACCCTCAAGGTGGTTATCAATTAAGTGCTGATGGCAAAGAAATGGTTGAAATACCATCTGAATTTGACGAGATCATAGAAAACATTATTCGTATGAATGAACAAGGTTTAGGTAGTATTGCTCGCCAAATCGTTATTGGTGGTAAATCTGTTGACCGTATCGCCTTCGATATGATTTTTTCAGCGGACATTGTTGAATCAGGCAAAAAAGTAGGAGAAATTAATCTTGGAAACGAACTTGAAGGTATAGTTGGTATTGCCGAGGTTCTCCTCAAAGGTGGTTATTTAGATAACAACTATAATTACGAAACCATTTCATCTGAAAATCTGCCAGACATTGAAATCATTATGGGTCACCTTGGACGTTCAATGCTTGTCCAAACCATGATTCCACTAGGCACACGATTTGCAATTGTTAATATCTTGCCAGATTATATCGGTGGAACAAACTTATATGATCGTCCAACAACGCGTGATGCGATTGATAATTTCACTGCCATCGATTGGGAAGTAGAATTTCAAAATATTTATGGCATTATCGCAGCAGTTCTTGAGTTTGGTTCTTATGAAGAATTAATGGGATATGCAAATGATCCCATCTCTCTACTAGAAATGACACCAGAAGAAGCTGCAGCTTTTACAGATATTTTTCGTGCTTTTGGTAATTTAGAGACACTTTATATTTTGAATGCAGGTGTTGATTTTGCAACATCATTTGAAAGTGTTCAAAATTTAGTATCCTGGATAGAATCAGGGGAACGAGAAGCTTATTTACAAAATAGATTATCGTTTATTTTAGACAATCCTGATTTCTTTGTAGGTGAACAGGGCGAAATTTCACGCATCGCAAACTTTATTGAATCCATTTTTGCAGATGAAAACGTATCGATTAAAGATATGTATGAGGCATCTGGAAACTTAGAAAGATTAATTGAATTACAAAATCCTGAGTGGTTTGGTGGTTTACTTGATGAACTAGTAACCATTGAACTTTTAGTACGTACAATACCGTTAGGACTTGATTTTGCTTTATATCAAGCATTAGGTGATCAAGTATCGATTGAACTTGCAAATCAGATTTCTATAGCACTTGAAGAAACATCATGGGAGAGTGAAATATTAAATGTTGGCGATATTTATAAAGAGGTTCTTAATATCGGTATATCAGCTATTTTAGGTGATAATCCCAACTACTATGCTTTCATTGATAATGTAGCAGAAAATCATATGTCATCGATTCGTAACATTATCAATCATATCTTTGAAGATAGTGAAGTCGTAAATGTTGCTATCGAATATGCATCTCCTGTATTAATTGATACATTTATCAGTGACGAAGATGTTAAAAATCTCGTTTTAGAAGCCTTAATAAGCGATGAAGAATCAGGGGTCGTTGATTTTAACTTCGGTTTAGAATTAAGCTATATCTTAACCATGGTTGAAACCGTATTAAGCTTTACATCTGCAGAAACGTTAAGCAACGTTGGAGGTTTAACGCTCATTGATCAAATTGAGCTTTTCGCTTCATTTGGTTCTTTAAGTGCATCTAGGTTCACAGATTTTGATCATGCTATCAAAAACATGCAGCTCTTTGAGCGAATTGGTAAATCAGGCTTAGAATATGCTAAACTCAGTCAAGGCATTGCACAATTATATATTCCATCTGAAGTTTCTTTAGGAGATGATTTATCATCACTCATAAACTTTGTTTATTATGCAGCAAACTATCTGCATACGGAAAGCCAAACCGTTCAATTCATTGAAGATGTTGATTTTGCACCACTTTTAGCAGATTCAAATTTTAGATCATATTTACTACCGACAGGAGAAAATCACTCACCATTTATTATTAGCAACCTTGCACATAACATCTTACTCTTTTCTGAAAATGAATCACTCAGTAATTTTTTAACAATACCTCAAACATTATTAACAGCTTCACCAGAAGATCAAGTGTGGGACACTGAGATTGCCAATTTATTTGGTGCTGTTTTCGATTTAGGTGCATTTTTTGATGACTCTAATGTTCTCAAACTTTCCATTCGTGAAGTCTTAAAATTATCTGAAGACCCACTTCAAGCACCTATTACGTTAATCACACAATTTGCAGATCAAGACATGTCAAAAGCAACCCAAGCTTTTGGTGGACTCGATCAATCACTTATTTTTAGACATAGCATCAGTACAGCCATTGAAAGCATTGGTACAGATAGTCTATCCTTTATTGAAGGATTCGAGTTACGCATGCCAGAGATTGCTTTAGAAGAAGGTATCATTAAAGAAAATATTTTTGTCGAACTGATTTGGGGTATATCGACATTTCTTGCTGATGCGAATCAAACATTAGCGTTTGAAACGATTGCTGACATCTCATCCAATGTTGACAATTACTTATACGTTCAAGCCTTCAATCAGATGGATGATGAAACATTTACTATTTTTAGCTCGATTACACTGTTACGTGGTTTAATGTCGCAAGTTTTACTTGATGAAAATGTTCAAGCGTATATCCGAAATGTCGTTAATGGTTCTGGCACGATAACCGTTTCTGATTCATTTATGGCTTTGGAACGCGAAGACAATTTACTTGATGTCTCAGATATATCAAGCTTATTTATATCCGTAAAAGCGCTGCAAGTTACTGCACCGTTCTACTACAACCCAAGTGGTGAAATCTATCAGTTTGTTAATCAGCTATCTGATCAACAACTTGATATATTCTTTGATGCGACCTTATTAAAAGAAGTACTTACGTTCGCATTAACCGATGAACTTGTCATCGATTCACTCGCAACTATCGTTAATAATGCCTACGGAGGCGTGCAATCTGGGGTAGGGATACTTGGACAAATTAATCCAGACTTTACGAATTTTATTGTTTCATTAGGTGCTCAAAAAGATGAAGATGGATATTTTGATGTTCATGAAATCAAATCACTGATTCGTGCATATAAAGAACTTCAAGTTAGTTCACTTGAAGAACTGATCGCTCTTCAAGATTTAGAACTTCTAAATGCTAAGATCTCAAATACATTTGTCATCGAAAAACTCTTCGAATCAAACTGGTTATTCCTCAATCTTAACTATGTCTTTACAGATGAGGGACTATATGAGCAACTTGCAGCGATATTAGAACAACAAATTCTTGATCAAACAGGCGTATCACACACATTAACAGGTGAAAACGTCAGTTTTGTGTTACCTAAGTATGACATGTTAGAAACCGAAGGTGATCGTGTTGGACAGATTAAAGTATCAGAAATTAAAAAGTTTTTAATTGCTGGAACACGTGTCAATTGGACAGCACGTGAACTTGGATCAGGTGCAGCACTTGCATCAAACATTGCAAACATCATGTTAGAAGAAGGTGCTGATGGACAACGTCATGTTGATGTGTTAACAGACTCTAATTTAATTGTTGCTATTTTTGATAAATTGCTCAATTTTGAGTATAACGATTTTGGTATTGATCAAATCTTAGTCGATTTTGGTAATAGTCGTATAGGTGCTAACCCAGCACTTGATGGCTTAACATTGACGAAAGAAGTGCTTCACTATGACACAACAGCTTATGATGACAATGAAGTGATTAGAAAAACCGAAATTGCACAACTCTTTGAATCCATTGCTTTAGTAGATTTAAATCAACCGCTCGGTCTAAACACATTTATTACACTTGTTGATGAAGGAAAACTTCCAGATTTATTGGCATCAAAAATTCTTCACTCGATTATATCAAACGCATTAACAAATGATAATATACAAAGCTTTGGTGTAACCAAAGTCAATAGTATTCAAGAAATTTTAGTCTTACCTGATGATTTCTTTGCTGTCGATCCTGTGTTAATGGATGGAGACTTATTCAAAGTTACAGAATTAGAAAACATCTTTATTGCACTTCGTGCACTCGGATTAGAAAATGGTGATTTTGGTTCAATTAACCAAGACACATTTATCCAGCTTGTTGACCCTGCAACCGAGGATGAAGAAGGTAAAGACGACTTTGATCGTGTTTTTGGTGCAAACTATATTTATATCCTTATTGATCGAGCAATCGCACTTGAAGGGTTTAGCGATTTTGCAGCAAATACACTTGGACTAGAAGGTGTATCATTAAACCCACCACTATCGATTAAAGTTGATGATCCTGACAATCTATTAGAAAACGGAAGATTATCAAAACTAGAATATAGACGATTATTAACATCAGTATCCATGTTAGGTGATTTATCTCAAGTTCAAGATCCAGCTGTCGTTTTAGATATTTTAACTGGCATGATTGGTACAGATGTTGATCCTAACACACAAGAAGATGAGTTTGATCGCTTCATGAGTTCTGATTACTTGTATTACATGATTAGTGTGCTTCTACAAAATCAAGAAACTCTCAAAGTGCCTTCTCAAGCGCTTGAAGTCGGCGGCACTTATGATGGATTCATAAAGAAAGTAGAAATTCGTGCAGTACTCAATGCATTACTTATTTTAGAAATTGTCAATCCAGGTGATTTAAATCCTGATGATATCACCATTCAAATGTTATTTGATATTTTAAACGAAGCACCTTCAGCACTGGTTCAGTATTTAATTTCTGAACAAATCATTAACACACTTGACCCAGATAATGAAGGTAAAATTCCTGATGATGCCTTTGAAGGCGATCCAGCAGATGGATTATTGACTATGGATGAAATTAACGCGATTGCAGATGCGTTACTCATTTTAGCAAATAATGACCCAGATACACCGATAACAGAAATTGACTTTGATGCGATTACAGTCGGCCAAGTTCAAGCTTTATCAACCGTTAACTCTGTGGTTATCAAACAATTATTAACCGATGAAATTAAAAAAGCTTTAGATCCTAATGACGAAGGCAAAATACCTGCAGATGCATACGATGCATCAGGTAGACTTTCTCAAGAAGAGATAGAAGCTCTAGTTGTCGCGCTTTTAGTACTCGCTAACGATGATCCAGATGTGCTCATCAGTGAAATTGATACGGATGTCAATGTTGGACAAGCACTCCGATTAAGAGATGGTGATGGTGTTCCAGGTGAAATCGTTGGTTTAGACTCACTTATTATCCAGCAAGTCTTATCCGATGAAATTATTGACATCTTAGGTGTAGATAACATCCCTGATAGTGCCTATATGGATATCGATAAAACACGACTACTTCGATCTGAACTTGAAGAAATGATTCAAGCCATCTATATCTTATCTGATGAAGATGAGACAATGCCAGTTAAGGATTTAGATACAGAAGATGTTACAGTTGCTCAAGTAGCTGCACTCAATGATTTAAATTCAAATATTACGAAGAAGCTTATTTCACAAACCATTATTGATAATATTGACGCAGATATGCCAGAGGGCGAATCACGCGTACCTGCTGAAGCATATGATGACGTCGATCCAACACGTCTATCAGATAATGAGTTAGACGCCATGATTGAAGCACTCATCATCTTAGCTGAAGGTGATCAATCACAACCTGTAACAGATCTTGATTTTACCAATATAAATGTTGGTCAAGTCGAAGAACTATCTGTTGTTAATTCATTTATCATTAAGCAAGTATTAACCGATGAAATTAAGAAAAACTTAGACCCAGATGATGAAGGAAAAGTCCCTGTGGATGCTTATGAAGGCAATAATACATCAGGACGTTTAAAACAAGAAGAAATAAACGCAATGGTTGTTGCACTTAAAGTACTTGCAAATGATGATCCAACTGTGTTAATTTCTGATATTGAGACAGATGTTACTGTTGGACAAGCATTAAGACTAAGAGATGGTACAGGCACACCAGGTGAAGTCGTTGGTTTAGATTCACTCATTATCCAACAAATTATTTCGGATGAAATTGTAACGATTGTTGGCACAGAAAACATACCATCAACGTCCTATATTGATGTTGAAGAGTCCAGATTGACTAGAAGTGAAATCGAAGAAATGATTCAAGCAATCTACATTTTATCTGATGAAAATGAAGCATTACTGGTTGCAGACATCAACACAGATGAAGTTACAGTTAAACAAGTTAGTGACCTCAATGCTCTAAATTCTAACATTACCAAGAAACTCATTTCACAAACCATTATTGATAATATTGACGCGGATATGCCAGAAGGCGAATCACGCGTACCTTTTGAAGCATATGATCTAGATGACCCAACACGTCTCTCAAATGACGAACTTTTAGGCATGATTGAAGCACTAACCATTGTTGCAAAAGGCGATCAATCAGAAGTTGTCAGAACATTGGATTTCTCTGATATCAATGTTGGACAAGTGGATGAACTTTCAACAGTTGATTCCTTTATCATCAAACAAGTGTTAACAGATGAAATCAAGAAAAACTTAGATCCAAATGATGAAGGTAAAGTTCCAATTGACGCTTATGAAGGAAACGATCCATCAGGACGTTTGAAACAAGATGAAATTGATGCACTTGTTGTTGCACTCTATGTTCTAGCTAATGATGATCCATCTGTATCCATAACCGCTATAGAAACAGATGTTACGGTTGGTCAAGCATTAAGACTTAGAGACGGCACTGGCACACCAGGTGAAATCGTAGGTTTAGATTCACGCATTATCCAACAAATTATTTCTGATGAAATTGTAACGATTGTTGGTACAGATAATATACCATCAACTTCATATATTGATGTTGAAGAGTCTAGATTGACTAGAACTGAACTTGAACAAATGATTCAAGCGATTTACATTTTATCGGATGAAGATGAAACCATGGACGTTGCAGCCATTAATACAGATGATGTGACCGTTGGTCAAGTTCAAGATCTAAATGCGCTAAACTCAGCTATTACAAAACGACTCATATCAACAGCAATTATTGATAATATCAATGATGGTCTACCTGAAGGTGAATCAAAAGTTCCACAAGAAGCATATGATCTTGATGACCCTGTTCGTCTCTCTGATGCTGAATTAGATGCGATGATTGTTGCGCTTGTTATTTTAGCAAATGATGACTTAACACTCCAAGTAAACTTAGTTGAAACAGATGTCACTGTTGGACAAGCAGCAAGATTACGTGATGGCACAGGCACACCAGGTGAAACAGTAGGTGTTGATTCATTTATTATTCAACAACTTGTTTCTGAACAAGTCATAACAGTGATTGGTGTAGATAATATTCCAGATAGTTCCTATGCTGATGTAGAAAAGACACGACTCATTAAGTCTGAAGTTATTAACATGATTACAGCTATCGAAATACTTGGTGATTATGATAACAATAAACCAGTCGCTGATCTTGATGCAGATGAAGTAACAGTTGGACAAACCAAAGAACTTAACCAACTCGATTCACCAATTACGAAGAAACTGATTTCATCTGCGATTATTGATGCAATCGATCCAGATGATGAAGGTAAGATTCCATTAGAAGCTTATGATGGAGACCCAGCTAATGGTTTATTAACTGATCAAGAAAGAGAAGCAATGATTGTTGCTCTTGAAATATTAGCTGATCATATTTTAGAAACTGAAGTTAGAGCGATTACTATCAATGTAACCGTCGGTCAAGTTCAAGAGTTTAAAGATGGTACAGGAGATCCACTTGAAGTAAGAGCTATCCATGCATATATCATTAAACAACTCATTTCTGATGAAGTTGAAGGTGTCATTACGACTATTCCAGATAGTGCATACAATGATCCGGTTACCAAAGATCGATTAACAGATGATGAAATCAACAAGATGATTGATGCGCTTGTCATCTTATCTGGCGGCGATCTCACAAAAGAAGTCTCTGCGATTGATCCAGACGAAGTAACGATTGGTCAAGTAGTACAACTCAATGGATTAGATTCAATTATTACTGACAAACTGATTAGCGACTCAATTGTTGATGCGATTGATCCAGATAAAGAAGGTAAAGTTCCAGACACAGCTTATTTAGGTAACGATCCAGCTAACAACTTGAGACCACTCGAAGTAACTGAAATGATCGAAGCTTTACGTATTCTATCAGGTAAGAAAGATGGCGATCCAAACGCATTAACAGATGATGTTATTGTTTCAGCTATTATCGTCAATCCAACCATCTATCAAGTAGACGCGATGAACTCGCTCAATTCTGATATCACGCGAAAACTGATTAGCGATTCCATCATTGAAGCGATTGATCCAAATGATGAAGGTAAAATTCCAGATACAGCTTATATAGCTGACACACCAGGAAACAACTTAAAACCAGCAGAAGTGCTTGAAATGATTAAAGCATTACGCATTTTAGCAGGTCAGAAAGATGGCGATCCAGACTCATTAACAGACGATATTCCTGTTGAAGATATCATTGTTGATCCAACACTTGGTCAAGTCAAGTTGTTAAACGCACTTGATTCAGATATTACACGAAAACTGATTAGTGATTCGATTATTGATGCTGTTGGTGAAGATAGTGTACCGATTGATGCATATATCGATAACACACCAGGTAATTTATTGAAACCAGATGAAGTCTTAAATATGATTTTGGCACTCGAGATATTGGCTGATGATGGTGATCCATTGACTGATACAGATGATCAAGTACTTTCAGATATGACGATACGTGTAACTGTTGCCCAAACACAACAGCTTAAGACCAATGAATCCGTCATTATCAAGCAAATCATAAGTGATGCGATTACAGACATGTTAACAGCTGAACAAATCCCACTTGCGGCATATAGCACTGAATTAGGTATAAATCGTTTAATTGATTCAGAAATCGAAGCGATGATTGATTCACTTGACATTCTTGCTGGTGGTGATGATACGCAATATGTAGATGCGATTATCTTTGATGAATCGACATTTACCGTAACAACACTTAAACAGTTCCCAGACTCACTTATCTTAAACCGTATTATCTCGTCAGGTTTAATTACTAACATGCCAAACATTCCGATTGAATCTTATGTTGATCGTGATCCACTTGATCAAGAATACAAACTTGATTTACTCAGAATCGAAATCAATAACATCTTAGATGCATTAACCATTTTAGGCATTGACGATCCAAATGATGGCGATAACATCCCTGCAAGTGACATCACATTCGCACAACTAGATGACATCATCTTATTAGGTACTGTGGGTAAAGATAATGAACATCCATTAGGATACTCACCAATCATTGTTCACATTTTATCGACACCAATGAGAGAAGCAGTATCACGTGTTCAAGGTGGTCATGACTATGGTGTGCCTGGTGAAGCAAGACGTAATGAAATTGATGCATTAACTTATGACTTGATGTATGAAGAAGTTGTTGGATTAATTGATGCACTCAAACTCATCGGTAACGTTGGAGAAGACCCAGGTCAAGAAGACCCAGAAACTACATCACTCTTTGATGTTTCAAGTACATTAGCACCAGAAACATTCGGTCCAGACTTACTTGATGATCTTATCTTGTTAGATAAACTCGTTGTTTACCGTATGATTTCTCTTGGTATCCAAGATGCAAACATTGCTAATGATGATAGTTATGCTATCGTTGGTGATAGAAACTATGATGCGGATCTACCAGCTGTTCCGGTTTACCGCGATATTAAGATTGATGAAATGAATCATATTGTTACATCGATGAATGTTTTAGGTATTACATCTATTGAGAATGTTATATCCGAAATTACAATACCAAAACTTAAAGCATTAACACCTGAAGAAATTGAGATTCTAGTTGAAGCAGACACAGATGGACCAAACACAATCATTTACTACATCATTTCCGAAACTGTTGATCCAGATAATGATCTCATTGTATGGAGTCCATTTACACCAGATCCTGATGATTATTATGTCATGGACGGACCAACACGCATTAGACTCAAGAGATCTTCAATTGCATTTGCATTATCATTACTTTAATGTATAGAAAAGGCGGTTGCTCATATGGAGTAACCCCTTTTTTTGTGATGAAAAAGATAATAAAAGTGCTATACTGAAAGAAAACAAGAAGGTGAATTCATGAATGATCAATCACAATTGTTATCGATTAGTAAAAAAGCTTTTTTAAATGTTGTTTACATTCTATTATTCTTGATTCTTGCAGCAGGTATTGTGACGCTTATTATACCTGCAGGTTCATTTTTACGTGATGAAGAAGGAACCATTATTAGTGGAAGCTTTTCATTTCTTGCGCAATCAAATTATCCGATTTGGCGTGTCTTAACTGCACCACTTGAAGTGCTATATGGACCTGATGCAGTCAATGTCGGTATGATTGGGTTTTTCTTAATCATCTTAGGTGGAACATTTACAGTGATGGATAAAACCGGTGGGATTAAAGTCATGATACAATCACTTATCATGCGATTTAAAGATAATAAATATATGCTTCTACGGTTAATCATTCTTATTTTTATGTTATTTGGTGCATTTTTTGGGATCTTTGAAGAATCCATTGCACTCCTTCCTATTTTGATTTTATTATCGCTATCGATGGGATGGGATACATTGACAGGTTTAGGGATGTGTGTGCTTGCTGCTGGTTTTGGATTTGCAACAGCCATTACAAATCCATTTTCAATTGGTGTTGCATCAAGTTTAGCCAACACAAACATTTTAAGTGGGGTTCTTTATCGCCTCTTCATTTTTGTTGTTATGTATGCTATGCTGCAATTTTTCTTAGTCCATCATGCAAAAAAAGTAGAACAAAACCCACAGGTTTCATCTACTTATGAGATTGATTTAAAAAAATCAAAATCGTTTGACTTATCACATGATGGATCTAATCAAGATAACAAGAAAATCTTACGTGTCTATTTAACCCTATTTCTTGTTTTGTTAATTGGAATCATATTAACAGGTGTTTTAGAACTTGTTTTTTCGATATCGATTCCAGCAATACCCGTGATGGCTCTCATCTTTTTAATCGGAGGTTTACTCGCAGGATATTTAGTCACAAAAGACTTTAAGTATACAGCTAGAATATACGCGAATGGCATGGTGGGTATCGCTCCTGCTTTACTTCTAATCGTTTTGGCTGTGAGTGTTAAGCATATTATTGCTGAAGCACAAGTCATGGACACAATCTTATATTATTTATCGAATATATTGGAAGGTAAATCACCTATCATCAGCATACTGTTTATCTATATGCTTGTTTTAGCCATCCAATTTTTCATTGGCTCTGCATCAGCTAAAGCATTCCTCATTATGCCCATCATTTTACCTTTGGTTGCTTTAATGGGATTAAGTAAAGAAATCGCGATTTTAGCATTTGTCTTTGGTGATGGGTATACAAACGTGATTTTTCCAACCAATGGTGTCTTACTGATTAGCTTATCGATTGCATCTGTATCGTATAGTAAATGGTTTAAATTTACTTATAAACTACAAATCGCAACGTTACTATTAACGATTTTATTCCTCTTTATTGGTGTTTGGATGGGCTATTAAAAAAAGACCTCAATGAGGTCTTACAAAGCTTCTAATAAATTGATGTAAAATTGTACACCATGAATGACATTATCAATTGAGATGTCTTCATCAACACCATGGATTTTAGCAAGATCTGCTTTAGACACATCCATAGGTGAAAATTTATAGACATGATCTGAAATGGCATGATAATGCCTTGAATCAGTCGTAGCAATCATTAAGTAAGGTGCAGGAATAACTTCTGGCCATGTTTGTTTGATTGCTTTTTTTATGCACTCAAAACGATCATCAAGTAAACTGACTTGTGTTGGTTCAGAAACTTCAATGGCTTCAACAGAGACATCAAACTTATGAATGATTTTTCCAACACGCGTAATGACATCTTGTGATGTCTCAAACGGTCTTAATCGGTAATTAACACCAAGCTCAGCGTGTGATGGGAGCACATTAATGGCTTCACTACCTTTCGCTTGTGTAAAGGCTTGTGTTGTTTTAAACAAAGATAAGAACTCGCCACCAGATGATTTTGCAATCAACTTGACGACAGGTAAGAATAGCCATAAATTTGCAAACAACATTTTAATGAAAAAAGAATCTGAATGTGGTGCAATCGTCTTAAACAAAGCTTTGACTGGAGGGGTGAGCTTCAGCTTAAATGAAGGATGATTATTTAAGGTAACAACAGCTTTTGATAGATTTGTTAATGGTGTATGCTTAGGTGGTGTTGACGCATGTCCACCTTTACTTTTAGCCACTAACTTTACATTTAAAAATCCTTTTTCTGCAATTCCAATCACTGCAGCTTTTTGCTTAACCCCTGGAAACATCTTTGAAACGATCGCTCCACCTTCATCAAGGACTAATCCAGGTGTAATACCTTTTTCTTCAAAATAGTTAACAATTGAAGAAGCAGAAACACCAAATGTTTCCTCATCACCGCCAAAGGCTAGATAGAGATCATTTTTAAAAATTCTTTCTTTCGATAATGAATACTCAACAGCCTCCATGATTGCATTGAGTGAACTTTTTGTATCTAATGTACCACGACCATATACAGTATGTTCATCAATTCTTCCTGAAAAAGGATCTTCTTTCCACTCGCCGTTAATGGGCACCACATCATAATGACTCATCAAAACAGTAGGTGATACATCAGATTCACCTTTTAATTTAATGAGTACTCCTTTATGATGCTCACTATATTCACCTTTTTCAAAAATGAGTGGGTACCTTACCTTTAAAAAATCACGAAATGCTTTAAACTGGCTATCATCAATGAGTGATTGATCAGCATATGAAATCGTCTTAAATTGAATCATCTTTGACAAAGATTCAACCACACGAGTTTCATCAATGTCGTGACGTTTACGCATCTCTGGTAAGTCGTTTGGTTTAAATCTCATTGTTCTTACAATCACTAAGGTAATAACAGCAACAGGAATAATAAATAGTAGATAATACATTATTTAATCAGACCTTTCTTGTATAAAACACGTGCAGTAATGAGTGAAATAACAACACCTACTGGCACCATAATACCAACTAACTCGCCACTGCCTGGAACTAACGGAAAGAAGATAAACATAAACAGTAAAGGCAAAATAGCAATCTTAATACGTTTCATAATATAAACGACACCTAAAGCACCAAATAAAGCAGCTAAAACATTCCCAAAAGCTGGTTGTAAAGCCTCACTTTTAAAAATAGGTTCTAAAGGTATGAATAAAAGAATACCAAAAATGATGATGACAGTTGTCATAATTGATGAAGCAGCAACCGCAATTGTTGATATTGCATCACCTTCATCACTGCCTTTTTCGACATTGAGTGCATCTTGTGCATTGAGTGCTGCAGGCACTTTTAGCGAACCAAGATTACCAGTAACAAACGCTAAATAACTACTGCCTGTACCTAACATAGGTGTAAACGTAAACACTTCAATGGTTGTCACCGGCCAAAAAATCATTGCAGTTGCAACAAATCCAGCAAAAAACATGTCAAGTGGAGGCCAAATACCTGTGACTAAACTGATAATGACAGGAACACTAATAAATAAACAGAGTGCACCAAGCATCCATAGGCGTCCTTCAAAATGAAGTTGATCTTTATACGTTCTCTTCATCTAAACCACCCCCAAAAATGCATAGAGAAGTGCTAAACTCATCGCGCCAACCATCGCTAATGGAATCGCATAATTTCTTAACCATTCCCACTTAAATTTTTTCATGATCAATCCAAGCAAAATAATAAGAAAAGCAGAAGTAACCAATACCAAAATCGATAATAAAGAAATACCAACTGTACCATCAAGTCTTTCTTTTGGTGCTAACACAAACCCAACAAATGCAGAGATTAAACCAATAAATAATGCATCCATTAAGATGTTCTTCCATGTATTGTCTTTTTCTCTAATTTGATCAAGGCGTCCACTCATCTTCTTGAAGAATAAAGGAATAATAACAAGTGGTGGAATACATCCAAGCGTCATCACCCATAAAGCAGTGACTGCCACTTCTGGTGGTATGCTTGTTATATTTTCAGGCAACTTAAACGCACCATTAATGACATTGACTGCTGCAGGAACTTCATAAGTCACTGCACCTAAAGTACCTAAACGCATACCTGCGAGAAACGAACCAAAGAAGTTCGTTAAGGCGATTAATCCAATCACAATAGCAATGGAAGGAGCTAAACTAAAGATCATACTTGAACTAATTGTTTTATTAATTTGATCTTTTGTAAAACCTAAAGCTAATGCGCGTTTTCTTGCTTTAAGTAAAAAGTAAACCGATTGTATTAAGACATACGAAAAAACAATGCCTACTAAAAGATAAACCCACCAAGCATTTCTAAATTCCATGACAATCTGTTAGAACTATGTATAAATCACACATAGTCTCTATTCTCCTTTTCAGTAATGTTACTCTTAATATACTATGGAAAAGGAAAATATCATAGTTTTTATGGTTATTTACATATATTTATAAGACAACAGAAGCATTTTAACGAAAAAAAAGCTACAATCCTCACATGTGATTGTAGCTTATCCGTGATATATTACTTAGCTTTGTCGTAAGCCTTTTTAATAACTGATGAAGAAAGTGTTCCGTTTGAATATTTAATGTTATATTCTGTGTAATCGGTCTTTATTTCTTTCATAAAGTCAACTGTATCTTCATATTCTTCATCAAGCTCTGATTTGCTGTCATATTCATAATGGTAAATATCATCCTCGCCATCTTCTCTATCAATAATAATTTCAATATAATAGCGTGTTGGATATCCTTCGATTTTGTACGTGATGTAATAGAAGACTGATATAAATGTTTCCCCCTCAACTTTTCCTTCTACAGATAAATACTTAACACTTTCAATGTCTAAATATTGACCTTCATATTCAAGTAAATATTCAAAAGCTTTGTAAAGGTTATCCTTTGCAAAATCATCAGTCTTAGAAGAACAACCAGCCAGCATAAAAAATGCTAATACAAACATAGCAAATGACAAAAATTTTCTCATAAATCCTCCCAAATGTTTTTTTCAATTATAGCATAAAAAAATGAAAAAAATGTTTCAATATATTCATTTTTGATATAAAGAAAATAAATATTCGGTGGCTATAACAAACTTTGTGGGCATCCAAGAACATTCCATTTGAAATTGAAAAATCTGATATCCTTCATAAATTTGTACATTTTTACCGATATCTGAAGGTAGACTTGGTATGTTTTTTATGTCAAAAACATGCTTTTCAAACTGAGCGTTTATCATACCTTCAAACACAATTTCATGCTTATTCAATGTTAACATCCCAAATCCAACGGTTTGCAAAATATCATCTTTAATCATTTGCACAAGAACTTTTTCTGATAACTCAAAATGTTTGTTTTCATTAAGTTGATTCACAATAAATTGACGCTGCATGTCATACAAATCATCAATAGCCATATCATTTAAACGACCCCATTGATCATAAATAAGTTCATGCTTACAAGATGGACAACATAAACGATTTTTTACACTATGTAAGCCTTCATGTTGGCACTGAGGACACTGATAAATGACATTTTCAAAATTGCTGATTGATCTAAGTTTATAACGATGTCTTGCTTCTTGATTGTACGCAGATGTTTTAAAGTATAATCCATTAGTTACTCTTGAATGGATTTCTTCTACAGATAACTGATAAACATCATCTTTTGATAGCAAGATATCCACATCCGAATCAATGCGTCCCTTAAAGTGTTGTTTTGACCAAGGTGGGTGTGCTAAATAGGCATTTTTATGTTTAATAAGATAGACATCAACACGCGCTTTTTTAATCAGTTTTGCGATTGAAAGTGAAAAAGGAAGTGTTGTTCCTATCGGAGAAATTTGACCTTCAGGAAAGATACCAATAATACCCTTTTTCTTAAGTGTTCGAAACGCTTTTAGTGTCGCGACTGGGTCAGCATGCATTAAACTTTTCGGTATAGCTCGTGCTATTTTTAAGAAAAAGCGAGTGCTTGGCTCATGAAACATTTTGTGTGCTGCTAAATAGTTCACACGTCTTGGATAAATCGAAGATGTTGTATAGATGAAATCATAAAATGAAGTATGGTTACTTAACACAATAGCAGGTCCTTTAATCTTCACATGTCTTTTGATATGATGTCCATCCATCATTGCGAACATCTTTAGTAAAAAACCTAAAATGAGATAAAGGAAAAAATTAGGTCTTTTCATGTTATAAAAGACTTTGCAGTGATTCTGTCATCTCAGCCTTACCTTCAATGATATCAACGATCTCTTTTTGTTTTTTAGCATCAATTTTGTAGCGTGTTGAGATGTAAATACCTATACCCATAAACACAAGTGGTGCGAAAGCCATAATCAATCGAATCATTAACATCGCTGAATCTGGTTGCCCAAGTAAAGGTGGACCATCGATTTCTTTTTCTTGAAATCCTGCTAGACCGATTAAAAACATAACAAGTGCTATGCCTAAAGCCTGTGCAATTTTGTTAATAAAGTTAGTGAAACCACTCATTTGTCCATCAAGACGTTCATTGAACTTGATTTGACCTGCATCGACAACATCACCATACATGGTATGTGGAACTAAACCTGGACCACTTATACCAAGTCCCATAACTGCACCGAGAAGATAGAGGTAAATAGGGTTGACATTAGCAGGTATCAATAAGATCATTAATGCAGCAATTATCCATAAGACACCTCCAAAGCGATAAGCATATGGCTTTCCTTTTTTAGCGATGATTTTTAAATAAATGGGGAGTGCTACAATTTGCATAGAAAACATTAATGCAGCTGCAATCAAACCAACCATACTTGTTTTACCATCTGCAGTTGTATCTTTTACAATAAAGAAGTCAACATAGAAGAAAAATAAACCACTCATGATCGCCATAGACATTTGAAGAACTAAGAACATACCTAAATATTGTCTAAAAGGTTTTAATGATAAAGGCTTAATCATTTCTTTTACAGATAATTTAGACTCAATTTTTGCAGTTTTGATTTCTTCACGCGCAAATAGTCCAGTCATGAGGACTGAAATGGCAAAAATGAATCCGAATAAGAGACTCATGACTTGATAGCCAATCACTTCATCTTTAAACATGTTGACAATCATTCCTGGTACTGCGACACATAAAATCGATGAAAAAATAGAAAAACCAAGTCGATAAGAGTTAAATGATGCTCTTTCTTGATAGTCACTTGAAATTTCACTCGATAACGAGTAATAAGGTATCATGACTGATGTTTGAACGGTAGTAAAAACTAAATATGATAAAAGTACCACAATCACTCTAAGTGTTAAACTTGAAAAACCATATGGGAAAAATAAAAAATACATGGATATTAAAATAAACGGCGATGCAATGACTAAATAAATACGTCTTTTTCCAAGTTTAGACTGTGTGCGATCTGAGAAATACCCCATTAAAGGATCAGTAAATGCATCCCAAATGCGGGCAACTAACATGATTACTCCAATGGCATAAGCAGGTATGCCTACAGTCACTGCTAAAAAGAAAGGATAAAGAAAGTTAATGATATTAAACGAACCTCCACCAAAGATATCAGCGGATGCAAATGCTAACTTACCTCTTACTTTATGTTTGCTCATAAGTTACTCCTTGAGAAATGTATTTGATTTCATTATACATAATCTTGAAACATTTTCATCAAACATAAAAAAAACAATCCTTCACTGAAAGATTGTTTATAAGTTAGTCATAATTTATAATTTTGGAACTCTAATTTTCTTCAATTTTGCAAAACGTGGCAAACCATCTTCTAATTTTGCTTTAGAATCACCTTGAATCAGTGGAAGAGCATAATCGATAAAATCTTGAGTCATACCTTTACCATGAGGTAAAATCCATTCAAGTGGTACCGTTTGTTCGTGGTTTGCTGCAGCCTTTAATGGAATTAAAACATATTTCATCTTATAAGGATTGCTTGATAGTCTTAAAAAACCAACCATCTTATCTGTTGTTCCTCTAACAGCTGCTTGAACTGCTTTTTTACCAGCTTTGTAAGCTTCTTCAACATCAACTTTTGATGCTAAATGTGCAGCAGATCTTTGCAACAAGGAAAATTCAATCGCTCTAACTTTCACATCAATACGATTGCTAATTTCATTCGCTAATACTTGTGCTGTTCCACCTAATTGTGCATGACCAAAAGCATCTCTTTTTAATTCTTGAAAGATTTCAGGAATGTATTTGCCTTCTTTTGTTTTAATACCTTCTGAAACAGCAACAATCACTTTCCCTTTTTCATCAAGGACTTTTTTGACATCTTCAAAAAACACATCAAAATCAAAAGGTAACTCTGGAAGATACATTAAATCAGGACCTTGTCCCTTATACTGAGCAAGTGCAGCAGCAGCAGTTAACCATCCAGCATTTCTTCCCATGACCTCAACAATAGTTATCTGTTTTGTATCATAAACGGTTGCGTCATGATATAGTTCCATTAATGTGGTTGCTACATATTTTGCAGCTGAAGCATAACCAGGTGAATGATCGGTAATGTTTAAATCATTATCAATGGTTTTAGGAACACCGATCACGTTGCAGTCAAAACCTGATTTTTTAAAGAATTTTGAAATTTTGTTACATGTATCCATAGAGTCATTTCCACCATTGTAGAAGAAATAACGAATGTTATATTTTCTAAACACTTCGAGTAAATGACGATATTCACTGTCATCCACCTTCGGATTTTTCATCTTATAACGAACAGATCCTATGGCTGATGAAGGTGTGTTCTTCAACAGCTCAAGTTCTTCTAAGTCTTCCTTACCGATATCATAAAAATCCTCATTTAAAATACCTTTGATACCATGGACTGCACCATATACAGCTGTAATGTTGGGTTGCTTGAGTGCTTCAATAAAGACACCTGCAGCACTAGCGTTAATGACGCTTGTTGGACCACCAGATTGTCCAAGGAGAGCAGCTCCTACTAAATTTTTCATTTGATCACCATTTTCTATCTATTTTTGTTTTTACCACATGTCATTTTACCATAAAAAGCAAAGATAAGAATGAAAAATGTCTAAAAAATCGTTTTCATAAGATGAAAAAAGTATATAATTATCATGGAATACAATATCATTGTGATATAATGTATTTGCAGTACGTTTTTTTATGTAAGGAGACCAATTTTTATGAAAATAGGGGTATTAACATCAGGTGGAGATGCACCAGGAATGAATGCTGCTGTTCGCGCGGTTGTAAGAGCAGGCACTCTATATGGTCATGAGGTTTATGGTATTAAAGATGGCTATTCTGGACTGGTCAATGATCAGATGGACATATTAACACACGACAGTGTTTCAGGCATGTTATCGAAAGGTGGTACTTTTCTTGGAACGTCACGTTCAGAAGAGTTCAAACAACTTGAAGTACAACAAAAAGCAGTTGAATCACTCAAAGAAAAAGGTATTGAAGCCTTAGTGGTTATCGGTGGTGATGGTACCTATCGTGGGGCGATGGAATTAGCAAAACTTGGCATGAAAGTTATTGGACTACCCGGAACCATTGATAATGATATAGCAGGTACAGACTTTACAATTGGCTTTCATACGGCTGTTGAAACCATTGTTGATGCTATTGATAAATTAAGAGATACATCGACATCTCATCAACGATGCTCAATCGTTGAAGTGATGGGAAGACATTGTGGAGATTTAGCCTTATTTTCAGGCATATGTGGTGGTGCTGAGTTTATCATTACACCAGAGAGTCCGCTCAATAAAGATCGTATTATTAACCGTTTGAAAGATCATAAAAAAAATGGTAGAAGACATGCGATTATCGTCATAACTGAACGGATCTTAGATGCACACCAGTTTGCTGAAGAAATCACAGAAAAATCAGGATTTGCAACACGTGCAACAGTACTCGGTTATATTCAAAGAGGAGGGTCACCATGTCCTGAAGATCGTATTTTAGGATCACGCATGGGAACGTACGCTGTTGAACTTTTAAATGATGAAATCTATGGTGTTTGTGTTGGTGTAAGAGATGGACGCATGATTCACATACCTTTTTCCAATGTCGTTGGCCAAAAACGGCCTAAAAATGAATTATACAATCTTGTTAAAAAAGTTTCATAAGAAACGTTATGAATATAATATACGAAAGGAAAGATATAAAACATGTCAAAAAAGTACGTTTATTTATTTAAAGAAGGCAAAGCAGATATGAAAAACCTTCTTGGTGGTAAAGGTGCAAACTTAGCTGATATGACATCACTAGGAATGCCAGTACCACAAGGATTTACCGTAACAACTGAAGCTTGTAACCATTATTACGACAACAAGAAAGTCATTTCCGAAGATATCAAAAATCAAATCTTCGAAGCTTTAGCAATCACAGAAAAAGAAGCAGGTAAAAAATTTGGAGATCCTAATGATCCATTCTTAGTCTCTGTTCGCTCAGGATCAAGAGCATCTATGCCAGGTATGATGGATACCATTCTAAACTTAGGATTAACCAACGAATCCGTTAAAGGTCTAGCAAAACTAACAGATAATCCACGTTTTGCATATGACTCTTACCGCCGTTTCATCCAAATGTTTGCTGATGTTGTCATGGAAATTGACAAAGAAAATTTCGAACATTTACTTGAAGAAATGAAACATCAAAAAGGTATTGAATTAGACACTGATCTTGATGCGACTGATTTAGAGAAACTTGTTGGACAATTCTTAGTGAGATACGAAGAGTTAAAAGGCGAACCATTTCCACAAGATCCAAAAGAACAATTAATTGGCGCAGTCACTGCTGTTTTCAGATCATGGGATAACCCTCGTGCAAACACATACCGCAGATTAAATCATATTCCTTACGAATGGGGAACAGCTGTTAACGTCCAAGGTATGGTCTTTGGAAACATGGGTGAAGACTCAGGTACAGGTGTTGCATTCTCAAGAAACCCATCTGATGGAACAAACGAACTATATGGAGAATACTTATTTAATGCACAAGGTGAAGACGTTGTTGCAGGTATTCGCACACCAAAACCAATCTCAGAATTAAAAAAAGATAATCCTGCATTATACGAACAATTCTTTAACATTTCTAAAACATTAGAAGCACATTATCGTGATATGCAAGACATGGAATTTACTATCGAAAGAGGTAAACTTTACATGTTACAAACACGTAATGGTAAAAGAACTGCACAAGCAGCTCTTAAAATAGCTATTGATCTTGTTAACGAAGGCGTTTTAACTAAAAAAGAAGCTATTTTAAAAGTAGAACCTTCACAATTAGATGCTTTACTACATCCACAATTCAATCCTGCTGCACTTAAACAAGCAAGAGTAATCACGACTGGTCTAAACGCATCACCAGGTGCTGCTACTGGTAGAATCGCATTTACAGCTGATCGTGCAAAAGAAATGAAAGCTGCTGATGGACTTCCTGTAATCTTAGTACGTCAAGAAACATCTCCAGAAGATATTGAAGGTATGGTTGTATCTTCAGGTATCTTAACAGCACGTGGTGGTATGACAAGCCATGCAGCTGTTGTTGCACGTGGTATGGGAACATGCTGTGTTGCAGGTGCTGGTGCTGTCCATGTTAACGAAAAGAAAAAAGAATTTGAAGTTAACGGCGAAATCTTTAAAGAAGGCGATTGGATTTCACTAGATGGGTCAACAGGTAAGGTTTATGGTGAAAAAGTTGAGACACAAGATGCTGCTGTATCAGGTGACTTCAAAACACTCATGGACTGGGCTGATGAATTTAGAGCATTAAAGGTTAGAACAAATGCTGACAACCCAAGAGATGCTAAAGTTGCTTACGAATATGGCGCAGAAGGTATTGGTTTATGCCGCACTGAACATATGTTCTTTGAAGCAGACCGTATTCCTGCAGTTCGCGAAATGATCGTAGCGAAGACAAAAGCAGAAAGAGAAAAAGCGTTAGCTAAATTATTACCGATGCAAAGAGAAGACTTCATTGGTTTATATAAAGAAATGAAAGGTTATGCAGTAACGATTCGTTACTTAGATCCACCTCTTCATGAATTTGTGCCAACACAAGAAGAAGACATTCGTGCATTAGCTAAAGAAATGGGATTAACATTTGAACAATTAAACAAGACCATCGAAGAACTACATGAAACAAACCCAATGTTAGGTCATCGTGGTGTGCGTTTAACAGTGACTTATCCAGAAATCGCTAAAATGCAAACACAAGCAGTCATTGAAGCAGCTATTCAAGTGAATAAAGAAGGCATGAATGTTGTACCTGAAATTATGATTCCTTTAGTTGGAGAAATTAAAGAACTTAAATATGTAAAAGATGTTGTTGTTCAAACGGCAGATGAAATCATCAAACATGCAGGTGTTAAACTAGACTATTTAGTTGGAACCATGATTGAAATTCCACGTGCAGCATTAACTGCAGATGAAATTGCTAAAGAAGCTGAGTTCTTCAGCTTTGGAACCAACGACTTAACGCAAATGACATTTGGCTTTAGCCGTGATGACGCAGGTAAGTTCTTAGCTGATTATTATGAAAAGAAAATTTTCGCTAATGATCCTTTTGCACACATCGACCAAACAGGTGTTGGTAAGTTAATGGAAATGGCTGTAAAACTTGGACAAGTAACAAGACCAGACATTAAATTAGGTATTTGTGGCGAGCATGGTGGAGATCCTATCTCTGTTGAATTCTGTCACAATATTGGTTTAACTTATGTATCATGTTCACCATTTAGAGTGCCTATTGCAAGACTTGCTGCTGCGCATGCTAACATCAAAAATCCAAGATAACAAAACAAGTAAAAGATGTATCTGAAAAGGTGCATCTTTTTTTTGTTTTAAAAAAACGTTTTCTTTTTAAGTTTTTTACATAAAATGCTGATTCTATGTTAAAATAACATAGGTAAGTCATGTAGGCTATGAACAAATGAATATCTTCATTCAATAGACAAAGACACCTATGATTAGCATCTTTGGGATGCTTTTTTAATGGGAAAAGTTAGTTATTCATTAATCACGATAGACGGAGGCACTTATGACAATTGCAGCAATTATGCTAGGCGAAAGTATCATGTTTGTTCTAGGGGGGTTATCACTTTTCTTATTCGGTATTAACATGATGAGTGATCAGCTTAAACTTGCAGCAGGTAATAAATTAAAAACGATCATTGAAAAAACAACAAACACACCTTTAAAAGGTATTCTTGTGGGTATTGTTTTAACAATCGTTCTTCAAACATCGTCTGGAACAACTGCACTGATGATTGGTCTACTTCGTGCAGGATTAATGACATTGCCTCAAAGTATAGGTATCATTATGGGTGCAAACATTGGAACAACCGCAACCGCATTTATCATTGGGTTACCGATTGCTAATTATGCACTGTATATCATTGCTGTTGGTTTCCTATTGTCTTTTGTAGGAAAGAGAAGAACCAAACACATTGGCGGAGTTATTTTAGGTCTAGGTATACTTTTCTTAGGTTTAAAGACAATGGAAGGTGGACTTAAACCTTTAGCACAAACAGAAATGGCTACCGAGATGTTTCGCATGTTTTCAAACAATTGGTTTTTAGGCACTGTATTTGGCACGCTGTTTACAGCGCTCGTTCAATCCTCATCAGCAGCCATTGGTATCTTAGAAAAACTCTATGATTTAAATGCTCAAGGCATTGAATCCATTCAATTAACTGGCGCTATTCCGATTCTTTTAGGTGCAAATATTGGGACAACCATTACAGCTATGTTAGCATGTATTGGTGGTAACACGGAATCAAAAAGAGCTGCAGCTGTTCACACCATGTTTAACATGACCATGGCAGTAACATTCCTCATTATTTTAGTACCGTACACCCAATTGATTCAATCATTTGAAGCGGCATATTTAAAACCGTATTCAATGTTTACTATTGCGTTTGCTCATTTATTCCAAAATGCAAGTATGACGATTCTTCTTTATTTCTTTATTAATCATATGATTGCATTGTCTAAAAAAATTATTAAAGATAAATCCACATCACAAATTCCTGAACAAATGTTTGATGACAAATTGATTCAAGAATCACCTGAACTTGCTTTAGAATTTGCAAAAAAAGCGATTTCTTATATGGGTAATCTCGTTAAAGATTACTTAGACATTGTTAAAATATACAGTTTTAAAGATCAACCTAAACTAGTTGAAGAAGCTTATACACTTGAGATGATGATTGATACCTATGACATCAAATTACACGACTACTTGATCAAAGTATCACGTGCAGGGTTAGATTTAGATGGGTCTAAAAAATTATCACGTGATCTCGATACGATTAAAGACTTTGAGCGCATTGGAGATCACTTAACGAACATCATTGAGTTTTTCAACATGCGTTATAACGAATCCTTATCCTTGTCAGAAGAAGGAACGAAAGACTTACGAGAACTTTATGATGCATTAACCATCATGTTAGATGACACTTTAAAAGCATTTATGAATCAAGATTTAGAACTTGCACATCAAGTGGTTGTCATGGAAGATAAAGTCGATAAAATTGAAGAAAAAGCACGTTATAAATACATAGAACGCTTAAAAAAAGGAGAGATTACTTTCCTCATGGCAGCAAACTATCCAGATATATTAGCGAACCTTGAGCGTATCGGTGACCACTTAATGAACATTGCAGGTAGTATCATCGAACCATTATACGTTCCTCTCTCCATCATTGTTCCTAAACCGCATGAGGTTGACAAAGATACGTAAGGAGTGAACTGATGTTTAACTTAAAAGCACCTTTTACACCAAAAGGTGATCAAATTAAAGCAATCGAAACCCTTAAAGATCATATTTTAAAAGGTCAAAAAGAACAAGTTTTACTTGGAGCAACCGGTACAGGTAAAACATTTACGATTGCAAATATCATCCAAAAACTTCAAAAGAAGACCTTAATTCTCGCTCCTAACAAGACATTGGCAGGGCAACTTTATGGCGAGTTAAAGGCCTTTTTTCCACATAATCGCGTTGAATATTTTATATCTTACTACGATTATTATCAACCAGAAGCATACGTGGTGTCAACAGATACCTATATTGAAAAAGACTCATCCATCAATGATGAAATTGATGAAATGAGACATAGCGCGACATCGGCATTACTCGATTATGATGATGTGATTGTTGTTGCTTCAGTGTCTTGTATTTATGGTATTGGAGATCCAGAAGATTATAAGAACTCCATGATTGCGATTCGTGTGGGTGATCATTATGGTCGAGATCAGTTAATCAATAAACTCGTTGAACAAACCTATGAGAGAAATGATATTGATTTTCACAGAGGGACATTTAGAGTCCGTGGTGATTCAATTGAGATTATTCCAGCGTATGAAAGAGCACTTGGGATACGTATATCCTTTTTTGGTGATGAAGTTGAAGACATTAAACGCTTTGATGTATTAACAGGACAAGCAATTGAAGCAGTATCTTATATTTCCATTTTCCCAGCATCACACTTTATGACCAATAAAGAAAAACTAAAAGAATCACTTAGACGCATTCATAACGAACTTCAAGAACAAATAGCCTATTTTAAAAATAATAACTTGCTTTTAGAAGCTCAGCGCATTGAACAAAGAACGCGTTATGACATGGAAATGCTTGAAGAAATTGGTATATGTAGTGGTATAGAAAACTATTCAAGACATTTAGCGCTTCGAGATGAAGGTGAAACGCCTGCAACACTCATTGATTTCTTTGGTGATGATTTTTTAATGATTATTGATGAGTCACATGTGACCATACCTCAAGTGAGAGGGATGTATGCAGGCGACCGATCAAGAAAGACAACGCTGGTGAATTACGGATTTAGATTACCTTCGGCACTTGATAATCGCCCACTTCAATTTGAAGAGTTTGAATCAAAGATGAAGAACGTTATTTATTTATCTGCAACACCTGGCGCATATGAATTAGAGAAGAAAATACCCATTGTTGAACAAATCATTCGTCCAACCTACTTGCTTGACCCCATCATTGAAGTACGTCCTACACAAGGACAAATGGATGATTTATATTTTGAAATCAAGAAAAGAGTGGCTGCCAAAGAAAGAGTGTTGGTCACAACATTAACCATTCGCATGAGTGAAGATTTAACGGCTTATTTTAAACAATTAGGACTAAAAGTTGCTTATTTACACAGTGAAATCAAATCATTAGAGCGTATTACTATCCTTCGTGATTTAAGACTTGGGAAATATGATTGTTTAATAGGGATTAATTTATTAAGAGAAGGACTTGATTTACCAGAAGTCTCATTGGTTGCTATTTTAGATGCGAATAAACAAGGCTTTTTACGCTCTGAAAGAAGTTTAATTCAAACCATTGGACGTGCAGCAAGAAATCAAAATGGTCGTGTCATTATGTATGCAGATTCTCAATCAGAAGCGATGGATTATGCGATTAAAGAAACGGAAAGACGCAGAAAACTCCAACAAACCTTTAATGAAGTCAACCATGTAGTTCCGATAACAGTTGTTAAAGATATTCGCGACAAGATATCTTTAAAAGAAGATTTACTTGAAGAAGAAAAAGATTATACGAAGATGTCATTAAAAGACCGCGAAAAACTCATTAAAGATTTAGAAGTACAAATGAAAGAAGCTGCAAAAAATCTTGATTTTGAGAAGGCTGCTGAACTAAGAGACTATATTTTTGAATTAAGAGCGGAAAATTAATGGACAATAAAGACTTAATCAAGACCATCAAAGATGGATACGAGCGTCGCATTAAACACTTTGAACTAGAAAAGAAAACATATGATTGTGTCATTGTAGGTGACTCAATGGTTGCATATATGCACACAAAAAAGTTTTTTCCTCATACATCCATCATGAATCAAGGTATTGCAGGTGACACAACACAAGGATTATCCAAAAGGCTGCACTATATCAAAAAAGTTCAACCTAAAACGATCTTTATAAGTATCGGTTCGAATGATCTAGTTTTATTAAAATCTAACCCAGATGAAGTGGCTAAGTCTATTTTTCAATGCTATCAAAACATCAAAACACAAAATCCACATGCGACCATCTATGTGTTCAATATAACACCAGTAAATGACACATTGGAGACATCTAATCATGTGTATATTTCTCACCGAAATAATAAAGATATCATAACAATCAATAAAAAACTTACAGAACTGTTGGATGAGACAGTCTTAATCGATGTTTATCATAGATTAGTTGATCAAAACCATCTTCTTGACAAACAATATACTCAAGATGGTATCCACTTAAATGAAAAGGGTTATCAACTATATACAAACAAAATGATGGAAAAATGGTAAGCCGCAACTTGCGGCTTTCATCTTTCAGTGTTTTATCCATCAATTATGATAAGATAGAAATGGAGATGATGACATGAATGCAAAAACACATTATGAAGCAGGATTGAACCATTATGTGCTTCAAGTTAAAAAGAAAAATATTCTGCTTGCGATTGAACATTTCACCCAAGCAGCAAACTCAAGCTATGCGGATGCATATTATTTTTTAGGTCGTTTTTATGGATTTGGCGATGGTGTTTCCATTGATTTCAATCAATCCATGTCATATTACCATCAAGGCTTATCTTTGGGTTCTTCCAAATGTGCATATGCGCTAGGACTTGTTTACTACACAGGAACAGGTGTCGAAAAAGATACATTAATCGCAAGCGATTACTTTAAGCAAAGTTATGATATGTTACTTATTGAAGCAGAAAAGAATGATCCAGTCAGCATTCACTTATTAGGGACATATTTCTATTATGGTTTTACAGTGCCAAGATTTTTACTGAAAGCCATTGAGTGGTTGTTAAAATCAGCCAATCAAGGATATAGTGATTCACAATACATGTTAGGCATGATCTATGAATCAACGGCACATGATGAGAAACAAAAAGAGTTAGCTGAAACCTATTATGAACGCGCTGCTCAACAAAACCATCCTTATGCAGAATATGCAATAGGTATTAATGCACTTGAAAAAGAAGACTATCATCGTGCAGTTTTCTATCTTGAAAAAGCAGCACAACAGCAATATGGCTTAGCAGCATATACCTTAGGCCTTTATTACCATGAACATGAACCGAAATTCCCACTCAAAGCATTCGAGTGGTTTATGGTTGCTGCTAAACAAAAACACACACAAGCTGAATACTATGTTGGTCTTTACTATCAAAATGGAAAAGGTATTGATCAAAACATCGAACAAGCTATCTATTGGTATGAAAAAGCAGCTATTAAGAAAGATAAAAATGCACTCTATCATCTGGCGATGATACTCATTAAAATGCCCGAGCGTGATTATGATACTATTTCAAAACTATTAGAACAAGCCGCTCAACTCGAACATCCTAATGCTCAATATAATCTTGCAGTCATGTATCATAAAGGAGATGGCGTCGCTCAAGACTCAAAAAAAGCATTTTTTTGGTATGAAAAAGCTGCTCAAGCAGGCTTAGCCATTGCACAATATAATTTAGGTATGCTTTACTACGAAGGAGCCATTGTCCCTAAAGATGAAGAAAAGGCGAAAGAGTTATGGCAAAAAGCTGCTCATCAAGGATTGGAGGCAGCAGTTAAGTTAATGTATTCAATTAATAATTATGAAAAACTGCAGAAAAGCACATGGCAATCTTAAAGTATAGTTACTTATCACTAGGGTTAATCTTGTTTGTTTTTATCAATGTTATCTCATATACACATGAGAACTATCAAGCAGATCTTTTAACAAAAATCTTTTTTTCGACAATATCCTTCGGTTTACTGATGTTCGATTATGTAGCTATCCTGTACACGAGAAAAATATTTAAAAAAGATTTTGATTCATTTACAACATACATGAAGATAACACTCTACATCGGCATTGTCATTGCACCTTTAATCAGTTTGTATTATTAAAAAACGTTCACAAACCTATATGGTCACAAGTTGAAGGTAAGAATCTCTAACCAGGTCTTACTTTTTTCTTACATTTGACTTCTAATATTGAGAATAAATGAATATTTTGATATAATTTATGATACCGTGAAAAATTTGATTCTCTAAGGGCATGCTATGCGCAATAAATATTTAAGTATTCGTTTGAATGCGATTTTACACATATTAGGCATTTTTTTAGTAATTATTGGCGTTGTTTTTTTTACTATGCGTTTTTTAGCATTTCAAGGTATTGAAAAGCTAGAGCGTGAACAAGCAGTCTTACAGTTACAAAGAGTAAAGGACGGACTATCATTTACTGAAGAGATGATGATGCAAACTGTTAACGACTGGAGTAAATGGGATGAAACATATGATTATGTAGAAGGATTGAATCCTTTGTTTCCAGACGATAATTTTTACATTGAGGCGCTAGATAGTATAAAAATGAACATGGCAATGATTTATTCCTTAAATCAAACACGTTTGTATGAGGTTGCATACGATTTTAATTTGTGGGAATCAATAGATATCAATCAAGATATTTATAATCAAATAGAACAAGCTGGATTCATCAGTCACATCGAGTCAGATAGTCCTTTTTCAGGATTATTAACATATCAAGATCAAGTCATGATTGTCGTATCATCACCGATTATGAGAAGTGATTATGGTGGCGAACCAAATGGAATATTGGTTTTTATAAGAGTGGTTGATGATGAGCTGATAGCATCACTTGAAAGTGTTACAGGCATCACGTTTTCTATTGGGCGTAACGATACGCTCAACGATAACCAACGCATTATGCTCACACAATTGGGTTCATATCAGATGAATGTCAAAAGTGTGATAGAAGATATTAATAGTAACCATGATTTAATGATAGAAATGGTCATAACCATGGAAGCATCTCGTATAATGCGAGATACGATACATATTATCATTTTGATTTTATCGATTATTCTATCCATGTTTTTACTGATTCTTGTGATTATGTTAGATCAAATAATGTTCAAACGGATATCAAAAATGAGAGATAATATCAACATTCTTGAAAAGTTTAACAATATAAAACTTCGACTGGATGTTGATCATAGACAAGATGAAATTAGTTTTATTGGACGTGAAATGAATAAACTTCTCGATAAATTAGAGTCTTCATACAACGAAGTTAATAAAATCGCATATGCCGATCATCTTACAGGGACATACAGTCGACTTGCATTCCATCATTATTTAGATGAGCAAATGGTGGTTCAAAATAACAAGTTTTCTATTTTGTTTCTTGACTTAGATGGTTTTAAAGCAATTAATGACGAATGTGGACATGAAGTTGGCGATATGTTACTGATTGAAGCATCAAAACGCATCAAAGATATTGTAGGATCAGCGGGTGTTATTTCAAGAACAGGCGGGGATGAGTTTTTAATCTTGTTGTACACTTATGATAGGGACGACATATCAAACATAGCTAAATCTTTAATTTCAAGTATTGCATATCCATATATTATCGAAGGATTAGAGTTAAAAATTACAGCATCAATTGGCGTTGCATGTTATCCAGAAAATGGAACAACCAGAAAAACTTTGATTAAATATGCAGATATGGCTATGTACAATGCCAAATCATTAGGTAAGAATCAATTTCAGTTCAAACATAAATAGTTATAAAAAAAACTCATTACTAAGTGTTTGTCTAGTAACGAGTTTTTTTAAAGATGATAACTAATTTAATGCAGCTAAACGAACAATCTCTATTAAAACTTTAGTAGCTTTTTCCATTTGTTGTATCGATGCAAACTCCATTCGTCCATGAAATTGGTATCCACCTGTTCCAATATTAGGACACAATAATCCTTCATATGTCAATCGCGCTCCATCTGTACCACCACGAATGGCATCTCTAAAAGGTGTTATGCCAACATGTTTTATCGCTTGTTCTGCAAGATCAATGATATACATATGGTCTTTAATGATTTCAAACATATTGAAATAACTATCGGTCAGTTTCAAATCGACAGCTTTATACATATATTTATCATTTAAATAATGAGTCACTTTTTCAAAAATCAACTTTTGCTCTAAAAACTTTTGCATATCATGATTTCTAATGATATATTTGCTGTTTGCTTGTTCAACCTCACCTTTTAAATTCGTTAAGTGATTAAAACCTTCATATTTTTCAGTAAAAGCTGGATTCTGAAAAACAGGTAACATGCTATGAAACTCCATAGCAATATGAAGGGCATTAATCATTTTTTGTTTTGCAGTGCCTGGATGAATGCTTTTACCAATAAATGTTATATCAGCACTAGCAGCATTGAAGTTTTCAAACTCAATTCCACCGACTTCACTACCATCAGCAGTATAAGCAAAATCAGCTTTAAACCAATCATAATTAAAATGATTAGCACCCTTTCCAATTTCTTCATCAGGTGTAAAGCAAATGTAGATATCCCCATGTTTGATATCTTGATGTTCCATGTAATATGCAGCAAGCTCCATGATTTCAGCAACACCACATTTATCATCTGCACCAAGTAGAGTATTTCCATCGGTTACAATAAGATCATCGCCAATAACTCTGAGCAAACTTGGATAATCTTTAGGATCCATTGATAGGGTTTCGTTGAGTTGAATTTTCGAACCATCATAATTTTTAATAATTCTTGGTTTAACATGTGCGCCTGGTGCATCGGGTGATGTATCAACATGTGCAACAAATCCGATAGCAGGAGCGCCATCTATATTTTTCTCTATTTTCGCATACACATACCCGTATTCATCTAAAAAAGCATCAATACCTATTTCCTTAAGTTCATCAACTAGTAGACGACTTAAGTTTTTTTGTTTTTCGGTAGATGGAAATGTCGTTGACTCGTGATCTGACTGGGTATCTATTTTTGTATAGCGTAAAAATCTTTCTATTAATCTACTCATAGCATATACCGCCCTTTCTTCATTACCATTATAACGCAAAAATCACGAAAAATTAAGACTAAAATTGAAAATATTAAACTCAAAATTAATTTTTTTAACTTTTTTTCTCGAAATGATTGACATTTAAATCGAAAATGAATATAATTAAGGTGTAAATTAAAAATATTAAGTTAGGTGTTGAAAAAATGACGAAATATGAAGTTTTGACTGAAGTGAAGCAAAATCAATTAAAACCCCATAAAGCCTATCAACTCTTGTTTCACTATCCTAAAGAAAGAAAAGCAAGAAAAGCTCATTGGGTGAGGGTCAAGATTAGTATTCCAGAATCAAAAGGTGTGAGCTTATTATTAGGTGTTTTATTAGCTCTACCGATTCATATAGGAATGATTAAATGGATTGTATCAAAGCGTGCGAATCGACCCATTAGTGACCAGTTTCAGTTTACACCAAAAGAATTACTTGAAATGATTGCTATAAAAGGCGTCAAAGTTAACATTCAAACAAAAACGAATGAAAGAATACGTATATCTACAGTATAGAAAAGGAGAATAATCATGAAAGAAACACGATCAAAGGTAAATCCGGTTCTAACAAGTTGTCCGGTATGTAAAAACAATTTATATGTGCATAAGCTACATTGCCATCATTGTGAGACATCAATTGAAGGATCATTTACATTGTCAAAATTTAACTATTTGGAAACTGAAAAACTGTATTTCATTGAAGTCTTTATTAAAAACAGAGGAAACATAAAGATGATTGAAAAAGAATTAAACATCAGTTATCCAACGGTTAAAAAAATGCTTGACGATGTCATCACAGGATTAGGCTATTCACCAGATGCATATGCAGAAGATCCATTTTATAAAGAAAAAGATGAACCTAAAGTTAGTAAAGCTAGTATTTTAGAAAAGATTGAAAAAGGTGAGTTGAAAGTCGCTGATGCAATCGAAATTCTTAAAAAAAGCAAATAATGACCCTATCATATAAAAATCAAGAAAGGAAAGGTAGATTAACATGTCAAAAGATCAATTAAAAGAAGAAAGAATGAAAATATTAGATTTACTGAGTAAAGGTGTAATTAGTGCAGATGAGGCTGAAAAATTACTAGCTGCCATGGAAAAACCAGAACAACCCAGTTATGTTGAACAACAAGTCTTTACACAAAAGAAAGCGCCATTCCGCATGCTACGTGTTTTTGTTGACTCAAAAGATGGAGATGTTGTTAAAATTCAAATTCCAATCGAGTTTGCAAAATTACTTAAAACAGGTAAATTTAACATGAACTTACAAAACAGCGATATCGACATTGATGCAATCTTAGAAATGATCAATCAAGGTGTTGTTGGAGAACTTGTTAATGTTGAGTCAGCTGATGGCGACATTGTTAAAATTGTTGTTGAATAAACACAATTATTAAACGTATAAAATCCTCCAAACAATAAGTGCGTTTTAATAAACGCCTTTATTGTTGTGTAAACACAAATTGTATTATAAACTATCATAGAGAGAACCTGAAGGAGAAAAACATGCTATTTGGAAAACACTTTAGAAAGTACTATGCTAAATATGCACTATTTTTTATACTCGGTGCTGCTGTACTCATTGTTGTTGACTGGATCCAACTAGATATACCAAAACTTGTTGGACAGATCATAGACAGACTTTCAGCAGAAGTCATTGATGTAGCATTCGTAGAATCTGCAATTATAAGAATAGGCATACTTGCACTTATGATTACATTTGGGCGTTTCTTATGGCGATATACCATATTTGGTGCATCACGAAGAATTGAATTTCATTTAAGAAATACCATGTTTGGTCACGCAACTAACTTATCTCAAAGCTTTTATAGCAAAGAAAAAGTTGGAGGTCTAATGACATACTTTATTAATGACCTTGAAGCCATTCGAATGGCTTTTGGGCCAGGTATATTAATGCTAGTTGATGGTTTAATGCTAGGATCATTTGCGTTATACCGCATGGCTAATTTAAACGGCATGTTAACACTGATTGCAGCGATTCCTATGGTCGCTTTAACAGTTATTTTAGTTTTCATACGTAAAAGAATTTCACTTAAGTTTAAAGAACGCCAACAAGCATTTGAAAACTTATCTGATTTCACACAAGAAAATTTTTCTGGGATTACAGTCATTAAAGCATATGTTAGAGAAATTAAAGAATATATGTTTTTCCAAAAGAAAAATGAAGAACTGTACGATAAAAACTTTCAATTTGTTAAGTATATCGTAGGTGTCAATATATCGATAGGAATTGCACTCAATGTTGTTATATTAGTGATTGTAACATTTGGTAGCTTTCTTGTGATTAATCGCTCTGCTACAGGATTAACCGCAGGTGAGTTAACCGAATATATGAGTTATTTCTTCAGTTTAATTTGGCCAGTCATGGCATTATCTCAGTTTATTCAAATTCAAAGTCAGGCTAAGGCTTCAGCATCAAGAATCGAAGCATTTTTAGATGCAGAAATTGAAGTTAAAGATACACCTGATGCTGAACATGCAGATGCACTAAATGGTAATATTCAAGTGAAAAATTTGACTTTTCAATATCCTGATGGCGATTCTCCAGTATTAGAGAATGTGTCTTTTGACATTAAAAAAGGTGAAATGGTAGGTGTGTTAGGACGAACGGGCAGCGGCAAATCAAGTCTGGTTGATTTATTACTACGTATCTATAACTTAAACGAAGATCAAATTTTTATTGATGGCAAAGACATCATGAAATTATCGATAAAATCGGTCAGAGAAACAATCGGTTATGTACCTCAAGATAACTTCTTATGTTCGGATAGCATCACCAACAACATTGGTTTTGCATATGATGAGCAAGACGAGGATTTGATTAAAGAATCTGCTAAACTTGCTGATGTTTATGATAATGTTATGGATTTTAAAGATCAATTTGAAACTATCCTTGGGGAACGTGGTGTTACTGTTTCTGGAGGGCAAAAACAAAGAATTAGCATTGCACGCGCTTTAGCAAAAAATCCAGAAATTCTTATCTTAGATGACTCAGTCTCAGCAGTTGATACAAAAACTGAAGAAGCTATTATTGCAAACCTTCATCGTGTCAGAAAAGGTAAAACGACTATTTTTATTGCACACCGTATATCGACCGTTAAAAAAATGGATAAGATTATCCTTCTTGATCAAGGGAAAGTTTCAGCTATTGGTTCTCATGCACAACTCATGAAAACATCTGCTCTCTATCAAGATATGGTGAGAAGACAAACATTAGAAAATCTCGTTCAAGGAGGTGCACCTATCCATGAAGGACTTTAAGGATAATACGCGTGAGCGTAGTGATAAAGAGGTTTTAAGACGCCTTATCTCGTACATGAAACCCTATAAAAAGCAATTCGCATTAGTGATTCTGTTAATGTTTGTTGGGTTAGCCATACAAATGTTGCCACCTCTTATTATGGGATTTATTGTTAACATTATTAGTTCAAACACATTGACCAGAGATGAACAAGCCATTCGCATTGTCTTAATTGGTGTTAGTTTTTTAATTGCCCTTGGTTTAGGGAACATTGTTATGTATTATCAAAACATATTATTACAGAAAATAGGACAAAAGACCGTTGTTGAATTAAGAAATGAAGTGTTTAATCATATTGAACAACTATCTATTGGTCAAATTAATCAAGTACCTGTTGGAAAACTTGTCACACGTGTGACCAATGATACCAACACCATAGGTGAAATGTATACATCGGTTGCAGTGAACTTAATTAGGAATGTGTTATTCTTATTTGCTGTATTGGCTGCACTCTTTGTTATTAGTATTAAAATAACACTTTATGTCATTATCACCATTCCATTTGTTTTAGCTGCAACCATTTTATTTAGAAAGTTTTCACGTGCATCTTATCGTCGTGTTAGAGCGAATGTATCTGAAGTCAATGCGTTTCTATCTGAAAATTTATCGGGTATGAAAGTCACCCAAATCTTTAACCAAGAAGATAAAAAGCGTAAAGAGTTTAAGTTTCATAGCCGAAAACTAAGAAACTCATATTTACAAGAAATTTTAGTCTTTGGTATTTATCGCCCTATTGTTTATCTCTTTTCGATGATAGGAATTCTGATTGTTTTATATATAGGGTATCAAGAAGTCATGGCTGGCGTTATTTTAGCAGGAACATTGTTTACTTATTATATGTATGTCGGTGATTTTTTTGAACCTATTCAGCAATTGGCAGAACAATTCAATGTACTTCAAAATGCATTTGCAAGTGCAGAGAAAGTTTTTGATGTGCTCGATACGAAACCAGACATCATTGATGAACCAGATGCCATAGAACTTGAAGCATTTACAGGTTCTATTGAGTTCAAGGATGTATGGTTCCAATATGTTCCTGATGTATGGGTGCTTAAAGGCGTCAGTTTTAAAGTGAAACCTGGCGATACGGTTGCTTTTGTGGGATCAACAGGATCCGGTAAAACAACCATCTTATCATTAATCGTACGCAATTATGATATTCAAAAAGGTAGTATCTTAATCGATGGTGTTGATATTAGAAAGATAAAACGTTCCTCGTTAAGAAAACATATTGGTCAGATGTTACAAGACGTATTCTTATTCTCAGGGACAATCGTCAACAACATTACACTTAATGATGACGCTATTGCAAAAGAAGATGTCATTTCAGCAAGTGAATATGTAGGGGCGAATACATTTATTGATCGTTTACCTGATACTTATGATCATATTGTTCGTGAAAGAGGAAACAATTTCTCAAGTGGACAACGTCAGTTAATCAGTTTTGCAAGAGCTCTTGTCTACAAACCAAGTCTCATGATATTAGATGAAGCAACTGCAAATATCGACTCAGAAACTGAAGAACTCATTCAAGAATCACTTGAGAAAATGATGAACATTTCAACCATGCTTATTGTTGCTCATCGTCTATCCACCATACAACATAGTGACAAGATTTTAGTCATGCAAGCTGGAGAGATCAAAGAAGAAGGCTCACATCAAGAGTTACTTAAACAAAGAGGACTTTATTACAACTTATATCAATTACAGTATGAAGAAAAAGAATTACAAACAGCATAAGAATATGTTAAAGTAAGGGATTTAGTCCCTTATGTACATATCTGCGTTTGACATCAAATAGCTATTCATTATACAATGTTTATAGTGAGAAAGGGGTTCATTTATGCTAAATAAAAACGAATTACAAAGTTTACTTAACGAAGCATTAAAAACAGGTGCCGATTTTGCAGAGATATTTTTAGAAGACACAAAATCATCTGTCATTCGCGTCACTAGTGGAGAAGTGACTGCTATTGATCAAGGTAATGTATACGGAGCAGGTGTCCGTTTAATCCTTGGACTTGATGAAGTATATGGGTTTACCAATCATGTCAATTATGATGCTATTTTAGATGTGGTTAAAAATCTACGTGCATCCTTTAATGGTGAGTTACATCCCGTAACACCGCTTGGCGAAGCAAAACCTTATGCTAAAACCATCAAAAGACCGATGGATTCTGTGAGTGTTAAAGAAAAATCGACTAAACTCCAAGATTTGTCAAAACAAATTAAAAACTATGATCCACGTATTATCCAAGCTATTACACAACTATTAGAAACAGAACAAAATGTATTAATTGCAAATTCAAATGGTATATATCAAGATGATTTAAGAACATACACACGTGTGATTTTAATGGCTGTCGCTCAAGAAAATGGTCAAATGCAACAAGCTTTCGAAGGTCCAGGTCGTTATATGGGATTTGAAATTTTTGATGCCATTGATTTTAACCAACTAGCCAATGAAGTTGCTGAAAGTTCAATAACATTGTTGACTGCAGAAGATATGGTTCCGCAAATGATGCCAGTTGTTCTCCACAATGCTTTTGGAGGAGTCATTTTCCATGAAGCATGTGGTCATCCACTTGAGGCAACTGCTGTTGCAAAAGGACTATCACCATTTGTCGGGAAAATCGGTGAAAAAATTGGTTCAGATATTGTCACTGCTTATGATGACGGTGATATTGAAGGTGCATGGGGAAGATCTTCGTTTGATGACGAAGGAATGCCAACACAAAAGAATTTACTCATTGAAAACGGTGTTTTAAAAGGTTACTTAATTGATTATCGTAATGCAAGAAAAATGAAAATGGATCCAACAGGTTCTGCAAGACGTCAGTCATATAAATTTTCACCAACTTCAAGAATGAATTCAACATATATTGCTCCAGGCAATGATAAATTTGAAGATATTATCAAAGATACAAAATATGGACTATTCGCTAAAAAACTTGGAGGTGGAACTGTTGTTCCAGCAACAGGTGAGTTCAATTTTGCCGTTCAAGAAGGTTATATGATAGAAGATGGTAAACTAACACGACCTGTACGTGGAGCGATGCTCATCGGACATGGAAAAGATGTTTTATTTAAGATTGATAAAGTTGCAGACAACTTAGAACTTGGACAAGGCATGTGTGGTTCCTTATCAGGCTCAATTCCTGTTGATGTTGGACAACCAACCATTCGCGTATCATCGATGACTGTTGGTGGATCAGGAGGTAAAAAATAATGTATCAAAATTGGATTGATTTAGGTAAAGCAAAAGGCATTACTGATTTGGAAGTCTTTGCGGTTAGAAATAAAAGTTTAAAGTTGAGTGTATATCAAGGTAAGCTTGATCAACACGTCCAAAGTGATGTTCAGCATGTTACGATTCGAGGCATCTATAATCAAAAACTATCGACAGTTCGTTTTGAAAATTTAGCGACAACCAATGTCGATCATATGCTTGAAAAATTAAAAGCAAATGCAGATGCACTAACCGTTGTTGAACCAGCTATTATTTATGATGGTTCAAAATCTTATCCTGAAGTTAAAGATGAACTCTTTGATTTTGGTACAGTTCCTGTCACACAAAAAATTGAGTTATTACAATCTTTGGAAGCAGGCATTTTAAAGAACGAGTTGGTAACTCAAGTTCAAGCAACACAATACCAAGAAATTGATACAGAAACGGTTCTTGTTAACTCAAAAGGCCTTGAGTTGAAGCGTCATAACACATATGCATATGCATATGCAGTTGGCGTTTTTAAGAAAGATGAAGATATCAAAACAGCGTATGATATAAAACTTGCAAAATCATTTGATCAATTTAATGTTGATGAAATGATAGAAACAACAATTCATAAAGGTGTCTCAAAACTTGGTGGAACATCTGTTAAATCAGGGGCTTATCCAGTTGTCTTCTCTAATGAAATGTTTGCAGATATACTAGGAGTCTTCACATCTATTTTCTCAGGTGAAGCAGCATTTAGAAATTTAACAAATTTAAAAGATAAAGTTGGCCAAAAAGTTTTTGGTGAAAACATTAATTTAATTGATGACCCACTACATAAAGATGCACACTTCAAAAATCCATTTGATGATGAGGGTGTCGCATGTGCTAAACGCTATGTTGTTAATCAAGGTGTTTTTACTGGATTTAATCACAGTTTAAAAACAGCTGCTATTTTCAAGCAAGAGCCAACAGGAAATAGTTTTGGTGGATCAATTCAACCCACTAACTTCTATTTAGATCCTTCAGAAACATCATTTGATGAAATGATTCAATCCATTGATGAAGGTATTTACATCACAGACTTAGTTGGACTACATGCAGGTGTAAAAACAGTCTCTGGAGAGTTTAGTTTACAAGCAGGCGGATTTAAGATTAAACAAGGTAAAATCGATCATCCTGTCAAGATGATTGTTGTTTCAGGTAATTTCTTTGAAGCAATGAATAAAGTGATAGGTATTGCATCAGACTTAAAATTCTCTTTATCAGGAGTTGGAAGTCCGAGTGTTTTTGTTGAATCACTCATGATAGGTGGAGAAGCATAATCATTCGTTAACAAAAACAATTTGAAGCCATTTCAAGTTGTTTTTTTGTTTTTGTATTGACAGCTCTTCATATTCAAAGTATACTTATTATAGAATTAAGGCTTTCCTTAAAATAAATATGAGGTGTCTATATGCTAAATTGGTTAATTGAACAAGAAATATGGGTCCAAGCATTAATCGGAACGTTATTCACATGGGGAATGACTGCAGCAGGTGCTGCACTTGTTTTTCCGTTTAAAACTATTGAACGAAATGTGTTTAACTTGATGTTAGGGTTTGCATCAGGTGTAATGATTGCAGCTAGTTTTTGGTCATTACTTGCTCCAGCCATCGACATGGCAGATGAACAAGGGGTCATCGCTTGGGCTGTGGTTGCTATTGGATTTGCTTTAGGTGGTCTTTTCTTATATATGGCAGATAAAATTGTCCCACACATGCACTTTGGGTTTAATCATGATAAAGAAGGTATTCCAACACGTCTCAAAAGAAATATATTACTTGTCTTCTCCATGACACTACATAACATTCCAGAAGGATTAGCCGTTGGTGTTGCATTTGGTGCAATTCAATATGCTACAGGAGACGTCATGGCTGCTACATTAGGTGCTGTCGGACTTGCCATTGGTATTGGTATTCAAAATTTTCCAGAAGGTGCTGCTGTTTCTATTCCACTTAGACAAGAAGGAATGAGTCGAAGAAAAGCGTTTATGTGGGGACAAGCTTCAGGTGCAGTAGAACCAATTTCAGCCATCTTAGGAGCGATTTTAGTGACACATGTATCCATCATTTTACCTTATGCATTAGCATTTGCAGCAGGAGCAATGATTTATGTTGTTGTTGAAGAACTGATTCCAGAAGCTCAACAAAAACAAACACCAAAAGGTGCACATTATGCAACGTTTGGCGTCATGTTAGGTTTTATCATCATGATGATCTTAGATGTTGCATTAGGATAGGGGTTATAACATGAATCGTGCTGAAGAAGATTATATAAAAGCGATATACGAGTTAACCATTGAAAAGAATGTTTCTATGATTAAATCAATCGATCTCGTCGAACGATTTAATTATACAGATCAAAGTGTTAATGAAATGGTAAAAAAACTTAGTCTAAAAGGCTTACTTAATTTTGTACCCTACAGGGGTATTTCACTGACAGGTAAAGGAAAAAAAGTTGCTATTCGTATGGTGCGTGCACATCGCATATGGGAATTATTTTTGACAACAAAATTGGGCTATTCATGGGAGTCTGTTCATGAAGATGCTGAAAAATTAGAACATGTCGCTAGTGATGAAATCATCGAAAGACTCTATCATTATTTAGGTGAACCAAAGTATTGTCAGCATGGTAATCCTATCCCTGATTCAAAAGGTCAATTATCATTTACAGACACATTGCGTCTATATGATGTAAAAGAGCAACAACGATTTGAAATAACACGCGTGATCGATAATCGCGATTTATTAAAGTACTTAAACAACATCAACATAAAACTACATGATATCTTAACGATTTTAGAAATTGATCAATTTAACGATATGATTCGAATCAAAGATAAACAAAATCTAGAATATGTCATGAGTTCAAAAACAACAAAAATGATTTTTGGTAAAATCGTATAAAGGATGTGAAAGATATGTTAAAAGAATTGCTTTTCGAGGGAACTAAAAAGGAAATACGTGATTTCATCGAAGAAACGCATGCACATGATTTATCCAGTATTTTTTTAGAACTAACAGATTTGGAAAAAGAGCAATTTTATAAACATATCTCAGATGAAAAGCTTGCTGAGGTTGTCGCGTTTATGGATGCAGAGGAAGCAGCTTTAGTCTTAACAGAATTTGACTTAGAAAAACAAAAAATTCTTGTTGAAATGATGGAACCAGATGATGCTGCAGACATCATCTTAGAACTTGAAGAAGACGAACAAGAAGAACTTGTAGAAATCTTAGGTGAATCATCTGATGTTGTTCAGCTCTTAAACTATAACGAGGATGAAACAGGTTCAGCAATGACAAACTTAATATTGACTGCAACACCTGAGATGGATGTTAAACAAGTCACCAAGTATGTCATTAAAGAAGCTGTTGATGCTGAAACGATTAATACAGTGTTTATTGTTGATGATGAACAACATTATTTAGGCGTTGTTCCACTTAAAAAGCTATTAAAATCAAAGACTCCGCTTGAAATCAAAGAACTTATTGAAGATCGTGTTTATGTTTTTGATCATGATCCCATTACACAAACACTTGATACCATTAGTAACTATGACATCTATGAAATGCCAGTTGTCAATGAAGATAAAAAACTTTTAGGTATGATTACGTTTGATGATGCTCTCGATATCTATCAAGAAGAATCACAAGAAGACTTTGAAAAGCTTGCTGGTTTACCTGAAACCATCGACCAAGGTGCTGTTAAAACAGCTATTCATCGATTACCATGGTTAGCTTTGTTATTACTTATTTCTGTACCGATTGCTATTGTAACGTCACTGTTTGAAGAAACATTAGCCATGGTTGCTATTTTAATTGTTTTTCAACCACTCATTTTGGACTCAGCTGGTAATGTTGCAACACAAACACTAGCTGTTACACTCAAGATGTTTGCAACCAATGAAAAGGGATTTAAAACGAATGCGATAAAAGAAATCATCACAGGCATTTTAAATGGACTTGTCATTGGAATTATTGCATTCATTATGACACTAGTGTTTGCTTACTTAAATCAATCGCTCGCTCAAGAACCTTTACTGATTGCATTTGTTGTTGGATTATCTCTGTGGTTAACGGTGATAACAGCACCGATTGTAGCTATTGTTATTCCACTTACACTAAAATCTCTCAAATTCGACCCAGCAGCAGCATCTGGCCCCTTTATTACAACAGTTATAGATGTTGCAGCCCTCTTTATTTATTTTGGACTTGCAACGGTCATGTTAGGAGGTATATGAGATGAAAATTAACTTTAAACATAGCGATGATGCATTAAAAAAACAATTTAAAAAAATACATCCTTTTGACTTAGCTGAAGTTTATCCATTTCTCGATCAAAACGAAAAAACAAGATTGCTTAATCTTTTAGATACACAAAAGAAAGCAAACATGTTTGTAGAACTCGATATTGAAGATCAACTCAATATGATAGAACATTTAAGTGATACCGAAAAGAAGAGTCTTCTTCGCAGTTTGGAAAGTGATGACTTAAAAGAGTTTATATCCGATATTGATGATGAAGATCAACAAAAATACATGTTTAGTCTCTTAAGTAAAGTTCGTGCCAAAACTATTGAGTATTTAATGCACTATGATGAAGACTTAGCAGCTTCAATAATGTCAACAGAATTCATGACGATTCACCAAGATATGACCATTAAAGAAGCAACTAACAAAGTCATAACAACATCCAGTGATGCTGATTATATTGATACAATCTATGTCATTGATGATCAGAAAAAAGTGGTGGGGGTTGTTGATTTAAAAGACTTAATTATAGCAAGATCGAATAAAGATTTAAAAGACATCATGGAAGAAGATTTCCAATTTGTTTATGAAGATGCACCGATAGAAAAAGCAATTCAAACAGTCAAGGATTATGATAGAAACGCTATTCCTGTACTTGATCAAGAAGGGCATATTTTAGGGATTGTAACAGGGGATGACTTGTTTGATGAAATCATTGAGAGTCATGAGTATGATTATCAGAAAATGGCCTTACTTAGTGATCACGAATCATCATCTTCAGCACTAACACGTTCTAAACAAAGACTTCCTTGGTTGATGATTGCTGTTGTACTTAATTTACTTATCGCAAGTTTTTTATCGATTTTTGAAGCAACCTTAGCTCAAGTCACTGCACTTGTTCTTTTTCAACCACTGATCTTAGGTATGGCAGGAAACATTGGAACACAATCGCTTGCAGTAACCATTCTAGGTTTTCATTTAAAAGCATTTGATCCAAAGAAAACGCCGAAGAAACATGTTGCAAAAGAGATTTTTGTAGGGTTGATTAACAGTTTAACACTAGGTGTATTATCCTTTGGTTTTGCTTATACATTTCTTATTTTGATTCCAACAGGATCACAATCAGCAGTAGGCATTGCAGGTGTTGTATTTGTCGCTGTCTTTTCATCCATGTTTATTTCTGCGGCAATGGGTGTTTTAGTGCCGATTATACTCAAGCGATTTGGTTCAGATCCAGCTGTAGCATCTGGTCCAATTATGACAACCATTAATGATGTTGTCGCACTTGTTATCTATTTTGGTGTAGCAACCATCGTCTTTTTAAGTTAACTTAATCGTTCAAAAAGTAACACATATTTTATGTTATAATTATAGAAAAAGCGAAGAAAGAGGAACATATGGAAAATTATATAAAAATTTATCAAGATACACGAAAAAAATTAAAAGCATATCAGTATGCAACATGGCTAATGAATTGGGATCAAGAAACAGAAGCTCCTAAAGGATCTATCGAGTATTTCAGTAAACAGTTTCAAGTGTTAGCTGAAGAAATGTATGAACTTCAATCCAACAAAGATTTTGTTGAAGCAATTGAAAAGTTGTATGAAAATATTGACCAACTTGAAGACTTAGATTTTCGTGTTGAAATCAAACATGCTTTTAAAGATTTAAGAATTATAAAAAAAGTTCCTAAAGATGAACTCATTGAATACCAAGTCTTAACAGCAAACGGCTCACATATTTGGGCTAAAGCAAAAGAAGAGAACAATTTTGATTCGTTTCTACCTACACTGGAAAAAATAGTTCAGTTTAATCGCAAACTTGTTAAGTACTTAGAAACGGATGATTTAAAAGGTTATGATATCTTATTAGATACTTATGAAGAGGGATTTGGTGTTAGGGAGTATGACTTGTTCTTTGACACACTCCGTGAAAAACTTGTTCCTTTTGTATTAGAAGTTACAAAAAAAGAAAATCAAAAAAGATTTAATCGCAAATTAACAAAAGGAACTTATCCAATCGATAAGCAAAGAGCTTTCTCAGAGTACTTGCTTGATGTATTTCATTATGATAGAAATCATGGGCTTTTAAAAGAAAGTGCTCATCCATTTACCAGTGGTGTTAGTTCAGTTGATACACGCATTACAACACATTATCATGAGCATCTCCCTGCATCTAGTATTTTTTCAACCATTCATGAAATGGGACACGGATTATACGAACTGCAAAATGATCCAAGATATGATGATACTAATCTTCATGGTGGATCAAGCTTAGGTATCCATGAATCACAATCACGGATGTATGAGAACATGATTGGTAGATCTTATGCGTTTTGGCAAGTACATTATCCAAAACTTCAAGAATTATTTCCAAAACAGTTACATAACATAGCATTAGATGAATTCTATCAGTTTATTAACCAAGCAAAACGTTCACTGATTCGGATTGAAGCCGATGAACTTACCTATTCACTCCATGTTATGGTTCGTTATGAACTTGAAAAACAACTCATAAATGGCAATTTAAAAGTAAAAGATTTGCCAAAACGCTGGAAAACACTCATGAGTAAATATGTAGGTGCTCGTCCAACAACAGATAAAGAAGGTGTTTTACAAGATATTCACTGGTCATTTGGTGCAATTGGATACTTTCCAACCTATGCATTAGGATCTGCATATGCAGCTCAAATCTATGCATCAATGGAAAAAGAAATCGACGTTAAAAAAGCTATTTTAGATAACAAGATTGATATCATCAATCAATGGTTAAAAGATAAAATACATGTTTACGGCGCATCAAAAACACCCAAAGAATTATTAATGATTGCTACAGGGCAATCATTTGATCCTAACTATTATGTTGACTATTTAATCGAAAAATTTAAAATAGTCTAGAAAGAAAGTGAAAAATGCTCTCCATTCGTTCATTGTATCAAATCGGCTATGGACCATCATCCTCACACACGATGGGACCTGCTAAAGCTGTCAATATCATCAAAAATCAATATGTTGACGCTGACTTTTATGAAATTACATTATTTAACTCACTTGCTTTAACAGGTAAAGGGCATTTAACCGAAGAGGCAATCAAAGAGTCGCTTGCGCCATGCAAAGTGGCTTTTTTGACGCAAATCGATGTTGAAAAGCACCCAAACACTCTCATCATAAAAGCATTTAAAAAGGATGAACTTCTTTTAGAAAAAGAGGTCATGAGTGTTGGTGGCGGTCGTATCATTTTTTCTGACGAAGAGGATTTAGAACCCATGATCTATCCTCATCACACGTTAAAAGACATTAAAAAGTATTGCCGTGAAAACAAAATTCATTTATATGATTATGTGTATCGTGTTGAAGGTGACGACATCAAGTCATTTTTAGAAGACATATGGGAAGCAATGAAAGCATCTATTATTCGTGGAATTGCGACAAAAGGTGTTCTGCCAGGTCCATTAAAGTTAAAACGAAAAGCTTCTCATTTGTACAGTCGAGATCCAAATAAAGAAGTCATGGAAATTACTGAAGACCGTCTTGTCTCAAGTTATGCTTTTGCAGTGAGTGAAGAAAATGCTAGTGGTGGCATTATTGTCACTGCGCCGACATGTGGTGCATGTGGTGTTTTGCCATCTGTTTTGTATTATATGCATGAAAAACATGATGTGATCACTAAAGAAAGAATTATCAACGCACTTGCTGTTGCGGGTTTAATCGGAAACCTGATAAAGCATAACGCATCAATTAGTGGTGCAGTAGCAGGTTGTCAAGCAGAAGTAGGTAGTGCATGTGCAATGACAGCAGCAGCACATGCAACACTTTTCAATCTTTCCATGAATCAAGTTGAATATGCTGCTGAAATTGCTATTGAACATCACTTAGGACTCACGTGTGATCCAATTAATGGTTATGTTCAAATACCTTGTATTGAGAGAAATGCTGTTGCTGCACTTCGTGCTATCGATGCATGTGGATTAGCTTATTTTTTAACAGATTCAAGAAAAATATCCTTTGATATGGTCGTTCAAACCATGTATCAAACAGGGCTAGATATGCATACATCTTACAAAGAGACTTCACAAGGTGGTCTAGCAAAATATTACGAGGAGGACGACGATGTTAACTGTTGGTGATGTTATTACTGGAACTATCATTGATGTCGACTACAATGGTCAAGGCGTTGTGCGATACGATAATTATGTTATATTTGTCAAAGGGTTGCTTCAAGATGAAGAAGCCAAAATTAAAATTACACACATCAAAAAACGATTTGGTCAGGGTATACCATTTGAGATCATAAAAAGAAGTGTTTACCGCGTTTCACATCCACAGTCCATTTTAGGATCATGTGATTTGTTACACATGCACAAAGAACAACAATTGCAATGGCAAAAACATATTACAGAGACAACACTTTCAAAAATCATGAAGGTGTCTTTATCCATTGAAGAAACCATTACAGATGGTAAAGACATGCATTACCGCAACAAATCTGTATTTCATGTGATGAATAAGCCATATCTGTCTTTAGGTTTGTATCACAAAGATGAATTTCGATTGGTTGAAGTTACATCATTTGTCTTAGCAGATGAAAAAGCAAATCAAATCTTAAATCATCTTAATTTCAATAAAGTCATCATTGACCCAAAGGTTTTAAAACATATCGTTATTCGCACCAATTCCAATCAAGAAGCACTTGTCACATTGGTTGCTACTGAAAAACGATTTACAGGTTTAGATAAATTAGTCACACATCTCCTAAAGATTGAGAACCTGAAAGGTATCACTTTAAACATAACAAAAGATGATCGAAACATTTTAGGAGAAAAGTCATATCTTTTATATGGAGAAAATCTATTAGTAGAATCATTAAACGGTGTTGACGTTTTTATCAATGATCGCTCTTTCTTTCAGATTAATTTACCAGTCATCAAGAAGGTTTATGAACTAATCAATGATCACATACCAATGAACTCTTCGGTTGTTGATGCGTACAGCGGTGTTGGTAGTATCGGTTATTTCCTTGTTAATCATCTCAAAAAACTAACAATGATAGAGTCCAATAAGGAAGCTGTTGAAATGGCAAACAAGACTAAGGAGAAGTATCAGTTTGATCATGTTGACATCCTTTCAGGCTATGCTGAAGAGCATATCAATCATCTTGTAGCAGATGTTTTAATTGTAGATCCACCAAGGAACGGATTGATGCCATCTTTCATTTCTTCAATCAACCAAGCATCATTTAAGACCATCTTTTATTTATCGTGTGATGCAAAAACATTAGCAAGAGATTTAAATGAAATCACGAAAGTCTATCACATCGAAAAAGTGTATCCTATTCGCATGTTTTATCACACAACTTCACTGGAAACACTCGTTATATTAAAAAAAATATAGGAGAAAAACGATGACCATTATTGATTGGTTACTGACATTAGATCCAGTCATTGTAAGACTAACTAAAAAATACTTATTAGACTTGGATGTACCATTTTCCAATGATGGTTATATTAATGCATATCTCAATCTTTATAATAAAAAAAATAAAGAGTGGGGCAATGGCATTTATTCTCCAAAATGGACATCTACACATTATACATTACTTGAATTAAGAGACATGGAAATTGATCCACAGTGCACTTATTACAAAGAGGCTGTTTTACATTTAGTTTCAAAGATGTGGGTCCATCCTTCAGGAAGAGTGAATAAGTATCGACATCAAGACCTTTGTATTGTAGGTATGATGCTGAGTCTTCTAGGATATTTTGATATTAATCATCCATCCGTATGTGAGATGGTTAATTACATTATCTTACATCAAATACCAGATGGCGGATGGAATTGTGAATGGGAGATGAAAAGCCCAAAACAAAGTTCACTGCATACAACATTATCGGTCATTGAAGGATTGCAAACATTAATCGAAAATGGGTATGTGAAACAGGATTTAAAGCCATATATTCATCAAGGAATAGGCTTTATTTTAAAAAAACGTTTGTTTAGAAGAGAATCAAATCACGCCATCATCCATCATCATATGGCCTCTCATCATTATCCAACTCGATGGAAATATGACTATTTAAAAGCGCTATTATTTATGGAAAGAGTTAGATTTCCATATCACCCTATTTTTGATGAATCTCTTGACATTTTAGAAAACGGCATTAAAAAAGGATATTTAACTCCAGGGTATAAATATCCAGGCAAAACACATTTTATACTCGAATCTAAAAAATCTGGTTTTAACACATATCGAGCACTACGTGTATTAAAGTTTTACAGAAAAAAAACGTACACAGAACTATTATCAAAAGATTTTGATTATTAATCAGAGTCTTTTATTTTTGTCTAACAAAAGGATTAAATTGTTTCTCATGTTCAATGGTTGTATCTCTTCCATGACCAGGATATACGATGACATCATCATCAAATAAGTCGTAGATTCGTTTAACACTTTGATAGAGAACTTTTCCATCAGCAAGTGGTATATCCACACGACCGATGCTTTGATAAAAAAGTGTATCACCAGAAAACAAAAAACGATCAAAACTCAAAACAGTTGATCCCATTGAATGTCCTGGTGTTTCATACACAATGAGTTGTCTACCAATAAACGATATCATATCTAAGTCTATTACCCAAACATCAACAGGAATCTCATAACCTAAGCGATTATAAGGTGACATACGTAACCATATTTTATCTTTTTCAGGTGCATAAACCACACAATCATATCTTTTTTTAAGTTCTTTGACTCCACCCACATGATCAATGTGGCCATGGGTCAAATAAATTTTCCCTACAATCAGTTTTTCTTCATCTAAAAAATGATAGAGTTCATCACTTTCATATCCAGGATCTATAACAAAAGCTAAACCATCTTCATATAAAATATAACAGTTACTTCGATAATCACCTAGTGTAAAACGTTTTATGTTCATAATATCACCGTCTTTATTATATACCAACAACGCTTTCATAATCATATCATAAGCAAAAGAACATGATATAGACTATAATGATGATGGTTATGGAGACTAACTATTAGAAGTCAAGCATAAATAACTGCTAAATACTAAAAGACCT
>OBJA01000244.1_pt1 | contig 51415 bp, 51 predicted proteins | sample 1519751 | NCBI WGS metagenome assembly OBJA01 (sample SAMEA3881238, study PRJEB22517) | soil metagenome | biome: lake sediment; feature: soda lake sediment; material: sediment, water from around vicinity | place: India | collected 2013-12-23 | depth 3 m
CACTGGCGTTATCTTGGGTTTTCTCATGGGGACTTGCTTCACAGTGGATACTAATCCCTCATGGAACTATGTCTAAACTATTGGCAACCACACACTGGTTTACAATCATTAATCATGCAATTTGGTTTGCCATTGTCTTGATTTTGATGATAATACCTGCTGCATTAACCCAGCACAAGCTTCGTTTAAAAGGCCCAAAGCACTTAAATCAAACACTTGATTCTATTATTTCAGTTGTTTTTGTTGCCATAACAACACTAGCAACTTGGGTGTTGGTTGCATTAATCATTGCAAGTCCAGTATTTATCAATGGGAGGACATTAATCAATCAATCGTGGTTGAAACATATGGTTGGCTTCACGGTTAACATCATGGGTGAAAAAGTTGCCCCGATCTATCAGGATGATTTGATACAAAAAATTGTCGGTTCAGAAGATCTATCAGATGAAGACGTTGTTAAACTTGAGCAATCACTACAAAGCCTGGGATTATCAGAAGATTTATCAAAAGCAGTTACTAAAGTCGTGACCCAACAAGAACTTAGCGTTCAAGAAGTCACGGTTGTTAAAGATTATATTATAGCTGCTGAGTTAACTGATGAGGAAGTTATCACTGTCCTTGATCAAATTCGCTTACCTGAGCATAAAATAATAGCATATATGGAAAAACTAGATTATTCTGAAGAAACAATTCAACGGTTGCTCGATAAGAAAAGGGAGTAACCTTTTTATTTAAAATAAAGTGCTTTAATCGCTTTATACTTTGGTGCTAACAGACCAATTAATAGTAACAACACAGCTAATAATACTCCTGAAGTCACAAGCCATGGGTTGATTGTTGATTCGTTTATAGTTGCTGGTGTCAAAAAGTACTGGGATGTGTGGGTTAAAGGAATCCAAACAAACCCTTGTTCAACGACCAAGTCTTTATGCATTAACATGAGCGATTGTGTGTCCGTATCAAAGTAGTATAAGTTCAATACTTGTTCATCCTCATAGTCATTTGAAACATTAATGCCAACTTGTGTTCCATTTGGTAGTGTTTCATTAGCCTGAAACACTAACATTTTACCTTTTGTAAAACGTGTTAGTGAATCAATTGTTGCTTGATATTCTGATGTAAAGTTGAGTTTTGTACGTATTAGCTGATGATCTTCTATTTGTGAACCATCAATTCTCCATTGATACAATACGTGTTGATCATTGCTTACTTGTGCTATTAATATTTTACTTGATGCTTTGATTGCTTCTAACACATCATTTTCGATGGAATCACGGTCTTCTAAGTCTAAGATTATATCAGTGCTTGTAAGTGTTTTTAAAGCATCAAAGAACTGACTTAAGCGAACCACAGGAGCAATATGACTCCGATTAACCATCACCTGATACACACGCTCATCACCACTTGGTGCTTTTACCATGATTGTAATCGTGTTATTGCCAACTTCTAGTGTGGTGTTTTGAATCGTAACCTCTGCATTTTGGTCTTGGGCTTTTGCATCAATGACAACAGTGTCCACTAGGTTGCTCACTTCACACTCATATTCTGTGATTTCAGAATCAAAATCAAGCATGCACCCTTCGATATCCAATGTTGATAAACGATTGTTTTGACTTAATGCACCTGCATTGCCGTCTTCATCTCTGCGCACCACTAAAATGTTGTACGTTCGACGATTTCCGTTTTCTGCAGTAACAATGATTGCAAAGCGATTCTCATAAACTCGAAGTGTTTTTGCTCCCAATCCTGCCACGGATGCTTTGGCATCTTCCACAGAACCACTAATGGTGATGGCACTTATCTCGTGGTCGACGACCACCGTATAAGAAGTCGTGTTTTTATTGAAATTGAGTGTTCCTTGACTCACTGATAAGCTCGATAAAAAGTTGTTGTTGGATTTAGGTGCTGTCATGCTAATTCTTAAGGACGCATCAGTTGCATCCAGATCACCTGCTCCATCGGGCACATTTACCTTGGTGAGTGAAATCGTAGTTGTTTGATTAATGCTGAAACTCGATTTTGCTTGAAATGTAATCCTTACAAAATCAAATGTCCCTGAATTTGGTGTTGCCTTATCAATAACAATACTTGGCCCAATTGTCGTTGTAAAACCATTGAGAGGAACAACACTAATGATTTCCAACTTCGATGAATCATAACTAAATGTCGCACTTAATCCAAAAATGGAAGGCGAATTTCTAACACCAATGGTTACATCAAACTGTTGATTAGGTTCAATTGAGCTTGGTCCTTTGATTACTGTTGTCACAGTGGTGGCATGGACAGGTTGAACAAACCATAACATTAAAAACATAATCAAAGCCAAATACGTTAAGCGTTTTATCATGGTCACTCCAATCCCGCCAATACACGACGCAAGGTAATTAAATCACTAATAGTCACTGATTGATTATGATTAAGGTCAGCAGCATGGATACCTTTTGTTGTCACTTGTTCTAGCTGTGCTAAAAAGCGACGCAATAAAATCAAATCAGAAATGGTCACTTTACCATCAAGATTAAGATCACCAATCAAAACAAACTCAACAGCAACATGACTGTCTTGACTGATGTTGAGTGTTAACTCATCCTGTCTTTCTTCAACTGCAACATCATTAACCAACCACCGATACACACGATATCCTGATTGAGTGATTGCTTTGAAGTTGATGGTTTGTTGATCTTCGACTTCCATGGTTTGACTTTGCTTGGTGTTATTAATATATGCTGACATGCTACCCCCAACACCTTCAACACCAGTGGTCACGCTGTGTTTAATGATGGTATTAAACACAACTGACACGGTTGCTGTTGCTACTTTTTGATCCACTTCACTGGTAATGGTTATGGTTGCAGTTCCTTCCCCCACTGCTTCAACTAATCCACTATTTGTCACAGTAGCAACATTTGGATTGCTGGATGCAAATGTTACCGATTTGTTTGATGCGTTTTCTGGTGAAACTTCCCATTGTAATTGTATTTTATCTTTGGGATTTTCTAATGTGATTGCTTTTGGTAATACGTTGATTTGATCAACTCTATTGACACCTACAACCACAGATATCGTTTGTCTTAAAGTTGGGTTTTCACTTGAAGTGACCGTGATTGTGGTGCTTCCATAACCACGTGCACGAATGACACCAAACTGATCAACTTGAGCAATCTCAGAGTTGCTTGAAACAAAAGAAACATTGGTGTTACTCGCCTGTGTTGGTTTAAATGTCATCATGATGTCATGGGTGTCATTAATAAACTCTAAAGCAACCTGTTTTGCATTGACTTCAAATGATTGAAGTGGCTCATAAGGAAGCACAGGTGTTTTGATGGCTTGATAAGCATTTAAACTTCGATAATAAAGTACAGTGCCATCACTTAATGTTTTTCCTTGAATCAAATCTGCGGTTTGAACCAAATGGTTAAAGACTTGTTTTGGCACTAAATCATCATACATACTATAAATCATAGCTGCCACTGCAGACACCATAGGAGCTGCCATTGATGTTCCTGATAGATGATTGTATGTTTGATTATTGATTGTGCTATAGATTTGCTCACCTGGTGCTATAAGCTCATATTCATGTTGTGAGTTAATAATGCGATCATAATTAGAAAATGAAGATAAATAATCTCCTTGTTCATCAGGGCTTTGTCGAGCTGACATAACACCTAAAACATAAGGCAATGCCGCAGGATAAAATGGTAATGATAAGCCACCTTCATTAGCTCTTGATGAGTTGCCTGCTGCCGCAACAAGAAGTGCACTTTTAGAAGCTTCAAACATAAAATCAGCTTCAAGCTGTGAAATGTTTGAGCCACCTAGACTCATATTGATGATTTGTGCCCCATGGGCGATGGCATAGTTAACACCCAATGCTATGTTGGTTGATGTAAAGGTGCTTGTGTTGGTTGCTCTTATCGGCATAATAGACACTTGAAAAGCTAGTCCAACAATACCTTCACTGTTGTTTGCGACAGCTCCAATGATACCACTCACATGAGTCCCATGACTATTGTTATGTCTGTCACTCACATCGTAATGACTTAAAACACCATCTTCGATGGTACCCATAAGGTTCACACCATAAATATCATCCACATACCCATTACCATCCGAGTCCGTTTGATCCATCACTTCATTGGGATTAACCCAAATGTTATCGATTAAATCTGGATGCAATAGATCAATCCCTGTATCAATAACCGCGACAATGACTTCAGGTGATCCTCCCACAGGCAACTCATGACTATGAGCATATTGCCAAGCAGCCAATGTTTGAGTAAAATCCAAATACCATTGGTTAACGATGCCTGGATCTGTTGATGCATCAGGTATTAATGATTCATGCTGTCGAATGTATTCAGGTTCAATGAAAAACACTTCTTCTTTGAGTGAGAGCTTTTCAATCACTTGCATCCAATCAGCTGATGAAGCTAACTTTAGCTTCAACCATTGATAATCGCTTGCAAACGCAGATTCAATCATTTCAACATCAACAATTCCAATACCAAGTTCAATCAACTGAACATTAAAATTATGAGACACTTTTACATTCAAAATATCCTTGGTATATTCAACACCTGCTTCTAGGTGTTCAAAAGAAGCAATCTTATACGAAACATCGTTTAATCCACTCGCATCAAAAGATGTTGGTTGATACAACATCAATACAACTAAAAATGAAAGTGATAGTCTAAACAATGGGTGTTTCATCATGTTATCCATTCTTTTGATTCTATTTTACAATAATTATATAACTTTTGAAAAAAAAGAGGATTATAACCCTCTTAATGATTGGCGTTGAATATTAACACGCGTTACCTTGATGTTTTTGTCTTCAATATCAACAATCGCATAGCTTGGTTGCGACTGGTCACGATTATAGAAAAGTGATCCTGGACTTATGAGTCGAACACCATCCACTTCTTTATCATAAAAAATATGATAGTGGCCAAAAAACACAGCTTTTGCCCCTACCGCTCTTGCTTTTTTCGCTAATGTTGCATCACGCTTAAACATCATGACTTGATGCGAATGAATGACGAGCACTTTGATTTTGCCAAGTTGCAACACACGTGTTTCAGGAAATTCAAAATAACGATCATTATTACCTTCAACAGAAATAAATGGTGCTACACGATCAGGAGAAAGTTCCGTATCCCCACAATCCACAAACATAAACGCATCTTGATGCTCTTTGGTTATCTCTTGCAATGTATTGATTTTTCCATGCACATCTGATGTTAAAACTACCTTCATCTACTCACCTACTTTCACGACAACTTCTTCTTTATTAAACATGGTGAACAGCTGGTGTTTAAGTGTCGATGCATCTTTTGTGGTTAACACATGTGATGCCCCAACATTACCATCCAACCAAGGTGTTAGTTCCAATATCATTGCTTCTATGGAATCGTACATCACGACTGGTTTCACTTCATAAAACAAATGTTTCACCAATGGATAATGCGTGCATCCCAAAATCAAAGCCTCAGCATGAGGCGCTTGCTTTAATAACTGAGCAATATAATTCTTGATGGTAGCTTCATCTGCCATGGATTCAATATAGTTCACCAAATCATGAGCTACAATTTCAACCACTTCCATCGTTGGATACATTTGTTGCAATTTATTCTTGTAAACATGAGAATTGATATTAGCTAAAGTCGCCACGACTGCAAGTGATTGGACCGGTTTAACTTGTGCTATCGTACCATCGATGACCCCTTTTAGTTGTAAATGCGGAAATCGTTTTTGCATTGATTCTAGTACTAAAGCGCTTGTGGTGTTACACGCAAATAAAATGCGTTCACATCCATAGCCTTGCAATATGTCAATATTAGTGATGGTGATTGCTTCTAATTCTTGAATGGTTTTTGGTCCATAAGGACTATTTGCTTGATCAGCCAATCCAATCAATGGTGCATGAGGAAAAACTTGTTTCAAACCATAATAAATACTGAATCCCCCAAGACCCGAATCTAATAACCCTATTGGAACGCTCATTCATCTGACTCCTTATTCTGTTCACTATTGAAGAATTGTATCACATTTTTTGCAGTATTATGAGGAATAACCTCTTGCAATTGTTCTAGTGTGGCTGATTTTATGGCACGGAATGACTTAAAATGTTTGAGTAATAATTGCTTACGAGTCGGTCCAATCCCTTCAATTTCATCTAAAATCGAAGCTGTTTGAGCTTTTTGACGAATGCTCCGATGATAGTTGATAACAAAGCGATGAACTTCCTCTTGAATGGTGTAAAGATTTTGATACAATGGATCATCAATCAATAATAAGATTTGCTCACCATTCTCTAAAACAATGGATGACGTCTTGTGTGATTTGTCTTTGCTTAATCCAATGATTGGACGATCTATATTCAAACTATTTAAAACATCAGCAACAACCTTAACTTGTGTGTATCCACCATCTACGATAATCACATCACTGATTTGTTTTTGCTCTTTTAGAGCACGTACAAATCTCCGATAAGTCATTTCTTGCAGTGAACCCAAATCATCATTGCTTTGATGCAACAAGTATTTGCGATAGTTTGATTTATCGGGACCACTTTCATTAAACACAACCATAGCACCGACAGAAAAGGAACCACTGGTATGAGAAACATCATACATTTCTACGGTGTTGATTACATCCACTTTTAACAGCTTTGCCAACAAAGACATCCAATCATGTTGTGTCTGCCCATACAGTGTTTGTTGAGTGTTCAAGGTCAAATGTGTTTTGGCATTTTCTTGAACCATGTTCATCTGCTGTTTCTTAAATCCTCGTTGTGGCGTCGTGACAGGTATTTGCAACACATCTGAGAGCATGTGTTGATCCATACGTTCTGACACATAGAGTTGCTTTGGTTTTTTATGTTGCTGATAAAACTGAATGATGTATGATGCAGCCTCTTCATCAGGATCATCCACCACAGGATAAATTGATGCACTTTTCTCAAACAGTTTTCCTTCTTTTACCACAAAGTGAACGAGCGAAATTAACCCATGATCGACCACATAATCAACCATATCCTCATGATCATTCATAAACGCATTGCTTTGTTTTTCTTTGATGTATTCAATTGCTGCAATCTTATCTCGATAAACACTGGCTTGTTCAAAATTCAACTCAGCAACCGCTTGTTTCATCTGCTGTTCAAATCCTTTGATAATATCGCTCATTTGCCCTTTGAGCAAGGAAATGATTTGATTGATGTATTGCTGATACTCCTTTTGATCTATGAATTGCTCACAAGGCCCCGCACATTGTTGAATATGATAATACAAACATACTTTGTTTGGCATTTTACTACACTTTCGTATCGGAAATATCTCATGAATCAAACGATGCACTTCTCGTGCTGCACGAGCATCTGGGTAAGGACCAAAATACTTCGCTCGTTTATCTTTTTTACGATCACGAACAACCAGTACTTTTGGAAAGGGTTCATGTGTTATTTTAATCATTGGATAGCTTTTATCATCCATAAACATGATGTTGTATTTGGGACGATGAGTCTTGATTAAGTCAATCTCCAACAACAACGCTTCTTTTTCATTCAATGTCACGATTACATCCACATCCACCACTTCACCAACGAGTTTTTGTGTTTTTCCTTCATGAGGACGCTGAAAATATTGGTTGACACGATTTTTTAATAACTTCGCTTTCCCAACATAGATAATCGTTTGATTGTGATCTTTAAACAAATAGCAACCTGGTTCACTTGGAATGGCCGCTAATTTGGCTGCTAATAGCTCATTCATTGAAACATGACCACCGTAACTGCAGCACCACCTTCTTGATGATCGGCAGCTTGCACACGGATAACTCCTGGATGCTGTGACAAATATTCTTTGATAACTTTCTTTAAAACACCGGTACCAACACCATGAACGATATAACCTTTATGACGATTGGCTAAGATGCAATCATTGATGTATTGATCTACTTTGACTTTTGCTTCTTCTGATCGCATCCCAACAATCACGCACTCCAAATCAACATGATGAGCACGCATGGTATGTGTTTTATTACGGGCCTTTTTAACAACAGGTGGTTTCACTTTTTCAAGCTGGTTAAGTTTAAGGCTAAATCGCTTGCCATGCACCTCAACATCCACCTTATCTTGATTGATTTTTGAGACCACACCAATTTGATGCGTGGACACCAGCTTTACATAATCACCGACTTGAATAGGTTCACTAGAAGGTTTTGGTGGTGCTGTTACTTTTTCTTGTAACTTAATTTTGGCTTGTTTAGCTTTTTCTTGATCAGCATCAATGGCTTGCTTGATGATATCATCAATCGCTTCTAACTGCTCTTGTAAATAATCTTGAGCTTGTTGCTTCGCTTTTTCGATCATCGCTTCTTGATTTGCTTCAAAAGCTGCTTTTGCTTTTGCAAGTTCTTGTTGAGCATTTTGTTGTTCTTCTTGTTGTTTTTTTATGGTTGCATTTAAACGATTTTGCTCATCAATCAACTGATGCAACTGATCGATTAACTGTTGTTGTTCACTTTTTTTGCTTTCAAAGTATTGCTTTGCTTGTTGAAGTAATTGCTCTGGTAAATTAAAGCGTGAGGCAATAGCCAAAGCATTGGATGCACCGGATGTATTGGATACATACCGATACGTAGGACTCAACGAATCAAGGTCAAACTCCACCGACGCTAACATGGTAAAGTCAGAATCATAGGCAATTTCTTTTAAACGATTAAAGTGCGTGGTTGCAACAACGGTACACTCTTTTTCACGTAGATAATCCAAAATAGCAATGGCTAAACTTTCACCTTCATCAGGGTCAGTCCCTGAACCAAGCTCATCCAACAACACGAGTGATTGACTTGTTGCTTCTTGGAGAATTTGTGCTATTTTTGATAAATGAGAACTGAATGTTGATAATGACTGCACAATGGATTGGTCATCCCCAATATCTGCAAACACACAATCAAATAGTGGAATGGTGGCAGATGAAGCTAAAACAGGAATGCCACTATATGCCATCAACGTAAGCAAACCAATAATCTTAACACTAACGGTTTTACCACCTGTGTTTGGTCCAGTAATCAACAAAATGCGATTTGGTTGATCTAATTCATACGTGTTTGCCACGACAACCTTTGGATCAATCAAAGGATGACGTGCATGTTCAATTCGAAGTGGCAAGTTTGCATCCACTTTCGCCACAAAACCATCATGAGCTAAACCCCAATGTGCTTTGGCAAAACAAGCATCCAGTTGTGCGAGTGTTTCTAGATTTGCCAATAGTTGATCAGCATCATCTTTAATCATGGATGATAGTTCAACACAAATACGGTGCACTTCACCTTCTATTTGACTTTGAATTTGTTCTTTTTTATTGTTTAACTCAACTAAAAAAGGAGGCTCTACATAAGCACTTTGACCTGAAGCGGATTCTCCATGTAAGATTCCTTTAAACTTATTTTTATCAGCAGTTTTTGCTAGCACAACCACACGATCATGACGTGTTGTCGCTATCGGTTCACTTAACCAAGACATGTGTTTATTGATGAATGCTTGCACTTGGGTGCTCATGCTTTTTTCAAGCTCACGTTGTTGCTTTTTAAGATCTGAATATAGCTTAGAAGCAGTTTCTAGTACTTCAAATGATGGACTAAATGATTGGTCAATTCGTTGAATCAAAGCAGATGATACTGCTAAGCTTTCAATGTAATCATACACATAAAAAGCATCCACGTCTTTTTTACTCTTAATCAAACGGGCCACAACATGATTGGTTCGATTAATGTGAACCAACTCTGAAATGCTATTGATACCACCTTTTGATGCCTTGATGATTGCTTCACTAACATCACTCACACCTGTGAGTGACACATCTTTTCCGGATAAAATATATGTGATGGCATCTTGGGTTTTAGCATTTTCTCGTTGAATGATAATTTTACTAAATGATGGTTTTAACCCGTCAATTTTTTCTTTTCCAAGAGAAAAAGCACAGTACTCACTGACCTGTGCTATGATCTCATCATACTCTAATGCTTTATGCCATTTATTCATCGCTTGTCGGTAATCTTTCTAAAATATCTTGTATCGTTTCTGCGTCGAGTTCTTGCTCAATCAACCATTGTTCAATGGCATCAACATCTTCATCACTCAATAGTTCACCAGCCAACAAACGACTGATTGCAGGATTGGATGAAGCCCATTGACTCAATGTATCAAAAACAACAGGTGCTGATTGATTGATTGGATTAAGCCACGTTTGTTCAATCACTTCTTCACCATTGGCAAACAATGGTGTTTGCAATAGGAAAATAAGAATGATGGTATAAATGAAAAACTTGATAGCACCAAAAAGCATCCCTGCAAGTTGGTTGAATGTTTTGATGATCGGTAACTTCCCGACACCTTTGATGAGTGGTTTTAAAAATAAGAACGCAATGCTTAAAACCAAATACAACACGACAAACCATATGATGGTATTGATGTTTTGTGTAATCAAATCATCCAAAGCGCTGTTTTCTAAAACACCTAAATCAGGTTCATAAAACACAAACACGCGCGCTAAAATTGGTGAGAACATCCATGCCAACACCAACTTGACAATCATGCTTAGTAAACTAAACAATTGCAACAGTAAACCTGTTTTATATCCGATGTAAAGTGTAACAATAAAACCAACAATAAGTAGTATGTTTATCCACATCATCCAAGTACTTGAAATTTCCATTTAATCACCATCCTTATCATACGTTATCTCATTAATTTGTGCAATTATATGCTACAATATCTGCATATGAAAAACAACCAAACAATCTCATTAACATTGAGCCCAACACAAATCAATAAACTCAAAAAAACTTATCATGCAAACATCAAACCGTCGAATAATCCATACATGGATGCTATGATACAAATCGATGGTTGCACCATGAGTATTTATACCTCACAAAAAGTCGTTTTTCAAGGTCCCCTAGCCGAAGAAATGGCTCAGCTTTTTGGTTATCAACCACCAATGTTTAAACCTCATATCGGATCGGATGAAGTTGGAACCGGTGACTATTTTGGGCCAGTTTGCGTTTGTGCTGCTTATGTTGATGATTCACACCTAGCACTCATCGATACATTGGCTATCAAAGATAGCAAACTATTAAATGATCAACAAGTCATTGAGCTCGCAAATCAACTACGTCATAAGATTCCACATAGTTTGCTTGTTCTTTCAAATCGTCAATACAATCTTGTTCATGAAACTACCAATCTGAATGCCATCAAAGCAAAACTACACAATCAAGCCATAGCGCATTTATTAAATAAGATTTCAACTAAACCCACCATTATCGTGGACCAATTCACACCAGAATTGAGCTACTATCGTTATCTTAATAATGAACAACATGTCATTGATGGTATCACATTCGAGACAAAAGCAGAAAGTAAATATGTTGGTGTTGCCATTGGAGCAATCTTAGCAAGAGCAGCATTTATTGAAGCGTTTAAACAACTTGAATCACAACTCAACATGCACTTACCAAAAGGTGCCAGCGATGCAGTTGATGAAGCGGCGGTTCGTATCGTTAAAGCTTATGGTTGGCCAATGCTTGATAAGGTAGCCAAGATGCATTTTAAAAATACAAAAAAAGTTCAAGAGAAAATAAAAACCAATGAGTGATCATTGGTTTCTTGTTGAATGAACGGTTATTTGGATTTGATGATCAAGCTGAACCATCTTCACCCCAGCAGCTTCAAGCATCTTTTTTGATGCTTTCACAGCAGGTGTATTCGCATATTTATCATCTTCATACACCAATCGTTTGATACCACTTTGAATGATTGCTTTTGCACATTCATTGCATGGAAACAACGACACGTAAATGGTACAATCATGCAATTTTTGAGTTGCATTTAGAATTGCATTCAACTCAGCGTGTACGACATAGCCATATTTTGATTGGTCTAACTCCTCATTTGGTTGCCATGGGAAATCATCATCATTTAACCCTGTTGGAAACCCATTATAGCCAATACCAACCACTTTTTTCTCTGGATTCACAATGCAAGCTCCCACTTGTGTCGACGGATCTTTTGAACGCATCGCAGACAAATGGGCTAAACCCATGAAGTAATCATCCCAACTTAATACATTGGATCGTTTCATTTTAATTACCCCCGTAAAACTGCCTCAAACTTTCTTCTAAACCATCCGCATACCAATCAAAATTAACTGCCCTTGCATAATCAAGAACAAGCTGATCGGTAAGCAAGTATGGTGGTGATACATTCTCATCAAGCCAACTAAGTCCAATCATCGCAATAATTAAAGTTACTAAAGCAAACTTACTATGGTGCCGTATGGCAGACCATTTCTTTGTGGTTGAAAACATGATTGCAAGTAACACTCCTGCAACAAAACCACCCAAGTGACCAAGTAAGCTGACACCAGGTAATAAACTGATCATCAAATTGATTAATAAGATGCGAGTAAACTGTGACCGAATCACAGGTTGCTTAATCATGCCAGATTCAAAGGTATACACAAAGAGTGCACCCATCAAACCATAAAGGCCACCACTTGAGCCTACAAGCACCATGTTGCCTTGGCCAACAAATACAAACCAACTACCAAATATAATCGACACGAACAATATGATTGCAAACTTCGTATGACCAAAAATACGTTCGGTTATCATACCTAAGTTAATAAGTGCAATGCTGTTGATTAGAATATGAAAGAAATCAATGTGAACAAAACCAGCAGTTAGAAAGCGCCAATACTCGTGATTGGCAACAATAAATACTTTGTAGTAACTACCTAGTAAAATGGATACCGCCACTTGATTATCAAACTGCATGACCAGTAAACGCAACAACACAAACACGGCAACAGTCAGCATCAAAAAGGTCATGGTTACTGGTGGAATTGAACTAAAGAATGGGTTCGCTTTTCGTTTTGACTTGATTTGTTCTTTAACTGGACTGACAGGATCTTGCGGCTGCATTGAAAATGCCATTTTGATATCACTGAATGTTTTTGATAAAAATTCTGGGATATAGGAATGTTCATTGATGCTCACCTGGATAAAATCTTCATCAAAGTCTTCTTCTGTCTCAACCTTTGTGTGAATATCAAGCAGTTTTGCTTCAACATTATGAGCTGAAACAATTGCCTTATGAATAATAGCAATACGATCTTTATCAAAGAATGTCGCATTGACAGGTGTTGGGGTTAAACGGATTACAGGAAAAACAGGATGATTTGGATTAGCCAACCACACTTCGTTTTTTAAATCTTGAACTTGAACAAGACTGTAGTTATGCTTAGAAACAAAAAAGTGTACCAATTTCAATAAACTTTGATCTTTGGTTTGTGTCATACTGTTCTCTCCTTTACTTCTTTAAGCATTTTTGCAAAATACTCTGGATAATCACTTACAAAATGCATGATTTCACCACTTGTTGGATGAACAAACTCTAATTCTTTTGCATGCAGTAGTTGCCCTGTCTTTTTATCTTTTCGGATACCATACTTAGGATCACAGAAAAGTGGAAATCCAATAAACTGCATGTGAACACGTATTTGATGTGTACGTCCTGTTTTTAATGAACATGCAACCAAGGATGCATCATCATATCGTTCAAGGACTACCACTGTTGTAAATGCTGGTTTGCTGTTTTTTTCTGTTACCGCCATGTTTTGGCGATTGTTTGGATCGCGTCCAATAGGTGCATCAATATTAAACACATCAGGAAATACTTGACCATGCACTAATGCATGGTATACGCGTTTCATTGATTTATCAACAAGTTGATTTGATAGTGACTGATGAGCATGATCATTTTTTGCCACCACCAACAATCCTGAAGTGTCTTTATCAATTCGATGAACAATACCTGGTCGACTGACGCCATTGATGCCAGATAAATCATTGCAGTGAGCCAAAAGACCTTCAACTAATGTGGGTTGATCATACGATGGTGCAGGATGGACAACCATACCCGCAGGTTTATTAACAACCAACACATCTGAATCTTCATAAACGATATCTAAATCCATAGCAACTGGTTGAAGTTCCAAGGATTCACTTTTAGGTACTTGAATGAGCAGTTGATCATCTTCACTAGCACGCATGGAGTTGCTCACTTGTGCATCATTACACCACACATACCCTTGCGCAATCAGTTTTTGTGCATAAGCACGTGACACATCTGCTAAGGATGAAACAAGCACATCCATCCGTTGTCCGACATGTTCTTGATTAAGGATTACTTCGATTTCGTTCACGTTTTTTTACCTCCTCAATCACAATGTCGAGAATGAGTACTCCAACACCAATGGTGAGTGCCATATCTGCCACATTAAATACTGGAAAATCATAACCAAAAATAATAAAATCTAAAAAATCACGAACGTATTGAAACATGATTCGATCATAGAAGTTGCCTAAAGTACCACCAATTAATAATAGTAATCCAATTCGGGAGATTGACATCGTTTTAATGGACATCAACCATGACAATAGAAAGATAAGTGCAATGATGGTCACGATATAAAAGAAGACCATCTGACCTTGCAACATACTCCAGGCAGCACCTGTATTACGTACATAACGAATATTAAAAAACCCTTCGATGATGGGAATCGATTCATTTAAATTAAGTAGTTGTGTCATGTATTGCTTGGTCACAAGGTCAAGTGTTACCAAAACAAACAAAAAGATGTAATCAAATTTTTTCATAGTTTCACTTCCGATATATTATAACAGAAAAATGCACATCATAGAAAAAAGAAACTTTTCAGTTTCTTAATCTCTTTTTGCAATGTGTTGATACGTTTCAACATCAATGCTCTCACAAAATGCTGTCAGTAAAGCAATCGTATCAGCCACATCTTTTTTGTGGACAATTGCATAATGAGAATGAATATAGCGTGATGGAATGGAAACCGTCACAGCAACCACACCTTCCATTGATTTATGAATTTCACCACTATCGGTTCCACCTGCAAGCAATAGTTCAAGCTGAACTTCAAAACCCATATCCTTAGCCAATTGCTTTAAATGACTTAATAGTCCTTTATGTCCAAAATGACTCGCATCACCAACTTCCAAGGTAATACCTTTTCCCATTTTGATACGTTTATCACCTTTTGGTGTATCATCTGCAATGGTTACATCCAGTGTAATTGCTAAGTCTGGTTTCACCATATACGCTGATGTCTTGGCACCACGTAAACCAACTTCTTCTTGAACTGTACCAACACCAACAATCGTTGCTTTTGGTTGTTTATCTTTAAGATTACGCATCACTTGTGCCACAATCAAGGCACCAATACGATCATCCCAAGCTTTGGCAGCCATAAAATTAGGATCTGCTAAGGTTACAAACTCAGAACGTGGTGTTACCATATCTCCAATTTGGATACCCAAATCAAGCACTGCTTGTTTTGATGTTACCCCAATATCTAAAAACACATCCTTTAGTTCCATCACTTGTTTACGCACTTCTGGTTTCATACCATGTGGTGCTTGTGAGCCGACAACACCAACAAACTTGTTGCCTTCTTCTGTTGTGATGGTTAGCAATGACCCTAACAACACGTGTGGCCACCATCCACCTACTGGATGTAAGAAAATATAACCGTCTTCATCGATTTGCTTAATCAAAAAACCTATTTCATCGATATGTCCTGCTAGCATCACCGTTAAATCTTCGGTCCCCTTTTTATAAAAAGCAATAGAACCTAAACCATCATATTTTACGTCATCAACAGAAGGCTCAACATAGCGACGCATCACGCGTGATACTTCTTTTTCATTAGAAGAAATACCATCCGCTTGTACAAACTCTTCCATCATTTTAACATCTAATACATCATCCCAATTATGTTTACTCATGTGTTCTCCTTCAATAGTTTTCATCTTGTCTTTGATGATTTGTTTCATTCTTCTTCAGATAATGGTTCGTAATAGTTTCACTATCTAACCCTATCTTACTTGCTAATCCTAAATAATACGCAAACGCCGTTTGGTAACGATTCAAATCATAATGCCGACTTAAATCAATCACAGCCTCAAAACAAGCAAGAAACTGATCCGTTAAGTTTGAGGTTACTTCCAATGCTTCAATTTCTTGTTGGGTATCCTCAAGATCAATGCCCAAGGACAACAAAAAATGAATCCCATCAGAAAACTCTTGTGCAATCACATCCATTTCTGATGCTGGACGTACACTCCAATATTTGAAACAACGTGTTTCATTGGCGAGTTCTCCAAGCTCCACAAGCAGTGCTAGCATACGATCTAAGATCGTATCATGACGAAGTAAATCATGTTGCTTAAAAATGCGTGCATCAAGTGTGGCTTGTTGTTGTCTTAGTTTCTCAATGTTTAATTTCATCTTCTTTTATCCTCACTATGTTGTCAATCATACCAAAATTGACAGTAAAATTAAACTAGATTATCAAAAAAGGTGATACTTTCATTCATTTATAAAGAAAAAGTGCAAACACATGTATTTGTGTTTACACTTCAATGATTTCATCATGCCACTGCTTCTATGATCGTTTTGAAAATTGATTGGTATACAACTCATAGTAGTGCCCTTTATAAGCCATCAGTTCACTGTGAGTGCCTTGTTCAATAATACGACCTTTATCAATGACTAAGATTTTATCTGCTTGTACAATTGTACTCAAGCGGTGCGCCACCACAAATGCTGTTCGATTCGACAACACTTTTGAAATGGCGAGTTGAATAATTTTCTCATTTTCAGTATCAATGGATGCCGTTGCTTCATCCAACACAAAGATTGCTGGATCAGCAATGATGGCACGAGCAAATGAAATAAGCTGCTTCTCACCTGTTGATAGACGACTACCGCCTTCTCCAACATCTGAATCATACCCATGTTCCATCTTCATGATAAAATCATGGGCATTCACAATTTTCGCAGCCTCAATCACTTCTTGTTCAGTTGCATCAAGTTTACCATAGCGGATGTTATCCGCAACCGTACCAATAAATAAATGCGGATCTTGTAGTACATATCCAAGCGATGAATGTAGCCACCCCAAACTACGAGATTGTATATCAACACCATCAATCATGATTGTTCCTTTTTTCGGTTCATAGAAACGACAGAGTAAATTAACAATCGTACTTTTACCACTGCCAGTTTCACCAACCAAGGCAATGGTTTGTCCTGCTTTAACATCTAAACTAAAATCATCGAGTACACGCTCTGCTTCGTTGTAGTAAAACGTGACATGATCAAAGGTAACATTCCCTTGTATTGCTGGGTATGCCTCAGTTTTTGGATGAAGTAAATCACCATAAGCGGCAATGACTTCATCTGAATCAACCACATCTGGTTCACTCGATAATAGTGATAGCACCCGTTCTGCAGATGCTTGTGCCAACTGTAGTTCCGCCAATAATCGCGCAATATTACGCAATGGTTCAAAAAAGTGTGACACATACTGGGTATACAACATCAACGTCCCAAACCCTAACACACCAAGCAACACTTGTTGACCACCCCACACCAATAAACCTGCGGTGCTTAGTGACCCTAAGCCCATAACAATGGGCATAAAGATGGCTGTAAGCAATGCTGCCTTGATGGAGCGTTCTCTCATGCTTGTTGTGTTTTTTCTAAAATCGTCAAAATGAATATCTTCAATAGCCATTGTTTTAGTGGTCTTAGCACCTAGGATTCCCTCTGAAAAATCATTGGTAATCTTAGAATTTATTTTACGAACATCACGATAAGTTAATAATATTCGCTTTTGAAAGTAGATGCTAATGACTGCCAACACAGGCACAATCACTAAGATAATCAACGCTAACTGCCAGTTAATGATCAGCATGACAATACTAATACCAACCATCAACGATAATCCCCATACCATGTCCATCAACCCCCATGACAAGATGTCAGATAGTCGTTGGATATCAGAGGTCATGCGTGACATAATCCAACCAGATGGTGTTTTATCATAGTAGGAGAAAGATAACTGCTGTAGCTTTAAGAACGCTTTTTGACGAACATCATAAGCGAAATTTGTTTCAATCTTACCAGCGCGTTTAATAAACAAGTAAATGACCAACGCTTGAAATACAACCAACAAAAAGTAGAGGATTCCAAAGAGTGGTAATGCTGATAATGAACGTTCAGCAATGATAAATTCATCAATGGCAAAACGATTCATTAGTGGAAACAACAAATCACCAATCGCCAATGCAATCATAAATGCATACAAGACATAAATGTCTTTTTTATGCAACCAAAGCAGTGCTAATAGACGTTTCCATAAATTTAGGTTTAAGGAAGAAGTGTCGTATGTTTGTTCTTCAAATCGACTCATACATCTTCCTCGCTTTCTTGTATTTGAGCAATGCGATAATACAAGCCTTGATCAGCCATCAAGGATGCATGATTGCCCTCTTCAACGATTCGTCCATTATCAATGACCAAAATCCGATCAGCTTCTTTGGCTGAGTTGATTCGATGCGTGATGATGATGGTTGTAATATCATTTGATACTTGTAGTAGCGCTTCACGAATGTAGCGATCTGTTTGTGCATCAACCGCTGATAGTGAATCATCAAAGATTAAGATTGGCGACTGTGCTAAAATACTGCGTGCAATCGCTAATCGTTGTTTTTGACCACCTGATAGGGTGACCCCTTTTTCACCAACTAATGTGTCATATCCTTTTTCAAAGGAATCAATGACATCATCCATGTTGGCAATTTTTGCTACATCACGCACCTGATCAAGACTAGCATCAGGATGCGCAATTTTTATGTTTGCTGCAATCGAGCGTGAAAATAGATATGGCTCTTGCAACACAATACTAATGTTTTTTCGTATATGATGCGGTGCAATCTGATTCAATGGATGACCATCAATGGAAATCGTTCCTGTTGTAGGCTCATACAAGCGTGTCAACAAATGAACCAATGATGATTTACCAGACCCCGTCGGACCCATGATGGCAACCGTTTCACCTTGTTGAATGTGAAATGATATATCCACAAGAACATCTTCTATTCCATCATCATAACGGAAGCCTACATGTTCAAAACGAACATCACCAATAATTGTTGGAGTTTCGCCATCAAAGATTGCTTCTTTAGGAGCATCCAAGACTTCTTGTAGTCGATCAATAGCGACGGTTACTTTACCCATATCGGACAAAATACGACCAACATTACGTATAGGCCATAAAACCATACTGACATAGGATACAAAGACAAAGTAGTTCCCCACTGACAAATGTCCTGCTAATGCAAAATAGATGCCACTGACAACCACAGCCAAAATCTGCAGTAAACACAGAAAATCAGAGATTGACCAATACATACCTAATAAGTGAATCAACCGATAGGTCAAGTCACGAAATGAAGCATTCTTTTTTGTAAACTTCTCCATCTCATGTGCTTCACGATTAAATGCCTTAACCACTCGAACACCACTAAGGTTTTCTTGAATGGTGGTTGACATCTCTGCTTCTGCTTCATCAGAATCCTTAAAAGCTTTTTGCATCTTCTTAAAAAACACATAAGCAAATGTAAAGATGATTGGCAGTGAAATGATTGATATCCATGCAAGTGGTGCATAAATCGAAAACAAGATAAATGCAGATAGCACAGCCATCGAAACGGCATACACAAACTCAGACACTTGCGCAGCTAAAAAGCGGCGAATCAAATCAATGTCTGATGTGCATCGTTGGATTAAATCACCTGTCTTATGTTTATTAAACACAGGATAAGGTAATTTTGCGATATGATCATAGATTTCTTCTCTAATCTTTAAGACAACATTTTCACTAATAGCTCCATTTAGATACCCACGAATGATCATAAAAACCGCAGATACTAGGCTAAAAGACAACAGCAAGACACCTGCTAACCAAAGGTGTTCCCTCATAAATGCCAATCCACCAACCCAATCCACTAGAAAATTGAATAAGGTGTTGCCACTTGCTTCTAAACCGATAATGGTATCCACAAAGTAAGCAAAAAAGAGTGGTGTAAGCAATGTAAAGGAAACTACCATGATGCCCGAAAACACCAATAGCAGTAGTTTTAGCTTGTTTTGTTGCATATGATTATAAATAAATGCAAATTGTTTCATAATTCTTTCTCAATTAGTCGCGTCGTTTAATAATTCCTAATACGGCATCCATCTTACTCTTGTCGACGCGTCGAATGGATTCTTTTGCTAAGGTTCCCGTTAAGATCCCCGTCGGTATACTTAACCAGATCATTGGTGGTAACCAATAAACTAAAAAGACAGATGCCCAAATAACTATAATTGCTAATATTTGACCAATGTTATGAAAGGCAGCGGCTGCTACAGATAACCCTACAAGTGATAATTTTGAATAGCGGTATAAGAAGATAACAACCATGCTACTTAAAAACACACCTGAAAGCGACAACCAAAAACCTGTTCCGAAAATAATTCCTCGAAGTAATGATGCAATGAGTACCCGCATAAAATTGATGCCCAACATTTCTTTGACTCCAAAAAGAAACAAGGCAATCAAGCCGAAAATATTCGCCAATCCCAATTTCACTCCCGGAACAGGAAGTGGTATCACAGGTTCTATCATGTGAAAGACGATACTCATGGCTAATAGCATGGTAATCAATGTCATTTTTCTAATTCTATTTCTCCGATTCATCGAACGGTTATATCCTCATCATCTTCATTGGTCTGAGCCTCAATCAATATCATAATATGATTGGGCAAACAAACAATCGGAACTCGCACATACTCAACCCAACCTTGGATCGAACATATGTTATAAGGTGAAATTTCTTCTTTTACCCTAATCCGATTATTCTCTACTTCAATGACGACATCCCCAAGGGTGCCATCCACGGTGTATATGCCATCTTTTGACATATCGATGCGTAACACTTCTTTGTCTCGATAGGTCACCACCGCAATCTTCATATCAGAGGTTGATGAAATGACCATCGTACGAATGGTGCCATAAAGTGCAACTGAAAGCAGCACTAAGACAACAATAAATACTTTATCGGTTCTATTCATCTTATCCCTCCTTATCTATATCAATGTTGGAATGATTCTACTAAATCAACGAGTTGCTTCAACACGTTGACACTCAAACGAGTCTCAACTAGTGGATTAAACTCCACAATATCCATTGAAACAACTTTGTTGGTCTCAAATAATGCCTGAAGTATCCGCTTTGCTTGATCGACGGATATTCCATCAGCAACAGGTGTTGATACACCCGGTACCACTTCTGGATCGATGCTATCCATATCAAAGCTAATATGGATACGATCATAGGATGTTGCTTTCTCTAATAACACATCCAACGTGTCTTCAATCGGTTGGTGATGATCAAGCATCAACAACCCCTTCTCATCTACAAACTCAACTTCCTTTTCATCCATCAAACGAACCCCATAGTACACCACTTGATCTGGTGTTAAATAAGGTTGTTGGATTCTACTAAGCAAACGATCATCACCATAACCCATTAAGGCAGCCATAGGCATCCCATGAATGTGGTGAGTTAAGGTAGTTTCTGGTGTATTGACATCTGCATGTGCATCAATCCATACCACCAATGTCTTCTCTTTATAAGGTAGACTCCCCATAACAATCGAATGATCGCCACCAATAATCAATGGAAAATCATGTTGGTCAAGCACATCTTTGACATGCTCTTGTAAACGTGTGATCACATCTTGAATCATGTATAGGTAATGATCTTGATCACCAAGTGATCGATCTTGCATTATCATGATGTCAGGTTTTTTGATCCACGTCGCAGCGACTAGTGCAGCATGTTGGGTACCATCGATTTGAGCACCAACATTACATCCCACACCTATTTTCTTGATTGTCATTTGATACCACCTTTCCAAGAAAAAAACGGCGAACCGTTTTTTATAATTTACCCAAGTATTCGTGTTTTTCAAACACCGCGGTCTCGGCAATTACAAGCAATTGATCTGTTTCCTCAATGACGTAATCGGGACCGGGTGAAATTGATAATCGCGCACCTTGCGCTTTACGAATACCTAACACATTAATGCCATAGTTATTACGAAGCTCTAACTCCTTTAATGACTTATTCACCCATTTAACAGGAGCATACATTTCAACAACACTGTAGTTATCATCAATATCGATCATATCCACAACATTGCGACTTAATAATTGCTTCGCAACACGTTCACCCATTTCTTTCTCTGGACGAACGACTTTATCAGCACCAATTTTTAGTAGAATTTCACGGTATGTTTTATTTTTTGCTTTTGCTAAGATATACGGAACACCTAAATCACGTAAATTCATGATAGCCATGATGCTTTCTTCTAAGCGAGAACCTGTTGCTACAATCGCAACATCACAATCACCAACACCAATAGCACGAAGTTGTTCAATATCTGTAAAATCAGCCAAAACGGCTTGTGTGACAAACTCACTGACACGATCAACACAACTAATGTCTTTATCAAGAGCAATCACATCAAAATTATATTCACTTAATGTTTTAGCTACAGTAGATCCAAAAATCCCTAAACCTAAAACTGCATAAATTTTCTTTTTCATTTTTATACCTCCTAACCAACAATCACATGTCCACTAGGATACTCAATCTTATTCGCTCTGCGCTTCACTCGATTTGTTTTGAGCGAGTATGCGATAGCGACTGGTCCAATACGTCCTATAAACATCAGAAATATAATGACAACTTTACCTGCATTTGTCAAGGTCGGAGTTAAGCCCATTGAAAGCCCTACCGTCCCAACAGCAGAGAAAGTCTCAAACATGGTTGTTAAGAAGTCTGCTTGCTCGGTTACAAGCAACAACATAAAGCCTGTAAGTACCACGGTAAATGATAGCACCATCACGGTTAATGCACGTCTAAAGATGTCCAATCCAATGTTGCGTTTGAAAGCCACTAATTTTTCTTTATTGACAAGCTCCGTAATGACCATAAATAGAACAAGAGCGAAGGTTGTTGTTTTAATACCACCAGCAGTACCTCCAGGTGAGCCACCAATAAACATAAATGCCATCATTAACACCAAACTAACAGGTCGCATCGCACCAATGTCCAATGTAGAAAAACCGGCTGTTCTCAATGTCGTTGATTGGAAAAAAGAAGCCATCAATTTTTCAGCAAAAGATAAATTACCCAAAGTAGCGGTGTTATTAAACTCACTTATGAATAAAAACGCCCATCCAACAAGTAGTAAAGCCATTGTCATATAGAGAACAATTTTTATGTGCACTTGTAAATGCTTGATGATTTGCCTTGTGGCATGTTTACGCTTTAAGATCGAGTTGGCAGATTTAGTCAAATCAAACCATACAGTAAATCCAAGTCCACCCATAATGATTAGCGTTGTAACAACACCGTTGACAAGCCAATCACTCACATAAGGTTGTAAACTGTTCATCCCAATAACATCAAATCCTGCGTTACAAAACGCAGAGACACTAATAAATATAGCTTTAAAAACACCTTGAGCAAATCCAAAGTCACCAATAAATCGGATGGATAATAAGATTGCGCCAATCGTTTCAAATAATAATGTGTACAACACGATGAAACCGATGAAACTTCCAATTTCATTTATAGTATTTCGAGGTGCAGCTTCTTGCATCACCAACTTCTCTGAATGGCCTAAACGACCGCCAATAACTAACAAGAAAATTGCAATAATGGTCATCAATCCAAGCCCACCTAGCTGCATCAAAACAATGATAACGGTTTGACCAAAAATGCTATATGTTTCAAACGTCGGGTTAATAACTAAACCCGTCACGCAAACTGCAGATGTTGCCGTAAATAAATGATCTAGTAATGTAGCTTCACCACTAGCTTGACTGATTGGTAATGCTAATAAAAATGTTCCTATCGTAATCAACACAATAAAACTCAACGCAATTTGTTGCGCTGGTCTTAATCGAAAAACTTTTGATTTCAAAAATACACGATTTGGCATACAAAAATCCTCAAATTTTCACAAGTAATCCAATACTTAGTTTACACCATTTAATGGAGAGTATAAAGAAAAAGTTATTCAAAATGAATTGAATAACTCAAGGTTGCAACATGCGTTAATGTTTGATACACAGAGCACACTTTGGTTGCAAGGGCATAACTTTTCTCAACTTGAAGCTCATTAGATACATTCGTTATGTAAATATCGATATGTAATGTTTCCAATGTTGCTGGTACTTCATCACGTTTTTCACCAAATGTCTTATATGTCACACGATCATAGGTGACTCTCTTTTTTTGGATGATATCTAAAAATGTTGAATGAAAACACCCAATCAACGCTCCTTGTAGCATCCGATATGGACTAACTTGATTTGGTGCAATACCAATCGGTATGGCACCGTCTTTTAATTCCAAACTTCCTTCAAACCCACTATTAAAATGGGTCGTTGCTTCGATTTTTTGTTTCATAATTACTCTCCTGTCGCTAACTTAGAACGGATACGAGTTGAAATAGCTTCAATAATCAACACAAGCACAATTAATCCAATAAGCAATGCCCCAACATCATTCCAACGGAATGCTGTGATAGCAAAGATTAATGGAGCACCAATACCACCAGCACCAACCATCCCTAAAATCGTTGCATATTTAACATTGATTTCAAAACGATAAATTGCTGTAGAAGCAAAATTGCTTAATAGCTGTGGAATGATGCCATATTGGATTTTTTGAATCGTATTACATCCTGAAGCATCCAACGATTCAATGATTCCTGAATCTAAATCTTCAATAACTTCAATAAAAAGTTTAGCTACCATGCCAATACTTGCAATCGAAAGTGTCAACACCCCAGTAAAAGCACCAGGACCAGTAACACGAATAAACATTAACCCATACACAACAGCTGGGAATGTTCTTATTACAACAATTATTGACACACCAATACTCGCAAACCAGCTTGGCACAATATTACGTGATGATAAAAATGCAATTGGTATCGAAAGTATGGTTCCGATAATTGTTCCTAAAAACGCAATCGATGCAGTTTCCAACAACAAGAATGGTACCCCATTACGAGAACTTAGATTAAACAAGATATCCGTATTTGGTGTAAAAATACTGATAAAGATATTACGTGCAACACGTAATCCCGTTTCTGTTAAACCACGATAAATGATATAATCTGTCGCAATAAACAGAATAACAGCAAAGAATACAACAACACCTACTTTTAGTGGCCAAGATTTTGGTGCTTTCTTAAGTTGATCTTGGACGGTTAATTTTTGCATACTCATTATAATAACTTCTTTCTTATGGTACGGCTAATGGTTTCAATGGTTAATACCGTCACCATTAATACCAATAAAATCAATCCCACATCAGGATAAATCCGCCATGCCAATTTTTCATTTAAGATTAGTCCAATACCACCTGCACCAACATAACCTAGGATGGCAGCATTTCGAATATTCATCTCAAAATTATATAACGCTAACGAATAATATTGACCCCAAAGCTGTGGCATAATGGCTGTCCAAAACGCTAATATGCGATTGGCGCCACTTGACAATATAGCTTCAAAAGGTCCCATATCCGCTGTATCAATAAGTTCAAAGAACATTTTTGTCATGATGGTAAAAGTGAAAACTATGATTGCCATTGTACCAGCAAATGTTCCTGGACCAAAAATAATTCTAAATATTAAAGCTAAAACAAGCACAGGTAATGTACGCAAAACACTGGATATCCATTTTGTAATGGTTCGCCCTATCTTGTTTTGATTCATGGTAGTACTTGAGGCATAAGCCATTGGCAATGCTAATAACACTCCAATTAACGTCCCGACAACACTCATCATAATTGTGGCAATCAGTGGATTCACCACACTAGAAAAATATGCAAAGTTTGGTGGAATCATCCGATTCACAATAATCCAAAACTGTTCGCCACGACGAATGAGTATCCCTAGATTAAATCTAGTCACATTCATGCTGTAATGCGTTAACACGACTAAAATTGGGATAACATAAACCATTGGGCTAAGCTTTGGTTGCACGCTTTTCCCATTGGATAATACAATGGGTTTTGGCATGAACAAACGTTTTACCTTATCCATTGATTATTCCTCACCTTTAAATTCATCATCACTTAACTCACGCCCATATATTTCTTTTAGACGTTCATGTGTGATTTGATTGGAAGGTCCATCAAACACAATTAACCCTTCTTTTATTCCAATCACGCGATTGGCATACTTCAATGCGATATCCACATGATGCATGTTGGCAATCACCGTGATGTTGAGTTCTTTATTAATCTTAACGAAGTCACTCATGACTAGATGCGAAGTAACTGGATCTAATGAAGCAACTGGTTCATCAGCTAAGATAATCTGTGGCTGTTGTGCGACACAGCGAGCCAAAGCAACTCGTTGCTGTTGACCACCTGATAGCTGATCTGCGCGAGTGTATGCTTTTTCTAAAATTCCAACTTGGTCAAGTGCTTCAAGTGCAATAATGCGATCTTGTTTTGAGTAAAAACCAAGTAAACTTTTATAAAAAGGCATATCTGCAACACGAGCAGCCAACACATTTTTGATAACTGTCGTCCGCTTAATTAAGTTGAATGATTGAAACACCATTCCTATATCACGTCGAAAACGACGTAATTTTTTCCCTTTTAATGAGGTAACATTGATGCCATTGACATTTAATGTTCCTGTTGAGATTTTGATCATTTGATTGATTGTTCTAAGCAGTGTGGATTTCCCCGCACCAGATAACCCAATAATTGCAACAAACTCACCTTGCTCAATCTCTAAATCAATGCCCCTTAAGGCAGATACACCATTGGGATATGTTTTAGTTACTCCTGAAAACTGAATCATGATTTCCTCCTAGAATAAAAAAAGAAGCGAGGCAAGCCTCGCTATCTTAATCAATTGCCTTGGGCAATTTGTTGCGCTAAACGGGCACCATCGTAATCTGAATCAACAACTACTTTATAACCCTCATGGTTATAAATCTTAATTGCTTCAATTCCAACAGGGTTCTTAGCGATTTCGATAAATGCTTCTTGGATTGCTGTTTTAAGTTCATTTGTCATTTCTGGATTATTTAATGTTACAGAAATTGTATCATTGAAGATTCCTTCAGTAACGCCAATAACTTCCATTTCAACCCAAATTTCTTCTGTGCGTTCCCACTCACTGGTCCAGTTGTCAGCATAGTCACGACGAATGTCAGCATAGCCAACACCGATGTCACATGTACCGCCAGATAAACCTTGAGCGATTTCACCATAACCACCAGGAACTGGTGCATTTGCTAAATCAGCGATTGTCTTTTCAAAATTATTCAACAACCACATGGTTGGATAAACATAACCAGCTGAAGATGTTGGACTACTTGATACACACCATTGTGCACCATTCACATCATCCCAAGTTAATGCTTCACCATTGTTCACTTTTTCAGCTAACATACGACCATAAGCACTTGGTCCAGCATAAATTAATGAACGGTAATAAGTTACTTGATTGGTAGGATCACCTAGTGTTGGTAAGCCATCATTCCAATCGGCTGCGTTTTCACTGTCTTTGTTAAGACCAGCACGTGTTGATGCTAGAATTACTTCAACACCATCATCAGCGTATGCAACATAAGTACCACCTGGTAAAAAGCCAACATGTGCAGAACCTGCAGCTAGCGCTTCACCCGCAGCATTATAGTCAGTTGTAACTTCGATTGTTACATTGTTTACTGTAAACCCTCTTAATGCTAACTCATCAATTAGCAATTGTTTCAAAGGCTCAGTAGCGTCTAAAATCAAACCAGGATCACGACTTGGTACAAACAACACAACCAAATCATCAATCGTCTTATCATCGGTGTCACCATTGCTTGGTGAACAAGCAGCTAATGCTCCGAACAATAAGAAAGCAACTACAAACAATTTAAAAAATGTCTTCATTGGTTCCCTCCTGTAGATTTTCTCTACGGTTTGATTTTACCATAGGCACAAGTTCACCTCAATCAAATTACAGCAAATAATCACTTTTTATGCAAACGTTAACATCATCGTTGTGATTTGCTATAATGAAGCAGGTGATTAACTATGAAATCAATTCGTTTTATTGTGAGTTCAGACATACATGGTTCGATTCTAGATCATCAGTATGCTGATGGAAAAAAAGTCTCCATGGGTCTATGTCGTTTAAGTACATACCTTAAAAAGTCAAGACAATCACATGATGTGATTGCCATTGATAATGGTGATGCCCTGCAAGGGACTCCTTTATTAACTTATCTTAATCAACACAACAAGCATCCGCATTTATTAGCTGAGGTTTTTAATGCCATGCACGTGCGTTATTACAACTTAGGCAATCATGACTTCAACTACGGACCGGAAGTCCTGTTTAACTTCATGCAATCAATGAAAGGAACATGCTTGACGAGCAATGTCCTCTATCAAGGCAAGCCGCTTGGTGAAACAATCATTGAAACCATACAAGGCATTAAGATTGGATTGATAGGTGTTGTCACTGACTATATACCAAATTGGGAAAAACCAGAACATATCAAAGACTTCACATTTTTAGACGTACTCACAACCGTTAAATCTGAATTAGCTAACATTAGAAATAATGTAGACATGGTTGTTGTGGTCTATCATGGTGGCATTGAAAAAGATTTACTCACTCACCAAGAGACCGAGCGCTACACTAAGGAAAATGTTGGTTATCAACTTGCATACATGGATGGTATCGATATTTGCTTTACTGGGCATCAACACCGTTCAATCAACACGCAAACCACACATGCCCTCACACTTCAATGTGCTCAAAACGCCGTTGAAGTGATGCAAGTGGACATTGATCCAAACACAAAACAAGCAATTGGACAATTAGTTCCAATAACTTCACCTTCTGATGTGACAATAGAAAAGCTCGTGCATGAACAAGAAAGACTGACTCAACAATGGTTAGATCAACCCATCGGTAAGTTTAATCAACCTTATTTAATCACTGATCAAAAACAAGCACGTCTCAACAAACACCCCATTGTTTCATTTATCAATCACGTGCAACTCGATGCCACACAAGCACAGTTAAGTGTCACAAGTTTATTCAATCATGCCAGTGGGTTTAATCAAGTCGTTACCAAAAGAGATTTGGTTAGTACCTATGTGTACCCAAACACATTAGTTGTAAAAGCGATGAGTGGCCACCAAATCAAAGCAATGCTGGAACAATGTGCCAACTACTTCATCATTAATGATCAGGGAGACATCGATATTAACCCTGTTTACCAATATCCCAAACCACAACATTTTAATTACGACATGATGGATGGTTTGCAATACACCATCAACGTATCACAACCTGTTGGATCAAGAATATCAGCAATGACTATCGATGGTGAGCCTTTTGATTTAGATAAAACCTATTCAGTTGCCATGAACAACTATCGTGCTGTTGGAGGTGGCGATTTTGAAATGGTTGCACAAGCAGAAACCATCAAAGACACCAATCAAGATATGGTTGATATTTTATCGGAATACATTCAGACGCATTCTCCAATAAAGATTAATCATCACCAAAATATTCAAGTCATCAAATAAAATTCGTAATCATCCTCATAAAGCAACTTTCGATTCAAAGATGATTACATTTGTTCCCATTTTCGATTAACAACCCATCGTATCTTTGCTATAATGAGACCGTTGAGTGAGTTGTTTCAAAATAACCTCAGCAAAAAAGGTAAATAAATCTATGATGTCCCCAATAGCAACCAATCGATTTAGTGATCACCATGATCTAAAAGCATTGATTCATCAAACAGTAGTTGCGAGTTTCAATCGGTTTGTTGTACCTATTACAAGGATTAATCATTTTTAAAAACCCCACTAAATAGTGAGGTTTTGCCGTTTTTGGCATAGATTACAAAGGAGTGTTATGAAAAATAGAGCAGATGTTGTGATTATCGGTGGTGGTATAAGCGGACTTATGATGGCTTACTCATTAAGCAAATCTAATCCACAATCAAAGATTGTTCTTTTAGAAAAAGGTCATACCCTTGATCATCGTAAATGTCCCATCATAGAAAAGAAAGTCAACTCATGCATTGACTGTACGTATTGTGCAATCATGGAAGGACTTTCTGGAGCTGGTGCTTATTCAGATGGCAAATATATTATTTCAACGGAATACGGTGGTTGGTTAACTGACTTCTATCCTGCCCAAGAAGTGTTGGATGCCATTGAAAAAGCTGATGGTATTTTGCAGGAGTTTGGTGCTACCAAAGAACGATACTACCCTGATGCATCATTAAAACAGCTATGCTTACAACACGATTTGCATATCCAAAGTGCCCAAGTCAAACACTTAGGTACAGACGATAACCAAAAAACGATGGGTAAGTTCATCAACTACTTAGTCAATCAAGTCGAAATGATCACATTAGCCAATGTGATCGATGTCAACAAAGACACGCATGAAGTTTCTTACGTTCATCAAAACCAAACCAAACACATCACAGGTGATGTCATTGTGTTTGCGATTGGTCGAAGTGGTTCTGATTTCTTTTCAAGCTGGTGCCACAAGCAGCAAATACCATTAACTAATAATCAAGTCGATATCGGCGTTCGTGTTGAACTCCCTTATGAAGTATGGTCTGATTTTTCCAGTAAAATCTATGAACCAAAAATATGGTATCGCTCAAAAGTGTACAATGATAAAACACGTATGTTTTGTTTTAACGAAAAAGGACATGTGGTAATTGAAAATACTGACGGCATTAAAACAGTCAATGGTCATTCATTCAAAGACCCTAAAAAACATAGCCCTAATTCTAACTTTGCGCTATTAAACACCATTCACTTTACGACACCTTTTGATGAACCCATCACATATGCCCGATACATTGCCAAACTAGCCAACATGATTAGTGGCAATGGTGTCCTTGTTCAACGTCTAGGTGATCTGCTTCAAGGAAGAAGAACCAATCAAGCACGTTTGAATCAATCAACAACTATTCCTACAGCACATGCTGTAGCTGGTGATTTAAGCTTATGCATCCCTAAACGTCAACTTGATAATATTGTCGAAACACTCTTGGCATTAGATAAGGTTGCTCCAGGAACAGCTAATGCAGATACTTTACTGTATGGTGTGGAGTGTAAGTATTACTCTGCTCGTCCAAATACCGTTGATTTTGAACTGGTCAACACCAAAGGCATCTTTGCCATCGGTGATGGCGCTGGTTTTACACGTTCACTGTCTCATGCTGCTGCGCATGGGTTAATGGTCTCGCAAGTGATTTCAAAGAAATACTTGAAACAATAGGAGGATATGATGAATCAATATCAAAGTGCGCTATCCACTCGCTATGGTTCGATGGCAATGCGTGACATCTTTAGTGATCATAATAAATACAGGCAATGGCGTCGTTGTTGGATAGCACTTGCTAAAGCACAACAACAGTTAGGGTTAGATATAAGCGATGAGCAAATCAAACAACTTGAAGCACATGTTGATCACATTGATTTAGAACGTGCTGCTCATTATGAAGAAAAATTTCAACATGATGTCATGGCACAGCTTTATGCTTATGGTGAGCAAGCACCACTAGCAAAAGGTATTTTGCATTTAGGTGCAACCTCTGCATTTGTGAGTGATAATGGTGAGCTCCTTTCTCAGCTTGAAGCCATGCGTATCATTCAGGCAACATTGACTCAAATCATCACGCAATTTTCAAAACAGGCCAACACGTATGCGGATATGCCTACTGTAGGATTCACACATTATCAACATGCACAACCAACAACATTCGGTAAACGACTTGCTTTGTATTTACAGGATTTTGTCACAGATATGGATCAATTGGTTCATTGGTTAGAAACATGTAAGCTACGTGGAGCAAAAGGAACAACTGGTTCACAAGCAAGTTTCTTAATGCTGTTTGATCAAGATCATAAAAAAGTACAACAACTTGACCAACTGGTTGCTAATTACTTAAACATGGATGAGACGTTTCTGATTACAGGGCAGACCTATCCTCGTAAACGTGATTCATTCACATTGAATATTTTAAGTGGACTAGCACAAAGTGCTCATAAGTTTGCCGTGGATGTCCGCCTTATGCAACATGATGGTATTATTTCTGAACCATTTGGTGCGCACCAAATCGGATCATCTGCCATGGCCTATAAACGTAATCCTATCTTAAGTGAAAAAATATGTGGCTTAGCACGCAAAGTAATGATTGATGCGGTAAATGGTCCAATGACTGCTGCCAATCAATGGTTAGAGCGTTCATTGGATGATTCAAGCAATCGCAGATTGGTTTTGGCTGAAGCATTCATCACAGTTGATGAAATTCTTATGTCAGTTTTAAAAATTATTGAGGGAATGGTTGTATACCCAAATAAGATTCAAGAACAGCTCAATCAATACTTACCATTTCTAGCAACTGAACCACTCTTGATGGCAATCGCAAACAAAGTTGGCGATCGCCAACTATGGCATGAGCACATTCGTCAACAGTCAATGCAAGTCATTCAGGCTCAGCAACATCCACAACAGCTCATCAATCAATTAAAAGCAATTGAGGGGTTCCCATTATCAGATCAAGAGTTAAATCAAATCATGCAACCAAGTCAGTTTGTTGGCTTGGCAAAGCAACAAACACAAACGTATATTGAATCAATCAAACACTATATTAAGGAGTCATACTATGATTAAAGCAATTGTTGGAGCAAACTGGGGTGATGAAGGTAAAGGAAAAGTAACCGATATTTTCGCACAAGCATCTGATGTCGTCATTCGATATCAAGGTGGTAATAATGCTGGGCACACCATCATTAATGAGTATGGTAAATTTGCATTGCATATGTTACCTTCTGGCATCTTTAATCCTAACACCATGAACATTATTGGTAATGGTGTCGCCTTAAACATTCCTGCTTTAATGAAGGAAATCGAAGGTCTTAAGCAAACCTATGATCATCCAATTCAATTGATGATTTCTGATCGTGCGCAAATTGTCATGAGTTATCACGTGTTGTTTGACACACTTGAAGAGCAACGTCTCAGCAGTAAACAATTTGGTTCAACAAAATCAGGGATTGCTCCCTTTTATGCTGATAAGTATGCAAAATTAGGATTTCAAGTATGCGAACTATTTGACCAAGCCTACCTTGAAGATAAAGTTGATCGTTTACTTGACATTAAAAATGCACTTCTAGTTCATCTTTATCAACAACCACCGATCACCAAACAAGACATTCTATCCGAACTACAACAACATCGTGACATGGTAGCTCCATACGTTGGTGATGTGATGGCATACTTAAAGAAAGCACGTCGTGACGGTAAAACAATTCTTTTAGAAGGACAACTAGGTGCTTTACGTGACCCGGATTTTGGCATCTACCCATACTCAACATCATCAAGCACACTCGCACATTATGCCACCATTGGTGCAGGTTTACCTGTAAGCATTGATGAAGTATGGGCAATTACCAAAGCCTATTCATCCGCAGTTGGAGCTGGACCCTTTGTTGCTGAGCTTGAAGGTGATGAAGCTGAACAACTACGCCGTCGTGGTGGAGACAGCGGTGAATATGGTGCTACAACTGGACGTCCTAGACGTGTGGGATGGTTTGACTGTGTCGCTACACGTTATGGTGTGGAAGTGCAAGGAGCAACTCACGTTGTCTTGACCAATCTTGATGTTCTTTCTTATAAAGATGAAATTCCAGTGGTGATTGGTTATGATACACCAAATTTCCATCAAGATCGTTTTCCAAACATTACGCGGATTCAAAGCTCAAAACCGATAACGACCACATTACCAGGTTGGAGTGAAGATATCACACATATCAAAGACTATAATCAACTGCCACAAAACGCACAACACTACGTTGATTTTCTCGAAAAAGAAATCGGTGTCGGAATCCATTGGGTATCCAATGGACCCCATCGTGATCAAATGTTAAAACGTACACCTAAACTATAAAAACACCCGCTATCAAGTGATAGCGGGTGTTTCTTTTAGTACATGCCTTCTGGCATTGCAGGTGCCTTTTCAGGCTCTGGAATTGAAGCGACTGCAGCTTCTGTTGTTAAGAACAAGGCAGCGATTGATGCTGCATTTTGAAGGGCAAGACGTGTAACCTTCGTTGGGTCTACAATTCCTGCTTTCACCATATCGGTCCACTCACCTTGTTTAGCATCAAAACCAATGTTTCCTTCTTTAACTAACTGTGTATCGACAATTTCACCACCGTCAAATCCAGCATTTTCTGCAATTTGCCATAATGGTGATAAGATGGCATCAAAGACAGCACTGATACCTTTTTGCTCATCATTGTTGTCACCTTTAACTGTGTCTTTAAGCTCTTTATAAGCATATGCCAAGGCTGCTCCTCCACCTAAGACAACACCTTCACTAACAGCTGCCTTGGTAGCATTTAATGCATCCTCGATGCGTAATTTTTTCTCTTTCATCTCACTTTCAGTTGCTGCTCCAACTTTAACAATAGCAACACCTGTTGTAAGTTTAGCTAAACGCTCATTCAAACGTTTTAAATCATATTCACTTGTGGTGTTAGCAATGATACTACGGATTTCAGCTGCGCGTGCATCAATCGATTCCTTACTACCAGCACCTGAGACGATGGTTGTTTCATCTTTTTTGATGACAACTTTACCTGCTTTTCCTAAATGGTCAAGTTCTGTCTCTTTTAATTCCATATTTAAATCTTTTGAGATAAATGTTGCACCTGTAACGATGGCAATGTCTTCCAAGATTGCTTTTTGATTATCTCCAAAGCTAGGAGCTTTGGTTGCAGCAACATTAAATGTTCCACGCATTTTATTGACAACCAATGTCGCAACGACTTCGTTATCAATATCATCTGCAATAATCAATAATGGTTTGTTCATTTGAACAATCTTCTCAAGCAATGGCAACACATCTTGGATGGTAGAAATTTTATGATCTGTAACAAGCACATGAACATCTTCCATCGCTAATTCCATTTTCTCACGATTGCTAACCATATAAGGAGAGACGTAACCTTTATCATACTGTAATCCTTCAACCACTTCTAACTCTGTTTCAAAGGTGTTGGATTCATCAACAGTAATGACACCTTCTTTTCCGACTCGATCCATTGCACGTGCAATGATACGTCCAATTTCAACACTTCCTGCAGAAATTGCAGCAACATCAGCAATGTCATTGTTCGTTTCAATTGGAACAGTTTGCTTAAGTAAATAGTCAGAAATTGCTTTTGAAGCCTTCTCGATTCCTGCACGCATTAATACTGGGTTCGCACCTTTATCAATAGCCACTAGTCCTTTGTGAATAATGGATTGAGCCAACAATGTTGCCGTTGTGGTTCCATCACCAGCTGTATCATTCGTTTTGTTTGCTACTTCATACACGAGTTTAGCACCCATGTCTTCATATTTGTCTTCTAATTCAATCTCACGTGCTATTGTAACACCATCATTTGTGATTAATGGTGAACCATATCCTTTTTCTAATACAACATTACGTCCTTTTGGACCTAACGTAATCTTAACAGCATCTGCTAATGTGTTGATGCCTTTTAACATAGCTTCTCTTGAATCTCTTGAAAAACGCACTTGTTTTGCCATGGTATCCTCCTATTCAATGATGGCAAGGATATCCTTGCTCTCTACAATTAAGTAATCTTTATCCTCGTATTTGACGTCAGTTCCCGCGTATTGTTTGAATATTACGGTTTGTCCAACTTTTAACCCAACAGGAATCAAATTTCCATCTTCCTCTTTTCCAGGGCCAACAGCAACAACAGTTGCCATCGATGGTTTTTCTTTGGAAGTCTCAGCTAAGATGATGCCACTGGCAGTCTTTTTCTCTGCTTCCACTTTTTCTAATAGAACTCGATCTAATAATGGTACTATCATATCTTCATCCTTTCTTTCCTCTATTTAGCACTCGCATAAATAAAGTGCTAATCCACATACTATTATACGAATTACCACGAGGTTGTCAACTATTTAGAACAACAAAAATATAAAAAAAGCTGTTGTTACACAGCAATGATTATGACTTTGATGACACTGGTTTTGCTGGAATACCAACCACGGTTAATCCATCCGCCACATCTTTAACAACGACTGCATTGGCTCCTACTAAAACATGATTTCCAAGAGTGATGTCACCAATGATTTGGGCATGAGCACCAACGACAACATGGTTTTTCAATGTTGGGTGTCGTTTAACACTTGCTCCTGATTTTCCACCTAAGGTAACCCCATGGAATATCGTGCAATCATCACCAACAATAGTCGTTTCACCAATAACAACACCCATACCATGATCAATAAACAAACGACGACCAATCGTAGCGCCTGGATGAATTTCAATCCCTGTTAACCAACGTGCAAGTTGTGAAATAAGGCGTGCGATAAAATAAAGCCGCATCTTATAAAATGCATTTGCAATACGATAAAAAGCTAACGCATGGACACCAGGATAAAGGATAAGCACCTCTATAACTGAACGCGCTGCTGGATCTCTTTTTACAATCGAACGTGATGTATCAAAAAGACGCATGTTACTCTCCTTCTTTAAATACGTGACTACTTAAATAACGCTCCCCAGTATCAGGCAATACAACCACAATCGTTTTCCCTTGATAAGCAACGTCTTTAGCAAAATCAAGTGCTATAGCAAAAGCAGCCCCTGAAGAAATACCAGCTAAGATTCCACAACGCTGTGCTAGAAGGTGCGTGTATTCTTTCGCACGTTGATCTGTAATAATGTGAACCTCATCAAGGATATCAACATTAAGGTTTTTTGGAACAAAACCTGGTCCGATTCCATAGATTCCATGTTTACCAGCTACATTTTGCGAGATAATGGGAGACCCTTCTGGTTCAACTGCAATGATCTTGACATGTGGAACTCGTTCTTTTAAGACAGACCCCACTCCACTTAGTGTTCCACCGGTACCTGAACCAGCAACAAAAACATCCAATTCACCTTCTGTGTCGTCTAATATTTCTAGTGCTGTTGTCTTTTTATGAATCGCCGGGTTGGCTGGGTTTTCAAACTGCATGGGAATAAAGGCATTTGAAGATGCTTCAGCAAGCTCTTGTGCTTTTGCAATTGAACCTTTCATACCCATCGCTCCATCGGTCAACACCAAATGAGCTCCAAATGCTTGGATTAACTTTCGTCGTTCAACAGTCATAGTATCAGGCATAACCAGTGTGCACTTAATGTTAAGGGCAGCACAAACCATGGCAAGACCTATTCCAGTATTACCGCTAGTGGGTTCTATTACTTCGGTAGAAGCATCTATTTTTTTATCGATAATGGCTTGTTGAATCATGGCGTATGCGATTCGATCTTTGACACTACCACCTGGATTAAAACTCTCTACTTTCACAAGCACTCGTGCTTGTAGATTCTCAAATGAATCTGTAACATCGATCATTGGTGTTTTACCAATGGTATCTAGAATTGATTTATATATCATTTTATTTCACCATGGTCACAATACCAAAAATACAGCAAAATTACTACTAATGTTATCTTTTGAAGATCACAACAATAAACGAAAATTTACTGAGAAAAGCAAACCATGAGTTTATCCAACAAAAAAACTAAGCGAGCTTAGTTTACCAATCAATATATGAAGAGATGATTCCAATTACTATTCTTAGGAATAATCACAATCTAATCTGTCTCTACTAGTCTATAAACTACAATTTGCAAGAACTATATGCGATAAAGAAATAAGAACTCAAGTCTAACAAAGAACTCAATAACTATACTTCTAACTACTTCGAATCATCTCTTCATGTATATTATATATCATTACACTAATAATTGAAATAGTTGTACTTAAAGAAATTCGAAACTCCTTCATTCAAGTACTAACCTTTGTTATTCCATCAGCCTGCTTACTTCATCAGCATTTTTTCTTAACCGTTCGCTTTTTCATCATTTTGTTTATGAATAACTCTATTTTCTTGTAAAAAAGGCAGGAAATATCACCGACTCTAACACCTTTCTTTATAGTCCAACTATCTTAAGTTGACTCAAAATATTACTAAAACTCATAACTACGTGTTCAAAATCAACTTTGAAATCGTTACTAAAAACATATATTCTCTGCATATTTTCATAACTATTTCTTATTTCTAGATCAGTAACATGATCAAAATACTCGAATTGAACAATAGTTTTACCCAGTGTTTTCGCCTCTCTTCTTCTTAATTGCTCCTCCTCTTTGATCTTAATTACTTTCTTTAAATTATCGGAAGATTTAAGAAATCCTCTAATCAATGGTAGGGAAAATAGCTGATGAACGTCATACATATGTTTTGACACCTCAACTAATCTGTTTGTCTGAGCCCCTAAATAATAATCCTCAATAGCAAACAATTTATCAATAAAAATGCGCTCAATAGAAATACACTTGATTAAAAAAGGTCTTACATCATAACTATCCTCCAAAATCCGCCTAAACTCTTCGTTTGAGTATGTGTATAATATCGGCTCAATTTCGTAAGTTGTTACAGGTGAAGATGTCGTAAATGATGTCGTTTCAATTTTTAACTTTCCAATACGATTCAATGTATCATCCTTAAAAGTGTCAATAGCAAATAAAGTTGTATAAGAGTAAATGGATGTTCTAGACCCACTTCCAGAAACTGACTCGATATCATGTGGATTAATACTTAGACTTTTGTATTCAGAAGTCACCCTCTTAAGTGCAGTCTTTTTTGAAGACTTTGAATCAAAATTACTATCATTAAATGTCAAATCAATATCTTCAGAAAATCGATTGATACTTTTCAGTGCTTTATACAATGCAGTTCCACCTTTAAAAAAAACATCATAGTTTTTCTGCATAGCTGTAATTTCTTGTAGTATTAAAGTCACAAAGTAATCTTTTTCTATTATCTCTGGTATGATTAATCGCTCAGAACTAATCTTAGTTATTAGTGTACGAAATGCATCTTCATCATTATGTAGTATATACATCTATTGTTGCATCCTTTCACATCAATTCGCCAGAAGATCAATAAGATTATCGAGTGTCTTCTTATTGTAATAATCCTTAGCAAACTTAAACAGTTCATTCACTTTGATATCATTCTTGTCCATGTAGTCAGCAACTTTTCTTCCAATTGGCTCGTTTACAAGGTGATATTTGTCTATTTCTTTGACTGTGTCAAGTAATTGAAGATACATGTAGTTGTCATTATTTACTTCTATTAGAGGTTTCCTTAAATAAACATTTTGCCTAGTTGCATTGAGAATTCTTTTTTTATTGAAATTATTCGTTACTATAGTTATGGCATTCTCTAAATTATTCGTAATACCAATATTAGCCAATACATTCGTGCCAATACGATAGCCTATTCTCTCTTGCTTTTCTGTATCATAAAAATATACATTGTTAATTAACTCTGCATAATTAATAGTTGTTTCTCCAAATGCATTTTTTCTTGTTTTGTAAAACACACCCTCATTAAGCTTCTTTAGTTCATTATTACGAACTAAACGATTAAGGTATGCACTTATTGTATTCCTTGTTTTTTTTAAGTCACCTGTTTCTCTGACAAAATACCGAACAACATCGGTTAATAGAATGGGTTTACCATACTCTTTGCCATCAACATATCGCTTAATCTGATTCATTGTTACTATACTATTAGTTTGAGTCATATTACCACCTTCTGTCGACTATATTATATATTTTTTAGTTATTTTTGTCAATTTAGTCGACAGATGATTGTAAAAAAGTCTAAGCAATCAAAATCATAAGTTACAAACCTGATTGTATGCTATGTTATAAGCTGTTTATCTCTTTCAATACGTTTCTTTCTTAACCATAGTCCAATCGCTAAATAGGTAAGTAAAGGTATAATTCCACTTAACGGGCTAAATAGTGTGTCTCCTAGTCCTGTAAACACCGTGATTCTTTCTTCTATTATCAAGTAATTTGGGATTGCGTCTTCTAATGTATGCATCAAAACAGCAGGCCAGACTGAACGTGTGATTCTTGTCATTTCAACAAACATCACAGCCCAAATGGTGATGATTATTGGACTTCTAACGAAGACATCTAATACCCGATCAAAAGGTGTGCTATATATACTATCAGGCAAAAAGTACAAGTAGTATGGAGCATGCCAAAAAGCCCAGACCAAACCAACGATTAAGTATATCTTGATATCACTTGCTTTTGTTGCGACAACTTTTGGAGTCAAGAAACCTTGCCATGCAAAATCTTCAAAAATATTCTTGATGAACAGACCTAAAAACAAAGAAGCAAAAACTGGAACTAATGTTGTTGCAGAAAATGATGATAGCGTCACATAACCTAGCGACCAAGCGATTATTGTATACACCAATGTAATAACTGGAAAAATGAGTATGGCAAACACATACCATTTAATGTTGCCTTTGATTTTAGGCTTAACCCCAAAATCTTTCCAATCTTTGCGAATACTGCGAATAATAATACCTGATAGAAATGGCAGCACCAACCAAATTCCAAGCCCTAATGTTTCTCCCGGTGCTTGATCAGGTATTAGTGTGTCAACCAATAAACCAATCCATCCACTCAAAAGTGCGATGACTATAAATAAGATAATCCAACCTTTTTCACTATTACGACTCTTTAACATGTTTTTCCCCTATCTCTCCCTATAAACAATCACAAGTTAATGTAACTGAAGAAACTGCTGAAAAAATTATATTATATTTTAAATTATTTTTTAACCCTTAAAGAAAAAAACTGAATCGAATTGATTCAGTAATCTTATTTACCAAGTTAGAACTCCATCAGCTTACTCATAAACCTCATCACATCATCACTTTTAGGAGATATAAAGAACTCATGCGTTGGTGCAATCTCTTTGATGCCATGTTCATCAATATACATAACCATATCTGTGGCATTTTTCGCAAATCCTAAATGGTGCGTCACAATAACCATCTGCATTCCTGATTCTACAAGCTCTCTTAACATGATTAGAACTTCTGATGATAGTTCAGGATCTAGAGCACTAGTAGGCTCGTCCAACAATAACAGTTTAGGGTTAATCGCAACTGCACGAATGATTGCAATCCGTTGTTGTTGACCACCTGATAGCTGCACTGGAAACTTATCTTTTTCATGCATCAAATTGAAGCGCTCCAGTAGTTCATATGCTTTTTGATTTGCTTGCTGCTCACTCATTTTAAAGGTATGAATAAGTGGCAATGTGATATTTTTCAGTGCGGTTAGATGTGGAAATAATCCATTGCTTTGAAATACAAATCCAATTTGCTTGCGATATTCGAAAAGCTTTGCTTCATCCTTAGTAATCCATTGTTCATCTAAAGCAAATTGCCCTTCTGTTGGTTGAATCAATCCTCCCAAAATCCTTAAAAATGTTGATTTACCACCACCACTTGGACCAATGATTGCAAGTGAAGAAAAAGAAAAATCAAGATTAATTTTATTAAGCACTGTTTGCTTATTAAATGTCATGGTGAGATTGTCTGTTCTAATTCTCATATTGATTTTTCCTTTCTAAGTAGTGTGCTAAAAGACTTACAGGAAAAGTTAGCGATAGGTATAGTAATGCCAACACAATGTAACTGACAAAATACGTGTTAAAGTTGTTCGCGGTGATTTCACGTGTTACTTGCGTCAGTTCGATTAAAGCAATCATTGAAAGTAGTGATGAGTCTTTAATCACTGATGCAAACTGTCCAGCAATAGCTGGTAAAATACGTATAAATAACTGTGGCAAAATAACCAAACGCAAGGTTTGAAGTCTACCAAGTCCAATCGAACGAGCAATCTCTGTTTGTTTGGATTCGATGGAGTTTAACCCTCCTCGAATGATTTCGGATATGTACGCACTTTCAAAGATAGATAAGATGATTACACCTGCCCACATACGACTACCCACACCCCATGCTGTTCCAATCACGTAGTAAAAGAAAATGATCTGAACCAATAGTGGTGTTCCACGAATGACTTCAACATAAGTGCTACTTAACTGATTGAAAAAAATGAAACGACTCCGTTTAGCCAAAACGATTACAGTTCCTAATAAAAGAGAAAGAACCATCGCATACAAGGCAATTTGAAGCGTCAATGAAAAACCCATCATAAAACGAGTACGATAAGGCCATAATTGTGTAAAGTCAAAGTTAACACCTGCTCGATGGGCTGAGATGTATAAGAATACACCAATCAACCCAATCACAGCAAGTCCAGAAATCCCCTTTTTAAACATTAGTCAAAGTCAAAGAAGAAATCAAAATCATAAGAATCAAACAATGCTTTTTCTTCTGCTAAGAATTGTTGGGTTAAACGATCAAAACCACCATCAGCTCTAAACTCGATTAGAAAATCATTGAATTTTTGTGTTAGTTCACTATCTTTTGGAAAAGCAGCACCCCATCCTTCTGTTTGCTGTCCACTTAAAAACAGAGGTTTTGTTGTGTTTGGGTTGCTAGCAGAGTTCCGTAAAATAGTTAGTTGGTCATAAACAAACGCTTGTGCTCGGTTATTAACAACTTCTGCAATAGCGGCACTCTCATCATCAAATCTTAGAATATTCGCATTTGGAAAGTTTGCTGTAGCAAATGTATCACCTGTTGTTGCTGTTTTAACCGCGATTGAATACTCAGGTGAATTAAGATCATCAGATGATTCAACATCTAAGTCAATTGGCACAATAAGTGCTAGCAGCGCTCTTGCATATGGATTTGAGAAATCCACACTTTGGCGACGTTCCTCAGTGATGGTCATTGATGATATGACCATATCGACTTGATTGGTTTGAAGTGAAGGAATCAATCCTGTCCAATTGATGTTTTGAATGTTGATATCATAATCTAAGTATTCAGCAAATGCTTTTGCAATCTCAACACTGACACCAGCAGGATTACCTTGCAAGTCTGTTGTTTCAAATGGTGGAAACGCAAGTTCCATCCCAACTTTTAAAACAGGACGATCATTAGGATCAGGAGTTGTTGTACAACCACTCAATACGAGCATGCCAACGGCAAAGACAATTAATAATTTTTTCATAGTGTTCCCCTTACTCTATTATTTCAAGAATATCTAATTGTTTGTATATATTTTTTAAAGCATCATCCACATAATCAACTTCTAATTGATCAAACTCACCTCGATCAGCAGCATCGGTAAGTTTAGAATCGATTGGTAGTTTTGCTAATATTTCTAAGTTGTGTTTTTTAGCATACTCCTCTAAGTTACCTTTTCCAAATGGATAAACCACTTCACCATTTGGTGTGGTCATGTAACTCATGTTTTCGATAAGACCTAAAATCGGTATTTTCATCTGATGGGCCATATCGATAGCTTTTGCTACAATCATACTCACTAAATCCTGTGGTGTGGTCACCACAACGATTCCACTAATTGGAATCGATTGATACACCGTGAGCGGAACATCACCTGTTCCTGGTGGCATATCAATAAACAACACATCCATTTCTGACCACAAAACTTTGCTATAAAATTCTTTGATGGCATTATTAATCATAATACCACGCCACATCACCGCTTTTTCTTCATGCTCTAACAACATGTTTGATGTGATGACACGCAACTGATGCGGAGTGATGGCTGGATAAATCAGTCCTGACTCTGTACCCATTGCTTGTTGGTTGATACCAAACATCCGCCCAATTGATGGGCCTGTCACATCTGCATCAAGTAAACCTGTGATGTATCCATGACGAATGGAACTATTAGCCAATAAACCTGTCACCATGGACTTGCCAACACCACCTTTACCACTGACAACTGCAATGACTTTCTTTATTTTACTGTCTTTGTTCAGTTTGACAGCGAAAGGATTAAACTGAGGATCTACATTTTTTGTCATTCTACGCCTCTTTCTATTTCAAGTTTCATCATAAAAAAGACTTGACATCAAGTCAAGTCATATCATCCAAAGCCACGAATAACTAGCACAACCAGTAAAACTGTTAGTAGTACCACATAAATAAACACATCACCTAAGACCATTGGTTTCTCAAATCGTATCACACAAAGGTTAGGAAATTGATCACAAAATCGATTAACCGGTCGATACAATATTTTTTCCGCATTCATCCATGAAGGCAAATAATGGTGGAACAAATGATAGCGTACACCCACAACATAGATGACTGTTCCAAGTGCAAACACCCATAGCATCGTTGTTAAATCGGCGAGATTGAAAAAATTAATACCTGCAACATACTTCGTTATAAATTCAGAACAATAACCAAACGATAAGACCGCTGGTATTAAAAACGTATCTAACATCCATCCAGGATTTAAGCCAATAAAGATAATAGCAGATGCTATCATTCCCATCGGAATCATCATATTTCTATAATCAACTTTAATCATGTCATAAGAACGAGTCGGTTTACCCAAAAAGATAAAGCTATAGAACTTCAAAAATGAAGCAACCGTTCCTGCAGATACAATGGTAAACAACCATTCTGCGTAAACGAATGAACCATGCCCATACTCATACGCTTCAACAATAGCATGATGAAGCAGTGACTTACTTGCAAAACCATTAAAGAGTGGCATACCAATGATACCAAATACGGCAATCAAACCAATTAATGCAAGCAGTGGCATTTTCTTGGCTAATCCCCCTAAACGATACATGTTCGTTTCTTTGGTATGCATATAAACAACCCCAGCTACCATAAACAAGAGTGCTTTAAATAAACCATGATTTATCATGTGATAGACAGCTCCGACATGTCCCATGGCACCTTGAATACCTAAGTAGGCAGCAACACCAATACCCATGATGATATAACCCATCTGGCTAATGCTATGATACGCTAACATCCGTTTGATGTTTTCTTCCATCAATGCCAGCATGACACCAACAACCATCGTGACAATACCTACCCAAATAATCACAACACCAAACTGTAATGATGTTGCCCAACGAATGGTATCATCAAAATTGCGTATTGATGCATCACCAAAAAGTAACACGGTAGCAACACGTAAAACCCCATACGCTCCTACTTTTGTTAAGATACCAGAAGAAACAGCATTAAAACTAAAAGGAGCTTCTTTATATACCTTTGGAATCCAAAAATGAACTGGAAAGACACCTGCTTTAATTCCAAATCCTAAGAGAAATAAGCCACCAATGACATACTTCATGTTGCCAATTAACGCAAACTTCTCAGCTAAATTAATCCACTCAAGCGTTCCGGTATAGGCGGCTAATAGAATCATACCACTTAAAATACTCAACCCACCAATAACGCCCATGTACACATATTCACTGCCTGCTTCAAGAGCAGACTCATGACGATAATGGACTATCATACCGTAAGTTGAAAATGTCATAATTTCAAAAAACAGGAAAAAACTAAGCATATCACCAGCCATTAGTGTTCCAATGGTTGATAAATATGCAATCAAATAGAAGAAGTAAAATGATCGTTGACGCTCATATGATTTAATATCATCAAAACTGAATAACCCAACAACAATAAACATAAATCCAGCAAAAATCATAAGTAAGTAGTTGAGTAAATCAATTTTAAAGTAAATCCCAAGACCAAAAATATTCTCAAAAGCGTAAATGATTGGTTCATTAACAACACTTGAGTATGTAAACATGATTAAAACTGTGGTCAGCCCAATAAACGAACCCACTGAAACACGACGTGCAATTTTATGATTTCCAGTTAAAGGAATTAAAATAGCATCAAATAAACCAAAAACAATAATAATAAGTGGTAACCATAACAAAATGGTTGCTTCAAAAAAATTCATACCATCACCTAAATCCCTAAAAAGACGACAGCCTGTTCAATAAAATTCATGAACAACTGAGGATAAAAACCAGTTGCAATCATCAACACCAACAAGATAATCATACTCATCCGCATGACCTTTGGTAGTTTCTCTAAAATCATGTTCGGTTGTGTTTTTGCATCATTACGCAAGAAACTGTTGATGATAATAGGTAAATAATAAACTGCATTTAAGTAACTGCTAATAAGTATCGCTGCCAACAACCATGGTTGTCCATGATCAACAATGGCTAATGATAAATACACTTTACTCATAAAGCCATTGATACCTGGAATTCCTACCAATCCCAACGCAGCAACACTAAACACAGCCATTGTAAACGGCATTGTGTATCCCATGCCATTAAATTGCTTCAAGTCACGAATATCTGTTTTGTAAATAATTGCTCCTGCACTTAAAAACAATGCTGATTTAATGATACCATGTGTAATCACATGAAACATGCTCGCTGCTACTCCAGCTGTTGTCAGTAAACTCAATCCTAAGAATATATAACCAATTTGGGCAACTGAAGAATAAGCTAACATCCGTTTGATATCCCGTTGACCAATCGCAAACACACTGCCCATGATCATACCAATGACTGCCAACACCTGCAAAGCAACATCAACTTGCAAGGAAGCGATGACGTCGATGCCAAAGACAAACACCATGAGTTTTAAAACTGTAAAGATATAAATCTTGACAACAATGCCTGATAATAAGGCGCTTGAAGGGCTCGGTGCTGTTGAATGTGCATCTGGTAGCCAAACATGCAATGGAAACATGGCAGATTTGATACCTAAGCCCATGAACATAAAACCAATTGCCAACAATAAGTTTAAAGGGTAAAACTCGATTAGTGTTGGCATAATCTGATACAGTTCTCCCATATTGAGATAACCTGACACCATATAGAGCAGTGCAATACCAAATAAAACTGATAAACTACCAATGGTATTAAGCAACAAGTATCTAAAAGATGCCAGAATGTTTTCCTTTTTGTCTTTGATTGATATAATTGCTGCACTCGTTAGTGATAAGATTTCCATAAACACATACATATTAAACATATCATGCGTAAATACCATACCTATCATGGAAAACAACATTAAAAAAACCAACGTGTAGTAACTGGCAAATTTATTTTTTGGAATGTGATGTTCCATATCCTGTAAGGAATATAAAACGATGACCCACGATAATAAAAGGATGAATAACGCAAATAAACTACCTAACTGACTTATGTAAAAAGCAATCCCTATTTTACTTGTATAACCACCAAATATAATCGTCGATTCACCAGCGGTATACACTTCTTGGATGTTTAATAACGCCAAAACAACCGCACCTGTCATGATGACCATGACAAAACCACGTAAACTATCCAAATATCTGATTCTAATGATTGGAACAATTGCCGCCGCTACAAGCAAAAGCACCATGATAATGACTGGCAACTGATTCATTAATCCTTCTCCTGATTTTGCTGTGCTAATATCTCTGATAAATCCAGTGTTTTATGATATTGATATAACTTTACAATTAAACTCAAAGAATATGCTGTGATACTTACTGCAACAACAATCCCTGTCAAAATCAATGCTGATGGGATTGGATTGACGTAGATCACATCTTGATTTGGTAATATAATAGGAGCTTTTGCTTGGGATATATAACCAATGGACACAAAAAACAAAAACACGGCTGTTTCCATAATGTTTATTCCAATAATGCGCTTTAATAGATTGTTGTGGGTCAGTACGGTGTAAAGACCAATCACAAACAACGCCATGGCACCTATGTAGTTAATGTGTTCTATAATGACATCAAACATGATCATCTTCCTCTGTAATAATTAAACGAAACAACGAAATCATTGTTGATGCTACCTTCATACCTATGCCAAATGTAATCAGTAAAATCATGCCACTACTGAATAATTTGTATGTTTCTCCCATCGGAAAACCAGCTACCCGATTTGATAAAAATACACCACCGGTAATCACACCAACTAGACCAATCAATATATACCAGATTAAACCACCACTCTCAACAAACTTCAACAAGCGATGAGGTAGCATTTTCTCTGCTTGAACCAATCCAAACGACAACGTGAATAATACAAAGCCACCACCAATAATGGCACCACCAGAAAACCCACCACCTGGGCTTAAATGCCCATGTAAGATCACATAAAACCCATACAATAGAATAAATGGAAAGAGGAATTTAGTAATGACTTTAACAATTAAATCATTCATTGTGGTCCTCCTTTTTATGATGAGAAATCATAAGCACAGAAGCCACAGCGGCAATTGATGTAAACAACACGGTTGTCTCTCCTAATGTGTCAAACGCACGATAATCCGTGATAATCGCGGTAATAACATTGGGTGAATTGGTATCAGATACAGCTTGTTCAAGATAATACTGCGCTGACTCATTATAAGCGGGATGATCTGCACTACCAATGGTAGGCATGTCAATCACAGCTCGCACCAACACACCAAATAAGATGACAAGAACGCCAACAAGAAGTTTTTTACTCATTTTTCCATCCTCCTTGTACGACTAATCACAGCTAAAAACAGTAATGTCGTTGCTCCTGCACCAATTGCAGCTTCTGTTAGAGCAATATCAGGTGCCATCATCAATAACCAAAGTACTGCCATAATCAAACTATACGATGCAAAAATGATCACTGCACCTAACAAATCTTTGATGTGCTCAACAGCAATGGCACACACAATTAAAAATATAATTAATATTGCGTTAAGGACGATCATCTTGCTTCTCCTTTTGGTCTTTTGAGCTGTAGTAGTAGAAAGCTTTTGCAATCAAATGTGCTGCTGTTGGATTTGTTATCCAAACAAACACAAGGATAAACAACAGTTTCAAACTAACCACATCAAATCCTAAAATCAACCATAGACCAATTATAATAAATCCCAAACCAAGCGTATCTGCTTTGGTTGTCGCATGCGTACGCGATAATGCATCGGGAAGACGAATTAAACCAACTGTTCCAACCATAAAGAAAAAGGCACCTAACACAAAAAATAAAATGGCTAAAACCTCTAATAAAAGTGTCATTAGAATAGTTTTCCTTTCTCAATATATTTAGAAACACCAACTGTCATTGTAAATCCTATCAATGAGTATACGATTGCAACATCAATAAAATTGTTCTGTTCATTGATGATTGCAACTAAAATAATCAAAGTTGTTACTTTGGTCGCTAATACATTAATTGCAATGACTCGATCACTTGATGTTGGTCCTACAATTGCTCGATAAAGTGAAACAAAGCTTAGTAAACCCAAAAACCATGTCAAGCCAATAAGTACATTTATAATCATACAATCGCCTCTAATTTTTTAGCTTTTAGAATAAGTTTATTGACAAGAACATCCATGGAAGCAGCTGCTTCATCAGTTAATGCATGAATAAGAAAATGGCCTTCAAACACATCGACACTTAACGTACCTGGTGTTAGTGTGATCGCATTTGCTAATAAGACTTGATGATGTGCTTTTTTAAACTCAATGTCTAGTTCGATAAACTGTGGTTGAATGGGGCATTTTGGATGCAACACAATCATCGCAACTTGAATATTTGCTTTGATCATTTCAATGATTAAAGTAACAAGAAAATCAATGTATGCAAATCCATACAAAAACTTCCCTTTTAGAGATAACTTAGAAGGTTGTTTAAACTCTTTTGTAAACCACGCCACACCAAAACTAACCATGGCGCCTACCATGAGTGATATAGGTTCAAGGGTTGAAGACAACACTATCCAAAATCCAAAAAGAACCACAAATAAAAGCCATCGAAAATCTTTCATAACTACCCCTTGCCAATTTCTTTCTTATTGTACATGATAACCATGCTTGTGACAACGTTAATAGAAAAACAAAGGACAGAATGTTCCTTTGTTAGATAGGTAAATCCTTATGTCTGAAAATCAAAATACCAAGTACATACCCTAACAACCCCACACTAAGCAAAATGATTGTTGGAGGTAAAAATGGATCTTGTAATAGCACATCATTGGGTTGATAAAATGAAAGCAAAGTCACATACTTCAACCATGATAAACTGTCGTTCACTTGCGTGAGCATTTGTACCAAAAAGAAGAACAGTGGAATTCCAATGATCAATGCTAATGCATGTTTAGCTTCCACAAACATACAAGAAACCATAAATGTAATGCCAGAGATCGCAATCATGTATCCCCATGTGAGCGCATTGATATGAAGAAACTGAACAAAATCAAGATCATAATTAAAGCCTTGTGAAATAACACCAGCAAACACCACAATTATAACAATCAAGAATGATGCACTAAGAAACGAAAACAGTGCCTGCGTGAGTGCGATGTTGATACGGGTGTTTGGTGTAGACAACAAAATTGCCATTGATCCACGATCAACCATTTTATTGATCAATCGATAAGATAGCATCATAATCAAAATCATAGGAAATAGAATAACCAAAAACCCGTAATAATAACCTACAATAAACCCTGTGAATGTGGGCACTGCCATATTAAAATTCATCGCTTTGATCAATTCTTCAGGTAATGTCTGAATGTAATTCATCATCGCATCTGACATGGTAGGATCATACATGTACATAATCATAAACAAATAAAATAAGAGCACAGTTCCAATTGTTAAGATTAATTTATAGTTTTCTTTAAAAGTTGCTTTAAGTAGGGCAAAGTTAATCATGATTATTCTCCTTGCCATAGTATTGCATAAATACCTGTTCTAAACGCTGATGTTGAACTGATAAATCCAAAAGTTCGATTTTTCTTAATACATTAAAAAATGTCTTAAAATCCCCCTCCACTTGAACATCGACACGTGAGCCATCAACGTTTAAAATTTGATACCCAGCAACCTCAAGGCGTTTAATATCCGTTTGATCTTCCAACAACAAAGTGAAAATCTTTGTTCGTTTTGCTTGAAGTGTTTCAATTGATTCAATCGTCGCAATCTTCCCGTTTTTAATCATTGCCACACGATCACATGTTCGTTCTACCTCATCAAAACTATGAGAAGACATCAAAAATGTTTTCCCTCTTTTTTTCTCTTGTTTAACCAACTCTACAAACTGTTGTTGCATCAGTAGATCTAACCCACTGGTTGGTTCATCTAAAATATAGATTGCTGGATCATGCATAAATGCACTAATAAGCCCAAGCTTTTGTTTATTCCCCTTCGAAAGCTTTCTAATAACCATGTTTGAATCAAAATCAAACCAATCAATCATCGCTTTCATACGTGTTTTATCTTTCATATGCCTTAAAGCCAGCATATAATTAAGAAACTCCATAGCACTCATCGAGTCAAAAAAAGCAATCTCACCTGGAAGATAACCGACATCAGTCAATGTATGACTATGTTGATTCCAACTATCCAAACCCTTAATTGTTGCAATGCCTTGCTGTGCTTTCATAAACCCCATGAGAATACGAATGGTTGTTGTTTTACCTGCACCATTTGGTCCAAGATAACCAAACACTT
>OBJA01000245.1_pt1 | contig 51273 bp, 50 predicted proteins | sample 1519751 | NCBI WGS metagenome assembly OBJA01 (sample SAMEA3881238, study PRJEB22517) | soil metagenome | biome: lake sediment; feature: soda lake sediment; material: sediment, water from around vicinity | place: India | collected 2013-12-23 | depth 3 m
ATACCTACCTTTATGTCTTTGAAAAATAAATTCCCAACCCCGAAAACTTATAAATTCTTCGATTATGTTAAAAAAACGGGACGTCGTCCCGTCTTAGTTCATCTGCTCAAACTTATCCAGATCGTTGTACTTGCCTAAAACAACCAGATAATCATCGGGTCGGATTACATAATCGCCACCCGGCGACATCATCATTTCACCCTCGCCCCGTTTGACAACGATAATGTTTAGACCCATCTTGTTGCGCAGGTTTAACTCCTTTAAATTTTTTCCCACAAAGGAGGCGGGCGCTTTGCATTCTTCGATGCGATACCCTTGAGCCAGTTCAATAAAGTCAACAAGGTTAGCAGAGATCAGTCCGTGAGCAACTCGCTTGCCCATATCCCGTTCGGGATAGACCACCCGGTCAGCTCCGACCTTCTCCAAAACACGACCCTGCATCTTGTTCAAGGCCTTCGCCACAACATAGGGAACCCCAAGTTCCTTCAAGAGCAATGTGGTCATAATATTGGCCTGAATATCACCGCCAATGGCCACTACTGCCACGTTAAAGTTGCGTACTCCCAATGATTTTAAAACATTGGTATCGGTGGTATCCGCCTGCACCGCATGGGTGACCTCGGAGGCCACATACCTCACACGTTCTTCGTCCGAGTCGACCGCCAAAACCTCTTGTCCCATCCGCGCCAATGTCCGTGCGACACTGGTTCCAAATCGTCCCAATCCGATCACAAGATATGATTTCATAGCAAACCCTCCAACCTGTAAACAACATCATACGAATCAGATTCATTGCCCCCCAGGCAATAAATCTCCAAAAAGAAACTCTGGCTCTCCGCTCTTCCAAAATATATAACAATGCTTCCGCAAGGCAATCCTTTTACATCCTCATGATATCATAAGTCGTTATTCGCAATTCATCGCTACTTCTATCCGATCATCAATCGTTCTTCCATATAACGCATGTTACCCGTCTGTAAACGTTGCGTCAAGGCCACTGCGATGGTCAATAACCCCACTCGTCCGGCAAACATGGTAAAGATCAGTAATACTCTGGAGAAATCGGATAAAAACGGAGTAATTCCAGTGGAAAGCCCGACGGTGCCAAAGGCCGATGTTGCTTCAAAGAGGATCCTAAGAAAGCTAAACTGCTCAGTGATGCTCATCAGCATGGTAACCAGGACGATTAAGGCCAAGGCAATAACCGTTAAGGAGAAGGCCTTATAGATGATCTCTTTAGGCAAGCGTCTCTCATACAACTCTGCATCTTCGCGTCCGCGGATGGTGGCCATGACCGCAGCCATCAACACACCGAACGTTATCGTTTTGATTCCGCCCCCCGTCGAACTGGGTGATGCACCAATAAACATTAGCATAATCAGTAAAAACAAAGTGGAATCCCGCATTCGGCTAACATCCAGTGTATTAAATCCTGCGGTTCGCGGTGTTGCGGATTGAAAGAAGGATGCCAGCACTTTGGCGGGGCCGTTCAACCGTAGTAAGGTATCGGGGTTATTCATCTCTAACAATAGAAAAGCTAACGTCCCAAAGACCAACAGAACACCGCTCACCAACAGCGCTAGTCGCGTATGAACGGAGATTCTTCTCCGGTTTTCCCGCCAAAAAAGCTCAAATAGAACAGGAAATCCGATTCCACCCAGGATAAATAGTCCGGCAATGGTCAGTGAGATCCAAGCATCACCCACATACTGAGAGAGGCTGGTAAACGGCGAATAAACCGCGCCGAAGATATCGAATCCCGCATTGCAAAATGCCGATACGGAATGAAAAATACCATAGTAAACCGCTGATCCCAACGGCAGATATTTCATCAATCGGATAGCAAGCAGTAACCCCCCGATCCCCTGGAAAGCAAAGGTAAGAAAGAGGATCTTCCGGACAATCCGTACCATCCCCGCGAGCGTGGATTGGCCTAAGGATTCCTGAATCATTAAGCGTTCCCGTAATCCGATACGCTTACCGAGTAAGATCGCCATCATTGTGGACATGGTCATAAACCCTAAGCCACCTATTTGCAGGAGGATTAGGACAACGATCTGCCCAAAAGTGCTAAATGTTGTTCCCGTGTCCACCACCACAAGCCCGGTGACACAGACTGCGGATGTCGACGTGAAAAGGGCGTCGAGCCAACGAACCTGGCCTGTCCGCGCTGCAATGGGCAGAGATAACAAGAAACTTCCCATAAGAATGATACCCACAAAACCAAAGATCAAAACCTGGGACGGAGAACACCTTCGAAATAACGTCCTTATCCAGGAAACCAAAGCGAACCCTCCTGCCCTTGACCAATGTGACTATTTTAATCTGCACAGGTAAATAAGGCAACCTTCTCTTCCACCGTTTTATTCGGAAATTCTCCCTAAAATCAAAGGTTTTACGAGAAAAAAGACCATAACATCTTCGTTATACCGTTTTGAACCGTTTATCGGACCACTTTGTTATATGAATGACCCCATATAACTCTTGGGGTCCCTGCTAAATCAGGGTAATCTTCAATACTTCCAAAACGTGTTGTACCCAGAAGCTCTTTGAGCTGTGACGCTTGGTCGTAACCATGTTCCATGATGAGGTCGCCGGCTTCACGCAAAGCTTTAGGTAAGCTTTGCAGAATAGACCGGTAAGCATCCAAGCCATCCCGCCCACCGTCCAGCGCCAACCGGGGTTCTTTTTGAACCTCTTTTGCCAAACCCTCCAGATCATACGTGGGAATATAAGGGGGATTTGAAACAATGAGGTGGTAACCGCCATCGGGTGCATTCTCCATCGTCGCGGTCCCAAAATCTCCCTCAATTAACCGTACCATTTCGCTCACACCTAATGCATTGACATTCTGCCCAGCGATGGCTAAAGCCTCTGGGGAAAGATCATAGGCATCAACCCGCAGACCCGGTCGGAGCTTAGCCAAGGAAATCGCCAGAATACCGCTGCCTGTCCCCAGATCCGCACAGGCGATCTCCTGTGTCGGTATGTTCAAAGCATCAATGGCCCGCAGACCCAATTCCACCAAGAGTTCCGTCTCCGGTCGGGGGATCAGTACCGCTGGGGAAAGTTTGAAGTCCCAGCTTAAAAAAGATTTAACTCCAGTGATATACGCCATCGGTACGCCACGGGCTCGCTGAAGCATCACTTCACGATACCCATTCACTTCATGGGTTTCCAGCGGACAGTCCCAATCTTGGTAAAGTTTAACACGTTGACAACCTAAAACAAAGGCCAGGAGCAACTCTGCCTCGAGTCGAGCAGAGTCCATTCCCAGCCCAGAGAAGTACTTCGCTGTCTTTAGGATCGCTTCGCCGATTGTCAGATTCATTCTTCAACCCTCTGCAATTTTTGCGACTGCTCATTGACCACCAACGCATCGATGATCTCACCCAGATCACCTTGAATCACCATATCCAACCGATGAAGCGTCAATCCGATACGGTGATCTGTTACACGGTTTTGAGGAAAGTTATACGTTCGGATTCGCTCGCTGCGATCTCCAGAACCCACCATACTCTTGCGTGTCTGGGAGAGTTCCGATTGTTTTTCCTCCAATAATTTATCGAAGAGGCGGGCCCGGAGAATCTTGATGGCCTTCTCCTTATTCTTTAGCTGAGACTTCTCATCTTGACACGCCACGACCAACCCCGTGGGGAGATGGGTAACCCGTACCGCGGAGTCGGTTGTATTAACACTCTGCCCCCCATGGCCTGAGGAACGATATACATCGATCCGGAGGTCATTGGGGTCAATCTGCACATCGACCTCCTCAGCCTCCGGCATAACCACAACCGTAGCAGCAGAGGTATGGATCCGTCCTCCCGCTTCAGTCTCCGGCACTCTTTGGACCCGGTGAACTCCGCTCTCAAACTTCAGACGACTGTAAACCTTCTGCCCAGCTATACTCAGGACAATCTCTTTAAATCCGCCGATTTCCGTCGGGTTAGAGCTTAATAACTCCATCTTCCAACCCAAGGATTCTCCATATCGACTATACATACGAAATAGATCCGATGCAAACAACGCCGCCTCTTCGCCACCCGTCCCGGCACGAATCTCTAAGATAACATTCTTATCGTCGTTAGGATCCTTTGGTAAAAGAAGGAGTCTTAATCGTTCCTGTGAGATATCCTTGGCCTGTTCCAGCTCTTTAAGTTCAACCCGCAACAAGTCGACTTCTTCATGATCATCTGTCTCCTCGAGCATCTCCCGGGCTGTTCTAAGATCCCTCTCAATTTGACAATAACGTCGATATTCACCAACGATCTCCTCCAGATCCGAATGGGCCTTGGCCAATCTTTGCATCTGAGGCGGATCGGCTATCACTTCCGGATCGGCGAGTTTTTGACTAAACTCTTCATATCGCTCGTTTAAGGCTTCAAGTTTATCTAACATCCATCCACCTCATTATGCCACATCAACGGATGATTCGGTTTGAGATTCAGCGGCTTCAATGCGTAAAACCTGGTTCAGAGAGGCGATGGCCACCTCGATCTGGGAATCGTCGGGTTCGCGGGTCGTCAGTTTCTGCAGCCAAAGACCGGGCAAGATAAGCCAGCGCCAGAGGAAAAAGTCTTGATGACGACTGGAAAACTTAATGATCTCATACGAGATTCCAGCGACCACTGGTAAAAGCGCAATCCGGGAAACGAACCGCATCAACAGCGTTTGTTTGCCGAGAAAAGAGAAGAGAATCGCACTTGTAACCACGACGAACAATAAAAAACTCGTTCCGCAGCGGGGATGCAACGGCGACTTACACCGGACACTCTCCACAGTCAACTCCTCTTTGGCTTCATAAGCGTGGATCGTCTTGTGTTCAGCGCCATGATAGGCAAAGACCCGGCGAATATCCTTCATCCAAGAAATAGCTGAGATATAAGATACGAGAACCGCGGCTCGGATAAAGCCTTCTAAAAAGTTCTGTAGAAAAGGATGCCAATCATCCGCCACCCAACTCCGGATGACTAGCGGTAATACGATAAAAAAGAGGATAGTAATCCCTACCGCAAAGGCAACCATCAGTGCCATCTCCCACGGGGAGATCTCTCCATCCTTCTCGGCGTCTAGGGCTTGGTTTGCCGAGAATTGAAGCGAACGCAAACCCAGCGTAAAAGATTCACAAAGAGAAACAACGCCACGAATAAAAGGTAGTTTCAAAAAGGAAAAGCGTTGCGTATATGAACCGACGGGTTCATCATGGAGCGCGATCTCGTTGTCGGGTTTCCGGACAGCGATAGCGATATGGTGCGGCCCTCGCATCATAACACCTTCAATGACCGCCTGCCCGCCATATTGGAAAGGTCGTTTCAACGCTTACACCCCATTTTCCATGTTAACCTTGGGATAAAGATTCCCTTTATTTATATTGTTCTCCAAAAAGCCCGTAATAGTCAAAACAGAGCCGCTTTGAGCTCTGTTTTACAATCCTATTTCTTAGCTTCGAAACGCTTACGGAACTTCTCCACTTGACCGCCGGAGTCTATAATCCGTTGCTTGCCAGTGAAGAGCGGATGACATTTGGAACAGATTTCAACACGGATCTCCTTCTTTGTGGAGCCGGTCTCAAAAGATTCCCCGCACGCACAAGACACGGTAATCTTGTGGTAATCAGGATGAATACCTTGCTTCATTCGTTATCACCGTCCATCCGAGAATTTAACTACTACATTATAGCATAGGGGTTCTTCTGCTGCAATACCCAACCGTTGTTCGTAACGAGTAACGAGATGAGCAACGAGGAGCGAGTGGCGGGTAACGGGTTACGAGTGTTGGGGGTAGACACTTTCGTTCGAGCATGTCAAAGCAGTCGACCACGTCAACTTCCGTTGACGCACGTGGGCGGCATGATGGCTGTGAGGACTCGTGCCGATTCCGGGATGAAAACGGAGCCAAACCCTCATCCCTTCCCTTCTCCCAACACCTTGGGAGAAGGGGAATGGTCAAATTGATAAGTGACCTTTAGATTTTCAAACTATTCGCGACTTGGTACACGCAACCCGTAACCAGATTCGGGGATCACCATCAGCTTAACATGGCTTCCTCCCTTTTCCCGTACTAAAGCAAGGATCGTCACGACACGTTCGTACGGAAGTCGCCGGTCGGCCCATATCTCGGTAGTTGTCTCCGGAGTCTGCAATCGCCGTAGAACATCAGCCAATTGATGATCGGGAGTTTGACGGTCGTTGATCCAAACGGTTCCTTCCAGATCCATCCGCAGAACCACTGGAGTTCTCTGTGTTTCCGTCGTGGCATGGATCGTTGGCACCCGAGGTATCTCCACACCCAGACTCTTCGGGAGATCGCTCTCCAACGATCCAACCAGCAAGACAAAGGCCAAGAGGTTAAAGACCACATCGATAAAGGACGCCAACTGAAATGCCGGTGGACTCTTCGGCAAACGCTTTAGCATGATTCTACGCCGTCCTTCTCCTCGGCCAATTGGTCATTGCATTCGTCAATAAATCGATTGATTCGTCCACGAAAGATATTATAGATTACCTGTGTGGGAATGGCAATCATTAGCCCGGCTTCCGTTGTGATCAAGGCTTCTGCCAGACCAGCGCCCAAATTCGACTTGGTAAACGCGGTCGCTCCAGCGCTCAGCGCCTCAAAGCTATGGATAATCCCCAAGATCGTACCGAGGAGACCCAGCATTGGCGCAATAACAACAATAGTCTCAAAGACTGGAAGCCCCCATTGCATGGAACGGACCAATCGCGCAGCTAAACGCTCCCGCTCTTTAACTGGGCGTTCCGAAGCTATTAAGGCTTTTCCTTGGCGAAAAAGAATCCGCAGACTCCAACAGCGTTCGATAAAAATGGCTAAAACTGCAATGGAACATAACAAGAGAGGGATCATAACAATACCGCCCTTGATAAACCAATCGACCATGTTTGTCCCTCCTTTAAAGCATCATTTCAGTTGAAATCGTATCGCGATATGGATACGTTCCGCAACAGCTTTCCCATGGCGAATCGCAGGTTGATAACGATATTTTGCCACAGCTTTAACGGCTGCATTATCCAACGCTTTATGCCCTGACGATTTTTTCACTTGAATATCCGAGACGCCGCCGTCCAAACCCACCAACAGATCCAAAATGACACGGCCTTCATAGAAACGGGCTTCATTCGGATAGTCGGGCTCTACCCGATAGATTAGTATCGGGGGTTGGTCTTTGGGTTTTCCCGCACCGACAATGGACTCTTCACCTGTCTTTTCGTTAGACCCCTCAGGGTTTCCCATCAATACACCGGCCGTCCCCAGGTCTTCCCCTTTAGGTGTCTCACACGTCGTCGATGACCATGATGCTTTTGGCGGAGATTCATTAGAGCAAGCGGATTCGTCCAAGGACTCAGAATAGTCCCTCTCCAGCTCCGTTGCATCTTGCACCACTTGAGTAAGGGTCTTCGGATTTGCGTTCACATTCTCTTTCCGCTTCAATTGCTTGTCGGGGAGCGCCTCAATGTTTTTTCTGTCAATTTTCGTATCCGAGGCCCGCTCCATCTTTGACCCCACAGCCGACGAAAACGTTAGATCAACCACCAGATTCTCTCGGAGATTATCCATCCGTTCCGGGGTCTTCATACACCATACCGCAAGGCCGTGAAGAATGATGGAGATTGCAAAAGCCCACACAATACGCGGCATACCAAGACCCCCTTTGAGTAACATTGATTACGAAGTCCCTAAAAAGTTATTTCCATTCCCAATCGTAGGTTGAAGTCCGGCATGGGATAACCCGCAACAACCAGATAGTCCCGATCGAAGATATTTTGAATTCCGAGGCGAATCATGCTTTGAGGCGTTAGGCGATAGGCTATTGACATGTCGGAAACCACCGCAGTCGGCACATTCCCATATTCTTGAAAATAACGCGTGGACCAGTTCCACCGAATTTTTTCATACTGATACGTCAACATCAACGTAGCGTAAACCGGTGTTTTCGAGTCAAGTTTCAGATCATATGAACCGGTGGTCTCATTCAGCTCTTTGGCATCCAAAAGATTAATATGCGTCGCCAGTTTCCAGCGGGACGTTATCTTCCATGCCATGGAAGCATCGATCCCCTGTAACCGAACCCTGCCGTAATTCGTTGGCGTCCACGGATCATTCCAAGGATCCCCATGCACTGGACGCCACTCGATAAGATTGTCGATACGACTGTCGTAGAGAGACAACTTGCCAATCCAACGGTCAAGCCATTGGTATTCGGCGCCGATCTCCCATGTCTGTCCTGTCTCCGGTCTTAAATCGGGGTTACCGTGAGAGTATGGATCCGATGGCCAATATAACTCGTTAAATGTCGGCGCCCGAAACGCTTTGCCCCCCATCGCTTTTAAGACAAACCCGGGCTTTACTTGATAAACCATGCTAACTCGCGGCGAATGTCCAGTTTCAAAGAGGGATGAGTCATTCACGAGATCTCCTGCATAGATCTGAAGATTATCCATAGGTGACCAGCAAAGTTGTGCAGCGAGGCTTTTTGTTGTGGCCGATTTATCCCCGATTGAACTGCTATCAACTCCGGTCTCTTCCCATTTTCCGACGGTCACCAGGGATAAAGCGGGATTAAACTCCCAAGTATTCTGGAGTTCAACACCTTGGCGGTAGGCTTTGTGTTCGGCATTCGACCAATCACCGCGATATTCACTGATGACATCCACGTTATAGAGTCGTATAGTAAGATCCCCATGTCCATGGCTGCGGTTGGCCGTGAGATATACCATTATTTGACCGTCTTCACCTTCATCTGTAAAACTCGGATAGACCGTCGTCCCGGGAAGTCCCTTCTTATCCTGATAACGGTAAAAACCTATATCCAGCTTCCAGTCGGACCACTCCGGACGGTAGAAGCCATACTGCCAATCTCCTTTATAGTTACTGTTTTCCCGATGACCATCGGTCTTTAAACCACCAACACCAAAACCATACTGCTCTTTTGCATAGGAAAAATGACCGTTAAAGGCATCCCATGAGCCAACGCCAACACCGAACCGAGTTCCGGGTTTGCCGCCGGTGATGATATTAACAACCCCTCCCAAGGCGCTCTCACCGTATAAAGAAGATAACGGACCGTGGGCGATCTCCACCCGTTCCACCATATCCAGGGTAATAAAACTAAGTGGGCTACTGCCATTTTGAGGATTCCCCATGGGAATGCCATTGATCATGATGAGGACCTGTTCACTGTAGGCTCCTCGTAGATTAACAGACGATACACCGCCCGGCATGCCCGTAGTGTTCAACTGAACTCCCAAATATAGAGCAAGAAGCTCCGCCATGTCCTGGGCAACGCTTTGATCGATCTCTTCTCGGGTAATAACCTGCACCGAACCCGGCGCTTCCGAGACCAATACAGGGATGCGTGTCGCCGTGACGACGATCTCATCCTCTACAGTTATCGCCTCTTCTTCAGAATCCAATTCAGCTTTTGCACAGAGATTCCCATAGAAAAACAATAGAGATAATCCGATCAACACCGGCCATATACGCCGCATAACAAAAACTCCCTTCACTATCCCTGCAACAAATTCTTCCGATGACGTTTTCGCCATCCCCCCATGACGCTAATCCGATTTATTGCTCTGCAGGCAATAAATCTTCCAAAAAAGAAACTCTGGCTCTCCGCTCTTTCATAATGAAAAAGACTCCGTCTAGAACGGAGTCTTGCGATGGTGGTTTTTGCCCACGGCCATCACTCCCTTCCCCCGAAGGCGTGTGACTTCATACAAGGCCATAAGGCAGGTCTCCTGGCTCCAGATCATCACCATTCCCGTCTTCCCGGTTGTCCCAGTGACATATGGGGAACGATTCCCTGTTACAGTGGCGGGGCCGCGCCGGATTTTCACCGGTTTCCCTATTCTCCCTTGCTTCAAGGGCACCTTTGACCTCTCCCCGATGATATCGGGAATATTTGGTTCACGTTGTAATTATATGAAATATTCTTACCCCATGTCAAGTTCAGAAAAAAGCCGCCCGGAGGCGGCAAAGTCCAGGAGGGTTAGAAGAGCAATTATATTATTCGTAGCCATTGGGATTTTTCTGGTGCCAATCCCATGCTGTTTTTATAATTCGTTCTAAATCAGGATATGCAGCTTCCCATCCTAGCTCAGCTTGGATTCGCTCCGATGATGCAACGAGAACGGCGGGGTCTCCTGAACGCCTGGCAGCTTCACGCACCGGAATCTCACATCCAGTGATCCTTTGGGCAGTCTCAATGACTTGGCGATTGGAGTAACCCCGTCCATTTCCCAGATTATAAACGGTCGACTCTGCACCCTGCATCAAAGCTTCTAATGCCAAACGATGCGCTTGCGCCAGATCCGTTACATGGATATAGTCCCGGATGCACGTTCCATCCTCGGTCGGATAATCTGTGCCATATAGTTCAAGATGGGAACGGAGACCCATCGCCGTCTGGAGAACAATGGGGATCAGATGGGATTCGGGGCGATGATCTTCACCGATTCCCGCTATGGCGTCCGCTCCCGCCGCATTGAAGTATCTCAACGAAATAAAGCGCAGACCATAGGCCCGGCCATAAGCAGCCATCATTCCTTCAAAGGTCAATTTGGAAAAACCATAAGGATTTGTCGGGTTCTTGGGATGCTCTTCCCGAATCGGCACGTCCTGGGGTTCCCCATAGACCGCCGCCGTCGAAGAGAACACAAGACGGTTCACACCCGTCATACGCAAGGCGTCCAATAGAACCAACCCATTTTGAACGTTATTCCGGAAGTATTTTGCCGGTTCGCTAACGGATTCTCCAACAAGACTATCGGCTGCTAAATGGAGAACCGCTTCGATGGCTTCCTCCGTCAGAACTCCACAGAGATGCTCTCTGTCGCCGATATCTCCTTCAATAAACCGATGGTCAAGGACAGCCGAACGATGTCCTTTACTAAGATTATCCAGGATAATCGGCTCATGTCCATTTCTGCTTAGCTCAAGCGCCACATGACTTCCAATGTATCCCGCTCCTCCGGTTACTAAGATCCGCATGACTTATTCCTCCTCGATAATATGGGCGCCTTCCACCGCCATTCCCACATAGAACCTCGGTGTAATACCCGTTTGTTCCCGATAAAGCGTTCCCACTTCATCCACAAAAGCCTCTATCGCACTGTTTAGCACCAGATTGACAATACAGCCTCCAAATCCTCCCCCGGTCATCCGGGCTCCAAGAAGCCCGGGTTGTTGCCGAGCTAAATCAATCAACAGATCGATCTCGGCGCAACTCACTTCATAATCATCGCGCAATGAATCATGGGATGCATTCATCAACATTCCGAAACTTGACAAATCTCCCGTCTTAAGGGCTGTCACACTCTGGAGAACCCGTTGATTCTCGGTGATCACATGGCGACAACGGCGAAAAACAACAGGATCCAACCTTCCTTCCCATGCTGTTAAATCATCTAGACCCACATCACGCAGCGCTTTGATCCCAGGCAGGAGGGCTTGCAAGGCCGTAACCCCCGTTTCGCATTCCTTTCGGCGCTTGTTGTACTCCGAGTCCACGAGGCTGTGTTTAACTCCGCTATGACAAATAAGAATTCGATAGTCATTCAAACCCAAAGGAACATGGGTGTATTCCAACGAACGACAATCCAGAAAAAGTCCATACCCCTCGCGTCCCATGAGTGAGATAAACTGATCCATAATGCCGCAATTCATCCCTACGAAATCGTTCTCCGCCCGTTGGCACAATCGGGCCAAATCTTGATTCTCTATTTCCAACCCTTCCAAACGCCGCAATGCCACCGCCGTAGCCACTTCCAACGCAGCGGAGGAGCTTAAGCCAGCGCCTTGAGGGACATTTCCTTGAATAGCCAGGTCGATACCGGGCAGGTCAACTCCAATTTCTTGAAGCGCCCAGATCACACCCAGAGGATAGTTGGCCCAGCGGTGTTCATTTGGGCGGATCGGTCCCTTGCCATCGACCATAACCCGTTGGCCAAAATCAACGGAGAAAAGGCCCACTTGCCGGTCGCTTCGCCGACGAACGGCCAGATTGACAGAGAAGGGAATGGCCATTGGAAGCACGAACCCATCATTATAGTCTGTATGCTCTCCAATGAGATTTACCCGCCCTGGAGCGCTCGCAAGGACGATCTCCGAACCCGCTCCGAAACTCTGTTCCAATGATTCACAAAGCGACTTCAAGATTGAATTCTCCATGGATATCCTCCTAAAAACGATTCCAACGCCGTACAGCTTCCAAATCTTTGGGCCCGGCTTGACGCAGCTCCTCAGCCTTCTCTTCGGCTAGCGTATCATTGATGAAGCTGCCGACTCCCGCCTCGCAACCCGCTAAGTATTTTAGTTTATTCATCGTCCGTAATGGTGGATAAAATTCAAAATGCCAATGAAAGTAGGCATCCGCAGTCCTGTCGGTGGGGGCCTGATGTATAGCCATAATATAGGGGAACGACATTCCGAAGAGTCCGTCATATTTAAGGAGCAGACCTTTTAAGATCACTGCCAGTTCGTGGCGGTCTTCGGGTGTCAGCTCTGCTAACGACGCTTGGTGTTGTTTAGGCGCGATATAAACTTCATAGGGATAACGGGCAAAAAACGGAACAAAGGCGGCGAAACGCTCCCCAGATAGAACAACCCGCCGCTCATCACGGAGCTCTTCTCCCATGACATCACAGAATAGACAATGTTTCGTTTCTTCATGATGCCGATGGGAGGCTTCGATCTCCCGCTGTATCTTTGGGGGAATATATGGAAAGGCATAGATTTGTCCATGGGGATGATGCAACGTCACCCCTACGGCTTCTCCTTTATTTTCGAAGATATAGACGTACCGGATGAAGTCTTTTGCGCCGAGATCCACCGTACGATCTTGCCAGACCCGGATAAGGTGCTCTAAACGATTTACCGGCATATCGGCCAAGGTCAGATGATGCTCCGGCGAGTAGAGCACCACTTCACAGACACCCTTCGCTTCCTCCACAGGCGATAGCGGCATGGAATCCACCGAGGGTGCAGGCGGTGTCCGCTGCAATGACGGAAATTTATTCTCAAAGACCACGATATCATAGTCTTCCATGGGCACCTCGGTTGGAAAGCCTCCGGGTTTTGTGGGACAGAGGGGACAATAGTCCTTCGGCGGCAGAAAGGTCCGTTCTTGCCGGTGGGTGGCTGTAATCACCCATTCTTCTAAAAAAGGATGCCATCGCAGCTCCGACATATTAATCGCCCTTTCCTGCAGTTTCTTGGGATGGGTCGACGACCGCCTCTTCAGTGCCGGTCACTTCCGTAAACTCATAATAGATTAAGTAACGACCGTCTTCCAAGTAAACCGTCTTCTTGCTCATGCCGTCACCGTTCTCCATCTCGGACCTCCATTCGCCTTCGAAGGGTTCTCTTTCCCTGATAACATACATTGATTATTCGTCATCTCATGGCGATTTCTTTCTTTTATTGCACAGCTTCTCGTTTAATTAAATCATTTAAATAGGTGATGATAAAGTTGACTCAGCACGATAGGAGTCAGAAGACAGGAGCCAGCAGTCAGAATGCTTCGAGAGGCAAACTTTCGGAACGAATGGATAGACGTATAAGTCGAATCAAGGATGCCTTTTATTCTCCCGCAAAGGCCCTCTCTCAAGCCGCTGGGGTCTTTATTTTTCTCGCCAAGATATATATTAATTAATACCCTAACAGATCCTCTTCCACCCTTTGCGCCTTTGCGTCTTTGCGAGAGAACCCTTCCCTTCCCCCAAAGGCCTTCTCAACTGTTCAAACTCCTGAATTCTGAATTCTGAATTCCGACTTCTAACTTTAATTCTAATAACCTCCACCTTTTGCGCCTTTGTGAGACGTTCCCCATCTCACACGATATTCTCAGACCAAAAAGAGGCCGACAGTATAGGTTTTATCCTTAACTGACAGCCTCGGTAGCATCCCTTGATCGCTTTGCACTATGCCTATTTCCTATTATCTATCCTTTGCTTCCCCGCCTAATACATCCCGGCGCCGGCTGACTCGTCGAGCATATCGACCAGATATTCGCCAAATGCGTTCTCTAGACCCTGAAGGTCCCGCATTGTATGCTGCCAATGCCATCTCCTCCTTACCAAATCTGTCGATGAGATAGCGTAAATATCGGACACCGGCACGAAGATTATCTCTCCAATCATCAAAATCTCCCTCTCCGTGTTCATGGAATGTCCTCTCTCTCACTTGAACCGGACCACGTTCTCCCATGCTTCCGCGGGCATAAAGATCGAATCCAGATTCAACGTCAGCAATAGCTGCAACAAGATTCGGATCGATACGATGCTCTCGAGCATTCAAGGTGATGGCATAAGCAACGTCACGTTGCATCTCCGACGATAGCGATGCGTTCCTCTTTTCGATATGACGCTTAATCAATTGAGCCTGATTAAAAACTTCATTAATTTCATGGGTTTGTTGTTCCAACTCCGCGACCCGCATCGAGAGCTCGGCAATGTTATTGTCTTGGACAATGATAATAACCACCGAGGCCAATAAACTGCATATGAGAAGAGTTATTGATAGACATACGTTTTTGTTCAAGTCCGTCAACTCCTTTCGATGGACTCTCCACTGTTGCCGATCCACCCCTTATCCACCTTGGTTTATCGATCACTGAATTAGGATATTGCCTTATGTAAATTATTTCGGCATTTTTCCGCCTTTTATTTTGGGTTTTTTCGTTCATTCTTGCTTTAATGATGTTTCCAGAAAAACTACGTATAAAATAGTTACGAGTGACGGGTAACGAGTAGCGAGTCGTAAAATAGGGTGGCCGACTACCTAGAAAATACCCTATGTCGTCCACGTCAACTTAAGATTTTCATTGCTTCGCTTGCGTCAACGGTTGTTGACGTGGCCGACTACTTAGAAAATACGTCTTGAGCACCCTAACCTCATCCCACTCCAGAACCATCGGGCGAGGGGAACAGCAAATCCGAAGGACAAAACCTAAAGCTTGATAATTTGACCATTCCCCTTCTCCCAATGTGTTGGGAGAAGGGACAGGGATGAGGGTTTGGCCCCATTTACACTTCTGACTCCTTCTTACTGAATCATCTTTATGATCACATATCAAAAAAGCCATCCCATTATTCAAGCTTTTTGGGACAGCTTCTTTGAACGATTATTAACTTGTTAGGAATCAACCCTTAGGAAATCGCCTTTTTCTGTTTCCTTTAAATTCTGGAATCGCAAGTAACTCCCGGGAATACAAGGTATGGACTCTGCTGCGCCTGCCGCCAGTTCTAAGATCCGATGTGTTCCCGGAAACGTATATCCCCTCCATCCCGGCGGCACATGGGTAAAGACCGACAGCACCCGATCGTTCAGGGATAAAAAGACAATGTCAATGGGGAATTTCATTCCCATCATATGTACAGCGCTACAAGGCTCCAGCAATAACCCTTCATTCATCGGGAGCGACGTACGCCCCAGCAAACCACGGAGACGCTTGAAGAAGGTATTGGCTCGAACGACTCGAATTCCGTGTGAACCCATAGACTCCAACCATAGGTCTCTTGATGCTTTATTCATATTACTTAAACCCCATATCTTTGGCCTGATCGATAATGTTTAGGGCGCCGGGTCCTAGCAATACGATGAAGACAGTTGGGAAGATAAAGAGAACCATCGGAATAAGCATCTTAATCGGAGCCTTCATGGCGCGTTCCTCAGCTTGTTGACGCCTTTTCATCCGCATCTGCTGGGATTGAAGCCGCAATACTCTTCCGATACTAACACCGAGTTGGTCCGCTTGGATGATCGACGCCACAAAGGTCTGTAAATCTTCGCTGCCCGCCCGATCCGAGAGTTCCCGCAAAGCTTCCCGCCGAGCTTTACCGATTCGCATCTCTTGTAACATGCGTCGGAATTCCTGAGTTAATGGTCCTTTCGTCTTTTCCACCAGCTTAAGTATGGCGCCATCGAAACCCAATCCCGCTTCGACGCTAACGGTCAAGAGATCCAAAGCGCTGGGCAACGCTCGATCGATGGTCATCTTCCTCATTTTAATGGCGCGTTGAATCATAAATCTCGGAATGATGAGACCCAAGCCAAAGATACCGACGACAAAAAGCGTATTGAGACGACTCCCCATAATGGCCATGGATAACAGGGGAAAACAGATGCCAAGAATTAACCGGATCGTCAAGAACTGCGCAGCCGTCATATTCCAAGGACGTCCCGCTTTGATCAGTTCTTCATCGGTTCGTTGCAGCACACTGGCGGGCATCATTCCCCCAATAAAATCACCCGTCTTCGCCAAGATCGGTCCGAAGATCCTCTCCAGAAAGGGGCGGGATAAAGGTTCATCGGCGTTGTAGATCTCATCCAACTTTTGTAAGCGCTTTATTCGCGTGTTGATCACAGTATCCTTATTCCAGATGGTCCCTAGCAGAAGTTTGGCGAATAACAGGATGGTAATGAAGGTCATTACGATGGCCAAAACAGCTGTTGACATCATTCCCACTCCCTTCCATGGATTTTGTCGAAACAATCAGATATCAATACGGATAATTCTTTGGATGATAAGAATTCCCATAATCTCGGCTAGGATCGCAAACCCCAACATGAATTGACCCCGAGGATCTTGAAACAGTAACAAAATGTACTCCGGATTGATCATCAACATAAAGAGGGTTAGAACGACAGGAAGAAACCCAATGACAAGACCGGATAGACGACCGGAAGCTGTTAGAGTTTTAACCTCGCCCTTAATACGTATTCTCTCTCGAATGGTATAGGTGATATTGTCCAAGATCTCCGAGAGATTACCACCGATCTGTCGCTGGATCAGCATGGCCGTTACCACCAAATCCCAGTCGGGACTGGCAACACGTTCCACCATGCGTTCCAAGGACTCTTCTGTGGTCATTCCAAGATTGATCTCCTTCAATACTCTGCCAAACTCCGTTTTGATGGGAGGCGGAGACTCCCGAGCCACCAATTCAACGGCTTGCATAAAACCATAGCCGGCCTTGAGTGAGTTTGAGATAAGCACCAACGCATCGGCAATCTGGTCGTTAAATCGTTGCATGCGTTTTTGTTGCCGCCGACGAAGCCAGAGAATCGGCATGGATCCTCCAACAATGGCTGCAGAACCAGCTGAGATTGGATTCGGTCGAATGGCTAGGAGCAATACTGCGCTAACCATCGCTACCGCGATCTCGATCAAGAAAAATTCGTAGCCTTTCAACGGTACCTCAGCCTTTTCCAACTGAAGATCAAGCCAATGAACCCATGAACGTTTCTCCACATACTTCCCAAAGCCTTTAAATGCTTCGCGCATGGGATTCGGACCGCTTAAACCATCTTCCACTGCAACATGGGATCCATCGGCCACCGCAAACTGAGTGAACTTCTCCATGCGTTTTATCGCGTGGCGATCCATCGCAGCGAAATGATTCGATATCGCAATAATAAAGAGAAAGACCGTTACGAAGCAAGCGATGGCAGCTAACACCATGCATCCCTCCATGGAAAGTATGAAGGATGAAGGGCAAACTTCATATCATACTTCAAATCAGTAAACTGAAAAAAGATCGGCGGGTAGGTTGATTCCGGATCGTTCAAAGAGATCAAAGAAGCGCGGGCGGATACCTGTGGCCCGTAGTTTGCCGATGATCTTGCCATTTTCATCGACACTCTTTTGTTCAAAGACAAAGATATCCTGCAGCACCACCGTGTCGCCTTCCATCCCTTGAACCTCTGTGATATTGATGATCTTCCGGCTTCCGTCCCGGAGGCGGTTTTGTTGGACGATCAGGTTAATCGCCGAGGCAATCTGTTCCCGAATCGCTCGGGCGGGTAACTCCATTCCCGCCATTAACACCATGGTCTCCAACCGGGAGATCATATCCCGGGGTGAATTGGCATGTCCCGTCGTAATGGACCCATCATGCCCCGTATTCATTGCTTGGAGCATGTCAAGGGCTTCTCCACCCCGAACCTCTCCGACGATAATGCGATCCGGCCGCATCCGCAGAGAATTACGAACAAGTTCCCGCATGGTGATGGCGCCTTTCCCTTCGATATTTGGGGGTCGCGTCTCCAAGGAAACCACGTGATCTTGCCGTAGCTGAAGCTCGGCTGCATCCTCAATGGTGACGATCCGTTCATTGGATGGAATGAATGACGACAAGACGTTGAGCGTCGTCGTCTTACCACTGCCGGTACCCCCAGACACCACCACATTGAGCTTAACTCGGACGCATGCCTCTAAAAACTTTGCCATCTCCGGCGTTAATGTGCCGAAATTCACAAGATCATCGACGGTAAACGGATCACGGGAGAATTTACGGATGGTAATCGACGGCCCCTTCAAAGCCAAGGGAGGTATAATGGCATTAACCCGTGAGCCATCTGCTAGACGCGCATCCACCATCGGGCTGCTTTCATCGATTCGTCGGCCAATGGGAGCTACGATCTTTTCGATGACATGGAGAACATGCTCATTATCACGGAACTGCACGGTACTCCGCTCAAGTTTTCCTTTGCGTTCGACATAGACTTGATGAGGGCTATTGACCATGACCTCGGAGACCGTCGGATCCATGAGCAATGAATTGATGGGACCAAACCCCAACACTTCATCGGAGATCTCCGAAACGATCCGTTGACGCTCAGCTCGAGTCATCGACGGGTGTTCGTTTTCAAGGATAAAGAGAGCAACTTCGGAGATCTTCTCCTGGAGTTTCTCCTGGATCTCGGGTTCATCGCTACGATCCAAAAGTCCAGGCTCGATCTCTTTCATGAGGATCTCCTGAACGCGGTTCTTCATTTGCCGACTGATATCCACCGGCTTGTTGGCCAAATGGGAGATAAGGCGTTCCGAACGTTCGGAGCGCTCGGGCGAGCGTTCAACTGGTTTTTCTCCTGGATTTTCCTGACTCCTTTTATCCTTATCCAGCCTCTCCATTAATGACATATCTTCTTACCTCCCCCGGCCGAACCACGACGATTTATTTTTCGTATGGGACGGTTCAACGGCATGATATTGGCCATGAATCTGCTGGGCAAGACCCTGAATAGCCTGGGAGATTGGGGCCTTGGGATCCGATTGGACGAACGGAATGCCACGGTTTGCGGAGCCCACCACCACTTTGCCGTCGCTGGGCAGCTGACTGATGATGGAATAACGGATACTGCCCGAGAGATCCTGCACGGTGACACCCATCTCGGCGGTGGAACGATTTAGAACAAGCTTAACCCGGTCAGTTCCATACTGTAATGAAGACATGACATCCAACCCTAGCTTGATGTTTTTAATAGTCGGCACATCGAGGGTGGTCACCATCAAAATCAAATCCGATGCGTCAAGCGCCGCAAGGATCGTATCTTGAAAAGACTGACAGGTATCGATAACGATGTAATCATAGTGTTCTTTCAAGATATTGATGATGGCTTCCACGTGACGACCGGTAATAATCTCTGCATACTCGGGCCGCAACGGAGCAGGAAGAACCCGGATCCCCGAGTCATGTTCCATCATATAGTTCTCCACCATATCTCCGTCAAAGTGCTCCGGTTCGCTGACCAAATCAGCAATGGTTCGTTTAGGCAGGAGGTCGAGCAGCATCGCCACGTCGCCAAATTGCAGATCCAGATCGACCATAGCCACCCTTGAATTGCCTATTGTTTTTAGGGCAACGGCAAGATTGGCGGCGAGAATTGATTTTCCCACACCGCCTTTTGTGCTATAAACAGTGATAACCCGCCCCGGTTCGTGAGCAGCGGGTTCTTGATTCGATGTTGGCAAGCCCATCGTAAGTCGTCGTTTGCATTCGACTTCATAGACTCGGCGGATGGTGGCGACCAATTCATCGCCGGTTGGGGGTTTCATCAGATACTCCCGTGCCCCTGCCATCATGGCCTTTCGCAGATACTCTTGCTCTCCTTGAACTGACATGATGATAATGCCGATCTGGGGAAGTTCCATAGTGAGCTTTTCCGTGGCTGTGATCCCATCCATCAACGGCATATTAATATCCATCAAGACCACATCGGGACGGAGTTGTCTGGCAAGCACCAACGCTTCATCGCCATTGGCAGCTTCACCCACGACCTCCAAGTCGTCCTCCAATTGCAATAGCCGTTGAATATTCTCCCGCGTTTCAGCGATATCATCAACGATCAATAGGCGTATCTTCTTGGAGCCCACCTTAATTCTCCCCCTTCAATTGTTGGCTTTGGCTTTGCACTTCGGGGGCGGGCGTCCCCTTCGGAATAATCCTTTCAATATCTGGAGATTGTCCCATCGGCACGATGGATGGAGTCACAAAGATGACCAACTCCGTCAAACCTTGACGATAATCGCTGCTTTGAAAGATCCTACCAATAATGGGAAGTTTGCCGAGTCCAGGCACTCGATTGACGGTCTTGGAATCCTCTCTTTGAAGAAGTCCGCCGAGAGCCATGGTGGAACCGCTGGCGATGCTCAGTTGAGTCTCTGCTCTTCGCGTTGCGACCGCCGGAATTCTCATGTCGCTGACGATGATGGCATTCGCCCAATCCAGATTCGAAACCTCGGGTATAATCGTTAGATTGATCATATTATCCCGCTCAATAGAGGGTTTTGCTTCCAAGCGAACTCCATATTCCTTCCACTCAACTAAAATACCCTGATCCGTTCTTATGGGCAGCGGTATCTCTCCGCCAACTAAAAAATGGGCTTTTTTACCACTTTGCACCAGAATACTAGGCGCCGCCAATAGGCGTGCATTCCCGTTCTGGAAGAGATGGGTCAACCGCGCTCCCACGGGAGATATTCTCCGTTGATCCATTGGATTTCTTACTTCAACGGAATCATATTTATTGGCTTCGAAGAGATATTGCCAGATCATTGAGGTGCCGATTATTTTTCCATCGGTGACCGACATGGAACCCCATTCAATACCCAACGACTTAATGTCGTCCAGACGGATCTCAGTGATGAGAACCGATAATAACACTTGATATGATTCTTCCACTTTCAAGAAGTTCAGTACCGTATCCCGATACGTTCGGGCGATCTGCTCCACCCGCGCCATCTCCAGATCTGTCGGAACAGAACCTTCCAATACAACGGTTTTGGCTGTCATCCGAATATTCACCGTTGGAATCCCGATCAAAAGGGACATCTCTTTAGCGAGGGACGTATAGTTTTCTCCAACTTCCATACGAAAGCTCGTCCGCTTCCCGCCATGCCAGATATGGACTGTTGCAAGTCCCACAGTTTTTGCATTGGCGATGACTTCGCTGGCAGAGGTAACCACCAATTCAATAACCCCAGGATTGCTGGTGGCTACGCGTGTAACGCCCTTATAATCAAAGATCCGTGACTCGCCAACGGTAAGATAGATGCTTTCCTCTTGTGCCCAGCCGGGAAAAGCGCTAATAAGGACAATTATGCACAGAAGAAGAATACCGATATTCTTTAAACGCATTAATGATTCCCCCTGATCAAAGAGTAACATCTGGATGACGCATCCCTGTGAACAATGTTTTCTAGATATTATCCAAGGGGCCGGGTACTATAAGATGTGTTCTTTCGCATCTTTGGTTTGTTAGTCGACTTCCACTTTGGTTACCTTATCGCCGGAGATGACCTCGATATAATTTTTGATGGGGACGGGCTTCGGAGGAGGCGCATGTCGGCGAATAGGACGCGGTACAAACTTTGGTTTTCGGGTATCCAAATGTTTCGGTGTTATTGGAGATAGATCAGTCTTATCCAGGTAATTCAACGGGCGAAGGGCTAATCGGAGCCGACCGCTTTCACCGGCCAAAACCAAACGTTCGGCGTCTTTTGGTTCGACTGCCAAAGTCACTGAAGATGCCAATTTCCCTTTTTTGGCCTGATCGTTATTGGCTGGAGGATCGATATCTTGTCCAATGGCGACGACCTGCACGCTTTGGAGGAGTGTCAACGTGACTTTTGTATCGTCCTCGATAATTCCCTCATTGAGAGTAACCAAAACATCGACTATGTCCCCGGGTTTCACGAAACCCGCCACTCCGATGACCTCATCGACGGAGATGGTTATTCCTCGGTAACCCGGCGGTATCAAAAGGGGAAGCCCCAGTTTTTCATTCTCTCCCAATAAACGTCCTTTACGGATGGATTCTCCTGCTAAGACCTCTGAACGGGTCACTTTCCCCATCGCATCCTTGGTCTGTCGTATAGCGTCAGATGGAATGGAGTGCACGGGAACCTCTCTTAACTCAATCCACTCCGGGCGAACAACAGTCCGCGCAGGAATTGTGGATTTAGCGACAACAACCATTGCCTTTGGGATCTCTGCCGGTTTACTCGCAGGCTTGTTCTGAATCGTCCGATAAACCAACCAAGAAGAGGCGCCCGCCATTAGGAAAGCCAATAGCCATATCAAGCGATTTTGTGTCATCTACATTCACCCCATTTATCTCTCACTCATCATCGTCGCCTGACTACGAACAGGAAACGGATTTTGAAGCAGTCCTGAGATGATCGGTACAATAAGTGGAACTTCTCCTTGAACGGTCACAGTGATCGGGGTAAACCTTGGTCGAGAATCGGGAGTGATCGTAATATTTTCATCATCGACCCGGACTTGCCTTGAAACGGAACGAACGGCCTCCCGAATCTGGAGATCGCTCCCTCCAACAGCCGCCACTCGCGCCCCTTGTCGAGCAGCGTTCTCCAACGTTAGTAGAGCATGAAAGATACGGCCGAATTCTACCAAACCCATTAAAAGCATCAAAAACAAGGTAATGACCAGGGCGAATTCTACCATTGCCGATCCTTTTTCCTCTTGCAACCGATGAATCATTACGACCACCTCCCTGTCAAACCCCTATCCAGCGAACGACAATGGCGCCGATCGCCAAAACAACGCCATAGGGAAAGAGAGATTCCTGTTTCCGTTCGGGCTTTAACACCGGGCGTTCCGACTTAGGAACAGCTAATGTTTTAAACCACAGAAAGCACCGCCAGATCTCATGAGCCAATCTTCCTTGCCAGACAAGTATAGCGATGGAGACAAGTCCACCTGCCACTGCTCCATACAAAGCGGACCAAACCCCAAAATGAAGCCCTTTTATGGCGCCAATGGCGGCTAAAAATTTTACATCTCCGCCGCCCATTCCCCCCGCCATAAACGGGAGAATAAGCACGGCCGCAAAGAGAACCCCTCCGATGGCATCCAAAGCTCCGGCCCACCCTTCAATGAACGACTGGTAAACAATGCCTAGAAGTATCCCAGAAAAAGTTAACCAGTTGGGTAAACGCCGATACCGAAGATCCATATACAGTCCGATGGCCAACAACAAGCCGAGAATAACATCGGAGGCATCCAACGAAAAGATGGCCAAGCGGTTCCCTCCTCAATTAACCATTTTTTTGCAGGAAAGGGGTAAGACCCTTGAAACGGTCTTACCCCCTTTCGCGCTAAGGTTATTTCGCTGCTTCCGGGTGGGTCGCGGAGTCTCCTGCTTCTTTGAATATCCCGCTAATACCGTTTTTTATCAGGATAATCGACCCGATGGTAACGATGGCTACCAAAGCGATGATCAAACCGTACTCTGCTAATCCCTGACCGGCTTCATCCCGCAAAACTTCCCTTAGCATTCATCCCCAACCTCGTTTCGTGGAATGGTTATTGTCCCTCAGGATTATTGACTGCGTCTTCCACGCGGCCAAACAGGTTCTGTAAACCGCCCCGCATAGCCACTAGCACTGCAATGAGGACAACCGCCACAAGACCGATAATCAAACCATACTCCACCATACCTTGGCCTTCTTCATCCCTAAACAGTTTCTTCAACATCCGAATCTACCTCCTTATATTTTTCGGTTTTGTCAACCTTACGAAAACCAGTCCCACGCATCCTTGTAACTCCCGGCTCGCCTCCCTCCGACTATTTATCGTCGGTCTTTTAAAAGCGCTGCTGCATTTGGAGTACAATTGTTGTTGTTCCCTTGGCTCACTTTGATTCTACCAAAGTGTAACTTGAAAAGGTATCCAGCATTAGACTCATTTTCTCTTAGGTCTTTGGTCCCACCACTCTGACCGTCCTTGATATAGGAATCGGTTTAGTTCCACACAATCTTTAACATCTTTTTTACAAAAATGCCCCGGCTTTACACCAGGGCACAGTCTGTTTTTATGAATGCTATTCCACCAATGCAACGAATCCTTCGGGCACCGCACGAGACGCATCGGGATCATGAATAATCTCAAAACTCGATCCAGCTAACTTAATTTCATTGGCGATCACAGCGCCATGGATTCGTATACTCGATCCATTCAACTGGACGAGGCCATTTGGCGCATATAAGATTCCATAAACATCAATATTGCTGCCGTTGATTTTGATATCTCCATTTTCACTATAGATACAGACCGATGTATCGTTGGTGGCATATTGAATGCTACTCCCGTTAATATGGATATCATCACGCGCCAACACAACTCCTGAGCCATTGATGGTGCTCCCGTTCATATGCAGACTGCCATTAACCACAACATTGCCATCGACGTTGACTCGACTGCCAAAGATATGTCCGTTGCCATAGACATTTGTTGCCAAATCTCTAACTTGCTTTGAAAAGTCCGGCATATCCAAGAACTTTGAGTTTTCATAGACGGCGCCGACATTGATGCTACTGCCACTACGCCGAAACACTCCCACCACATCCATCGCTCCGGTTATATTAATAGATGAACCCGAGAATTTGGAGTTACGATTGGAATGACAGTCCCCTTCAACCAGTAGATATGAACCGGAATAGTTCAGATCCTGATCCCGTCCTCCCGAGAACAACGCAAAATCAAAGACGCGATTTGCCACGTGCGCAGCAGCAGCCTGAGCCGTCACACGCATGGTCTTAATTCCGATGATCGGCGCAAAGAATAATTGAACATCCCTTTCTGCCCGAACCCGCACACGGCGTCCGGGAAAAGTCACTTGATACGTATCGGTGTTCTTGATGCCGTTCATGGTTCCGTATTCCACCGCTGCTCCTTCGGCTTCGATTTGGTCTGGTAACCGATAACCCCCTGCTAAAGCAGCGGCATCAACCGCCTTTTGCATTTGAGAGCGATTTAAGTAGAGGATACCTGCATCGACGACAAGGGCGACCATACCCAGAAGAAAGACGAAGACAATGGCGAAGAGAACCAATACAGCTCCTTTTTCTTCACCGAAGCGCTGCCAAAACATAAACTCCACCTCCCTGCTGCATTCGGCGTCCTTGACGTTTGGAACAGACAGCATTCACCACAATATTCCAAGTCCATCTTATCATAGAAATGGGATATTCCGTATCCGTCACGAGACCCGATTTGATTGGGACTATAGTCCTGATGATTCCAGATAATGCGGAAAGATGGGGTTAAAGATACTGTGCTTGCAATAACCTATGGATATTTTATCGCGATATAAGAGTAGGGAACAGTATCGACTGTTCCCTACTCTTTAACCAAACCTTTTTTGATGGCATAAACAGCGACTTGTGTTCGGTCGGTGAGTTGTAATTTCCTTAATATACTGCTTACGTGATTTTTTACCGTTTTTTCCGAGATGAAAAGAAGTTCACCGATGGTTTTGTTGTTCTCACCTTGGGCGATCAATTGGATGATCTCCATCTCACGGTTGGTTAACCCCAATTCTTCCGGACTGAATTGAGTAATTTCTTTTCCTCGCCAAATCTTAAACTCGCCTAAAAGTCGCACCAGCAGCCTAGGCTGGACGTATGCCTCCCCCTCAGCAACGACATGGATGGCTTCAAACAGCGTATCCATATCGACATCTTTTAAGATATAACCGGTGGCGCCCGCACGAATGATCTCATGGACATATCGATCATCCGTACAGACCGTTAACGCCAATACCCTAATCTCGGGTGCATTCTCCGCCAACTGTCGCGTTGCTTCAATCCCATCTAAGACCGGCATATTGACATCCATCAATACAACATCGGGGCGAAGCTTTAACGCCAGATCCAATGCCTCCTGTCCATTTCGCGCCTCGCCTACCACGACAAACTCTGAGTTTAAACCGATTAGTTTAACTAGGCCTTGGCGAATAAGATCGTGATCATCGGCTAACATCAAACGGATAGGCATGCTTTATTCCTCCTGAGTCTTTACATTAATGTGAAAGGATTCAAGAGCCCGTCACGGGCGTTTAAGGCGCTTTACTCCACCGTCGTTTCACTATCCGTTTCATCTTGGATGGGGATGGAAGCGCGGATAATGGTACCCGTCCCCGGAGTAGACTCCAATTGGAATTCCCCTTCCAAAAGGGTGATCCGTTCTTTCATGGAAAGAAGACCGAAACTCTTTTTCCCTGAGACTTCATCATGGACTTGCACTGGATCGAATCCCTTCCCCTGATCCGACACTTCCAATCGGACCCATTGCGGAGTTATCTCCAGAACAATTTGGGCTTGATCGACTCCAGCATGTTTCTTAATATTGTTCAAGGCCTCCTGGACCAATCGGAAGACTGTAACTTCGATCGATGCAGGCAAACGTTTTTCCTCGCCTCGAACTGTAATGACCGCATCAATGCCCTCCCGATCGCGAAACTCTTCGGCATATCGACGCAGAGTCGGAACCAATCCGAGATCATCCAGAGTCATGGGCCGAAGGTTGAAGATAATCCGACGAACCTCTTTTAAGCTGTCCTTGACAACTTTCTTCAGATCACCCAACTCCTCTTCGACCTCAGGACGGTTTGCGCGAAGCAATTTTTCGCAGAACTCCGCTCTCAATACGACATTTGCCATGGCTTGCGCTGGACCGTCATGAATCTCCCTCGCCACTCGACGCCGTTCTTCCTCTTGGGCCAGGATGATCCTTCCCCCGATCCACTGCCTCTGTTGGTCGCTGATGGAACTGACCTGAGTATTAAAGAGATTTAAATTACCGCTCAGAAAGGTTAGGGCTAGATCAACTTTGGATACCAATTCTTCTGCCCGCTTTACCATCTCTTCAACATTGGCCATTGAGCGTTCCAATTCATCCCTGCGTTTACGCAGATTTTTCTCTTTCTCCTTCTCTACAGCAAGTTGGAGTTGGACCTTTTGCGCGCTGTCATATGCCGCTTTAATATCCGCCTCGGAAAAACGGCTAAATTCTTTACTGACTTCCATCAAGCGGACTCTGGATCGCTTAAACATCAGCTCTAAGCGATCCACTTGATCGATGACATGGCGAATCTCTTCTCGTATATGTTCCAACTCCGATGATAGACGGCGCGTTTCATTCTTTGCCGATTCTGAGATATTGAAGATGTCTTCTTTACTATGCTCAATCACAGCCAGAGTTTCCTTGAGAATGCGATCCAGCATGATATTGTTTAACACATTATCAGTCCGGGTTTGTGTTTTAGACAATGGTTTCACCTCAGGAAACAGATTTCATAATTCCATCGGCTTTTTAACCAATCTTCTTTAGCAAGTTATACTTTGGAAGAGAAAGAGGTTTAAAAAAAGTTCATTCAGTTAAATTGGGCATCTCCATGTTCTTACAAAAAACCCGGCAACTGAATTGCCGGGTCGTTCGATACAAATTGTTCAATATGATAACGGTTATTCTTTGACTTTTTTATAACCTGAAGGAATCTCAAACAGCGCGCCTTCCGGTCGATCCATCGACAGCTCTGTCGCTTCGATCTGTGAGACCACCTTATTGTCCTTCACATTTTGAATCAATAAAATGAGTTCCCGGCCGGGATCGAACAAATAGATGCTTTGTAGTTCCCCGTCTTGACCTCGGTAAAAATCGCATTCGATGTTCATAAATCTTTTCTTTCCGGTTTTTCGAGCTGTTTGTTTCATGACCTCAACCGCTCCGTTTTGAGCCAACTCCCATATCCATCCCTCATAAGGTTGCTCCATATATTGCTTTTCCTGAGGATATAACACCCATATAACCTTTTTGTCCTTTCGGAAGATGCTAATGATTACATCTCCGGTGGAAGTCTGGGTCTCACACCGCATTTTCTTACCATCTAAGACATGGTATTTTTGAATCATCGTAACGAATCCTTGTCCATCTTTACAGGTGTATGTCAGTTTATAAGTCTTCGGTTGTTCGGCTAATCCCACAGAACTGAGCAGTCCATAAGCAAAGAATGCCACCAGCATGCAAAGGATCTTTCTTCGCAAATCTATCCCTCCGTGTTCTGCAATTTTTTGTATTTATTCTACAGTTTGTCGTTTTTCCCTTTTGAATATTTTTCTCGATCTAACTAAAAACCGCTCATCGCAATGAGCGGTCACAACCGACACTGTCTAAATTTAACCGACAAAAGCGTGGTATATTGCCTTTACTGCAACATCGAAGTCTTGGTTCTCAACACCCGCAATAATATTGATCTCACTGGAACCTTGATCGATCATCCGCACATTGACATTACTGCGGCTTAAAGCATCAAAGAGCTTTGCTGCAACCCCCGGCGTGTAGGCCATGCCCCGACCCACTGTGGCGATGAGCGCCATGTCGGGATAAACCTCGATGGAATCGGGATGACAATCCCTTTGGATTCCCTCCAAGATCGCATCGAGCTTGCCATCGAGCTGAGAGGAGGCGATAACCAACGAAACCGTGTCAATGCCGGAGGGCATATGCTCAAAGGAAACACCATTGTTCTCAAGAACCGCCAGGAGTTTGCGACCAAAACCTAGTTCCATATTCATTAGTGCCTTCTCAATCGCGATAACCGTAAAGCCCTTACGCCCGGCAATACCCGTAATAGACCCCATGGCTGCGGTGGGTTCCGCATTGGGCACGATAAATGTTCCGCGGTCCTCCGGCCGATTGGTGTTTTTAATGTTGACAGGGATACCTGCCAAACGCACGGGAAAGATGGATTCTTCATGAAGCACGCTGGCCCCCATATAAGAGAGTTCCCGTAATTCACGGTAGGTAATTCGCTCAATGCTCTTGGGATTCTCCACAACGCGGGGATCAGCCATCAAAAAGCCTGAAACATCGGTCCAGTTTTCGTAGATTGTTGCATTCACGCCTCTTGCCACGATAGCGCCGGTGATATCGGAGCCGCCACGAGAGAAGGTTTTAATGGAACCATCGGGATTGGAACCATAAAATCCAGGAATCACTGCACTCTGCACACTGGATAAGCGATGGTTCACTGCTTCCTGAGTTTTTTCGGCATCAAAATGGCCTTTGGAATTGAAGAAGATCATCTCCGCGGGATCGACAAACTCCCATCCCAAAAGATGGGCTACGATGATCCCATTTAAATATTCCCCACGACTCGCCGTATAATCAGCCGACGCTCCACCTGCTATTGTCTTCTTCACTTCGTCAAGATAGGGTTGGAAATCCATATTCAAACCTAAATCCGACACGATCTCCAGATAACGACGGGAGATAAGTTGAAAGACCTCATCAAAGGAGACGCCTTGCTGAACATGGGCATGGCAGAGATAGAGCAGGTCGGTGACTTTATGATCGGCTGAATGGCGTTTGCCAGGAGCCGAGGGCACCATATACCGACGCTCGGGATCGGCATTGATGATGGCTTGAACCTTGCGTATTTGTTCCGCGTCCGCCAGCGACGAACCACCGAATTTGACGACTTTGATACCCATACTGTCACGCTCCTAGCGGTAATATTCTTCATCGAATTCTCACGATGTCATAATCATAATCATGATAAAGCTCATGGTAACAAAAGTCAAGGGACACGGGTGTATACAATCCTCTTCTTTTTTACTTTCTACGAAAAAATTGCGCTTTCAAAAGTTTTACCCAGAAGGGTTTAAGGACTACTGCCCCGAACTAAAAATTATGATCTTATTGGTAGAGGAACGAATGGGATGAAGTTAATTTGAACGAGTTTATTCTCCGCACAAAGCTTACAATTCCCCGCATTCAGCCGAATACAATCCGACGATCCCGTCTAATCGACCAATTAAATGCCGGGTTAAACCGACACGTCACTCTTTTGTCCGCACCCGCCGGTTTCGGCAAAACAACACTTCTGGGAGCTTGGATAGGTTCATTAATAGATAACCGTATGGATAATGCGCCGCATGTCGCTTGGGTTTCCTTGGATCTCCAAGATAACAATCCCTTTCAATTCTGGTCGTATGTCATATCCTCGATCCAAAGCGTTCTCCCGGCAGTGGGCATCATCGGAGCAAAGCTTCTTGAGAATACTCAAGCACCAGCCTTCGATTATGTCGTCAATAGCCTAATCAATGATCTTATGGCATGCGTCTCAACGGATGCTGCCCAGACAATTAGGCCGTTCCTCATATTCGTGCTCGATGACTACCAAGAGATTCAGGATGCCTCAATCCATAGCTCATTAACATATTTCATCGATAACCTTCCTCCGGAAATCCATGGGGTCATCGCTTCCCGTATGGATCCCCCTCTTCCCCTTGCCCGCTGGCGCGCGTTGGATCAAGTGACAGAGGTGCGCGCAACGGATCTGCGCTTTCTTAAGGCCGAAGCGGTATCCTTCTTCCAAAATGCCATGTCAATGAATCTACCCGAAGCGATGATCGATGCGTTGGAGGAACGGACGGAGGGATGGATCGTCGGACTGCAACTCGCCGCGCTCTCCCTCAGAGACCATCCGAACCCCCAAACGTTTCTCCAGACTTTCGGCGGGACCCACCGCCATGTTTTAGACTATTTAGTCATGGAGGTTCTCGATCATCTCTCGGAAGACGATCGAATCTTTTTGCTCTTAACCTCGATCCTCCAGCGCCTGAATGGCCCATTATGCAATGCGCTGACTGACCGGAACGACAGTCAGTTCATCCTGGAAAAGTTTGATCGCCAAAATCTATTCGTTGTTCCTCTGGACGAGGAACGACGATGGTACCGGTACCACCACCTCTTTGCCGAGACGTTACAGAACCTGATGGAACGCTCACTTCATCCCGTCCATACCACAATCGAACTCCACCGTAGGGCGGCCCAGTGGTATTATGATCACAACATGATCGCGGAAGCCATCGACCATGCCATTGCTGGTCAGGACTATTTCTCCGCAGAAAGTTGGATCGAGCACGAGATAAAGGTCTCCCTCTTTCGCTCGAGCTTTTACACGATACGACATTGGTTAGAGATGCTCCCACAAGCAGCCGTTCACGCCAATCCTATTCTTTGTATCGCATTTGCTGGAGCACTTTTAGGAGAAGCCCGGTTTCACGAGGTGGAACATTGGCTTAATGCTGCTGAAGCCATCATCAATGAAGACCTCAGTAAAGAACGGGATACCAACTATCGAGGCTGGATCGATGCGATCCGCGCCACAGTCGCCATAAACTTCGGCGATGAAGAGAAGGCCATCTCTCTTTCCCAGAGCGCTTTGCTTCATCTGACCGACGAAGATCGGTGGCTCCGCGCCATTGTGGCTCTAAACCTTGGTGATGCCTATTCGTCCCGATGCTTGTGGAGTAAAGCTGAGCATGCCTTCTTCAATGCCATCGATCTGTGTCTTGCCGATGGCAATCACAGCATCGCCTCGGTTGCTTTAGCGAGTTTGGGTATGCTTTACGCCCGCCAAGGCCAGCTACGCCGCGCCGCGGGGACACTGATCAAAGCCATCGAACTTCCGGATTCCGCTCCGTTTTCCGGTAAGGCCTATATTTATCTTAGCGAGATTCAGTTAGAATGGAATAACCTGGAGGAAGCGGAGCATTCCGCGCGCCAAGGCATCACGCTCTGTCAACAATGGGGACATCAGGAGCACCTTCTCGATGGGCATCTCGCATTAGCCTATATTCAGTGGGCCAAGGGGAGCTTGACGGATGCCCAAGCCGTTCTGGATCACGCCGAAGCGATCCTCCACAAGAATATGATCTCGCGCCCATCCTCTCCCGGCGGTCCCCGTGGTCAGCAACTTCATTGGCGAGCGGAACGTTTAGCCGAATTGAGAGCGCAGATTTCATTGTTAACAGGCGAGCTGAACGAGGCGGTTAACTGGGCAAAAGAGCGAGGTTTTCATGCAGATTCCGTCGATCCATGGCGGGCCGTTACCTTTGCAAAACTACTCATTAAAAACCACCAAATTCACGAGGTCCATCTCGTCCTCGACCGAACTCGCCAATCTACAGAAGACACCGGGATGATTTGGACCTACCTTTATGCCAGCGTTTTACTGGTTATGCTGCTCACTACAGAGAACCGCCATGAAGAGGCTCATCAACTGTTGGCCGATCTATTGGTAAAAGCCGAAAACGAAGGGTATTGCCGTCTCTTTATTAATGAAGGCCCACCGATGAAAGCGATGTTGAGTGCCTTGCAACCCCAAAGATCTGTCCAGACCTATATTCAACGGCTGCTTCAAGCCTTTAAAGACCCTCGGAACACTCGGGATACTATAAAGCGAGACCGAGCCACCCATTGTATTCTTCCCGAACCCCTGACCGAACGGGAGATGGAGATCTTAAGGCTATTGGCAGCAGGCAAAACAAATCCCCAGATCGCAGCTGAGCTTTATCTCGCCGTCGGAACCGTCAAAAAACACCTGAACAACATCTATGGCAAGCTCGATGTTACAAACCGCACCCAAGCGCTTCTAAAGGCCGGTGAACTCAAACTAGTCTAAGAAGTCATAACCGTTCTTTGCTCGAACCTTATATTCAATGGTTTATCCTCCATAAACGGGACGTCGAAAACCATCGGCGTCCCGTTCGCGTTCTTTCAAACCCTATAGAATAAACCCTGGAATAAACCTTAGTTACCCGACAACTCCTTCGGTTTACTGCTATGCTAAGACCAAGAGAGAAGGATTGGAGGTCATCTCCGATGGCAACTTGCCTCACCGCAACGGATATCCACAAATCGTTCGGCAGCTTTCACGCCCTCAGCGGCGTATCATTGACAATGAACGAAGGTGAAGTACTAGCGCTGCTTGGCGCTAATGGAGCAGGTAAAACAACGCTAATAAAAGTCTTGTCCACCTTATTAACAAAGGATGCGGGCCGGATACGGATCCATGGATACGATTTAGACCATGATGAAAGCGCCATTCGGAGCCTTATCGGATATGTTGGCCAAGATACGGAACGCTCGGCATATGCTCGTTTAACAGGCAGAGAGAATCTGGAGTTCTTCGGTCGCCTGCGCGGTATCGCTCCTAAACAGCTTAACGCGCGGATTAATAGGCTCAACAATGATTTCGATTTCGGCTCTCATCTCGACAAACAGTTTATGCAGTTATCTGGCGGGCAAAAACAGACCGTTGTTATTATGCGAGCCCTTTTACACGATCCGCCCATTATCATCCTGGATGAGCCCACAAAAGGATTGGATCCACTTATTGCCAGGAAAATTCGGAAATTCCTAAAAGAATACGTTTCAACAACGAACAAATCGCTCCTTCTCACTTCTCATATTTTAACAGAGGTTGAAGAACTAGCGGACCGGGTTGCGCTGATTAAAAACGGAGTCATCCCCATCATCGATCTTCCAACAGCTTTAAAAGACTCTGTTGGAGCTAGAGATTGGATCGAAATCAATCATGAACAGCTCCCGCCATCCGCTCGAGAACGATTGATTACCCATCCGGACCTGAAATTCTACGGCGAAAGAACCCCGGGTTGGGATGCTTTTGCTCTCACAGACTTTTATAAAGGAACGGAAGCAGTGATTCAGATCCTTAAAGAGGAAAAGGTGCAACCCCATTTCCGTCATCATGCTGTAACCTTGGAAGACGCCTTTGTTCATTTCCTCGGACAACAAGATGAACATTTCGATACCTAACAACTAATAATGGAGGAATTATGGTGGACGAGATAACAGCTTTTGTAGCCCGTAAGATGAACCCCATACCGAACCCCGGTTTTTTTACCGTAATTTTTGCGACACTCCAAAAGGACTTGCGAATTGTCAGGCGCTATATCCCGAATCTTATCGGCAATATTGTTCAATTAGCGATACGAGTACTGTTTTTTCTGCTATTGTCGCATACCGCTTCATTCCAAGGCAAGAATAGCCTCTCCAACCAAGATCTATTTATATTCTTCCTGTGCTCAATGCTCCTTTGGGTTCTCATCGGGACAGCGTTGCAAACCCCATTGAATGCTGTCCACACCGATTTGATGAATGGCACTCTCGAGTATTTATACACCAATCCCATATCCCGCTATGCTTACTATATGGGGACGGTCATCGCTGGGGCAGCAGTGAATATGATCTTTTTTACCCCATTCTATATTCTATTATCATTTTTATCAAAGGCTGGAGCTGTACAGATGGCAATGGTTGCTCTTGTATGTCTTCTAACTCTTGCAGCCCTCATCTCCTTCGGCATTATGATTGCCCTCTTGGCGCTACTGTGGCGGCAAATTGGTGCCATCGCCGGAGTCATCCATATCGTCTTCGAATTTATTGCCGGAGCATACGTTCCCGTCGATAAATTCCCCGCCCCTCTTCACTATTTGGCCTATTTAGTTCCGTTTACCTGGGGGTACGATTTGATTCGTTTTTACAGTCTAAAGCAATGGACACCCCTGGCCCCCATCGCCTTTGAGTGGCTTATCCTCGGAATTTTTGCCCTTATTTATACTGCATTATCAGTAGTCTTACTCAAAAAAGTAGAATCCCTTTCCAAGAAAAACGGTCTTCACCTAATATGAGAAAGGAGAAATATTCATGAATAATGAACTAATCGGCAGCGGTCGTACCGCCGACGTCTTTTCTTGGGGCGAAGGAAAGATCCTCAAACTCTTTCGCGACTTTATGCCCAGGTTTGAAGTGGAAAACGAATTCAACGTGAGCCAAGCCGCTCATGCCGCAGGCATTAGCACTCCGAAACCCTTGGAATTGCTGGAAACCCAAGACCGTCTTGGCATCGTTTATCAAAGACTACAAGGTCAAACCATGCTTGACGCGATTAAATCCCTCCCGGCCACTGGGTTACGGCAAGCCCATGAACTCGCACGACTCCATTACAAACTTCATCAAACCCAAAATCACCATCTTGCGACCCAAAAGAACCTTCTTAAGAGGAATATCAATTATACCCCGGCCTTGGATATGCAAAAGAAGACCATCATCCTGCGCTACCTTGACGGCCTTGATGAAGGTGATGCAGTCTGTCACGGAGACTTTCATCCCGACAATATTCTTATCGCGAACAATACGTACTGGATCATCGATTGGATGACCGCTTCTAGAGGCTGTCCCGCCGCCGATGTTGCGAGAACAATGTTGATCTTAAAAACCGGCTGCCCAAAAGGAGCTTCCTTCATCGAATCAAAGCTTCTGCAATTCGCCAGTTTTATATTCCGCCGTGAATATCTCCGGGAGTATCGAAAACTCTCGGGGTTGACGATGAAAGACATTAGAGCATGGATCCTGCCCCTGGCGGCAGCCCGTTTAACAGAAAACTTACCCGTCGAAGAACTTCATCAGGTCCTTGGAATTATTGATCGGGAGATAAAACGGATGAAACTTCGTGGTTAGGAAGAAAAATAAACATTAGATACGTGACAGACCATAAACTTCTATATACAATGATAGGTGCCAGTTATCAGTTTTGAAGTTTTCCTAGTCATTTTTTACTGTTAACTGATCACTGCAAAAGGGAGGCTAAAACCATGTCGACATCTTCGCCTGCCAAGGCGGGTCAGCGTATGCTCTTCATCGATAATCTCCGGATCGTTATGACCGCGTTGGTCATGGCCCATCACGCCGCAGTTCCCTACGGTTCAGGGCATTGGTACTATACGGAGCCTGTACGCCGCAGTTTATTCACCGATGTTTCGCTGGGCTTCTTTCTCAGCGTTAACGCCGCTTATTTTATGGGGTTCTTTTTTCTGTTGGCAGGGTACTTTACTCCCCCCTCCTATGACCGAAAGGGACCTTGGCAATACTTAAAGGACCGTTTGTACCGCTTGGGCATCCCCTTACTTATCTTTATCATCTTTCTCGGACCATTGCTGGCATATTTTGGCCAAGTCATCCTTAAGAATCAACCCACCTCCTTTTCCCGATTTGTCAGTACCGGCTTGAGGTACTGGGGCGTTGAAACGGGTCCCTTGTGGTTTGTGGTGATGCTCTTGGTCTTCGCCCTTTTTTACATGGCTTTTCGCTGGGTCGTCCGGCGAAAACCTTTGGCTAAATCTAGCGCCCTCCAAACATGGGCCATCCTTGCCTTGGGTATACTCATTGCCGGGTTATCTTTTGCGATCCGCACGGTCTCTCCTATCGACCGATGGGTATCGCTGCTTAAGTTCATCCATTTTGAACCTGCCCATTTTCCTCAATATATCACTCTCTTCATCATCGGCTGCATCGCTTACCGCAGGGATTGGTTTAGTCAGCTGACCGATGGCATGGGCAGAGCTTGGGTCAAAGTGGCTGGGGGTCTCCTCATCAGCTGGCCGGTGATGGTTCTTGTCGGTGGAGGCGCCGATGGCATGAGCTATCGATATATTGGTGGACGATACTGGCAGGCCATAATGTATGTTACATGGGAAACGTTCCTATGCATTGCCATGATTATTGGCTTGACCTACCTCTTCCGTAAATATTTTAATCAGCAAAACCGTTTATTCAAAGCCTTATCTGCCAGCGCTTTTACGGCATTCATCATCCATCCCTTCTTTATCGTCGCCGTCCAGTACGCCCTTCGAACCCTTCATATCCATCCAGTGGCCAAATTCGTCATCGTTTCCCTCGTCGGCATCCCCCTGTGTTTCCTGGCCTCTAATGCGCTCAGAAAACTCCCGGGTGCTCGGAGTTTCTTGGATCAACCGAAGGTGAAGGCGGCATAACTGAGGAGACCCTCACCCCTAGCCCCTCTCCCGAAAATCGAGCGACGGGAGTCGATGAATCTGTAGAGTCGATACATTAAAAGAGCACGGGCTAAGCTTACACTAGTCCCGTGCTCTTTGGTTTTGATTGTTTATAAAAAAGGATTCCATGATCCCGCCTCGAAGAATTAGTATAATTTGGTATTTAATTGGAGGAGATATTATATGAAAAAACTCCTCATCGGTCCCAATGTTGGACGAAGTTTTTCACCAAATATTGCCCGACTTTAATAAAGTCTACCCCAATACTGAGGTCCGGCTTAAGGTATCAAATTACGGCGAACATCACGATACCTTACTAAAAGGTATTGTTGATGAAAAAGGCCTTTCCGACGTCGTTGTTGTTGAATTCGGTTACATCCCGTATTGTCTCGGCAAAGAAACGTTTGTGGACCTCAATAAGGCTCCTTCAATGCAAAACAATGGAAACGTAAAGTACCGCGCCATAAATGGGCGCAAGCCACTACAGAGGATGGACGGTTATTTGCATTTCCACTCGATATTTCCCCAGGATGCGCCTACTGGCGGCGGGATATCTTTAATCAAGTCGGTGTAAATATTGATGATATCGAAACCATGGAAGACCTCTTTGTAGCCGCTGGCAGGTTTACCCGTGATACCAATGGTGACGGAAAGATTGACCGTTGGTTTTTATCAAACGTTGAAGATATCGCATGGATGATTTTGCGTTCCAGTCCACACCCACTATATAAGAGGGTAAACGACAGGCTTATCTGGGATTCGAAACGAATCGCAATCGCATTTTATTGGGCAAACAAATTTCACAAAGCCGGTTATTCAGCAGGCATAGGACCTTGGAGCTCGGAACTATTTCCCCAATATCGGAGTGAAATCGTTGCCTATCATCCTTGCGGTGCTTGGCTGGGAAGTCATCTTAGGAATTGGATCACTCCTGATACCAAAGGAAAATGGGGAGTCACTCGGTGGCCCTCTCTTCGTCCTGGAGAAAAACCCATGGCAGGTAATTGGGGCGGCTCTGTGATGGCGATTCCGCAATCGTCAACCAAAAAGGATGAGGCTTGGAAGTTCATTCAGTTTGTATGTACAAACACCTTATCCCAATTAGCACTTTATGATGTAGCTGGCGTACTTCCAGCATATATGCCAACTTGGAAGGAGCCAATCTTTGACGAAAAATGGGATTTCTTTTCCGGTCAATCCGTTAACCGCCTTTACTTTGAGATCGCTCGAGAGATTCCACCGATTAACCCAACCCCAGAGGATAAAGAAATAAATCGGATTATCGATTCCGAACTTCGGTTATATATTTATGAGCACCAAAATCTCATGTCAGCTGTTGATAACATTATTAATTATAATAAACTTAAGATATGGGTTACAAATTGATTAGGAGGAATCCGTATGAAGAAACTCCTTATCGCCCTCTTTTTGTGTCTTTTACCCTTCTCCACCGCTATCAATGCCGCCCATAAAACCACCATCGAAGTCGCCTGTTATCCCCCTTATGGTGAAGGGTTTCGTCAGCTCTTACCTGACTTCTATAAAGCTTATCCCAATATCGAAGTTAAGCTTAATGCAGCAGGTTATGGGGATCACCATAATGCGTTGGTTAATGCTGTAATGGCAGGTACAGGTGTACCCGATGCCGCAGTCATAGAAATCGGGTATATTCCTTTCTTTGTTGCCGAAGGTGGATTAGAAGACTTAAACCATGAGCCGTACCTCGCAAAAAAACTTAAAAATAAAATGGTTCGCTATACTTGGGCCCAAGGTACCACCAACGATGGTCGACTTATTGCTTTCCCATTAGAAGCCTCACCCGGCTGTGCTTATTGGCGACGGGATATCTTTACCGAAGTCGGTATAAACATCGATGATATTAAAACCATGAAAGACCTTTTCTCAGCCGCTGGTAAAATCACCAGCGACACTGATGGCGACGGTAAAACCGATCGTTGGTTTACCTCTAACGCAGAAAACATTGCCTGGATGATTCTCCGTTCCAGTCCGAGAAGCCTTTACCATTGGGATGACATGGTTATGAATTGGGATTCAAAAAGAATCACAGACGCCTTCTCCTGGGCAAAAAAGTTTCATCGAGCTGGTTACACTGCAGATATTGAAGCATGGTCAAACCCTTGGTTTGAAGCATTGCAAATGGGGACAACAGCTTATGAACCTTCAGGCGCATGGCTTGGTGGTCATCTGAAGAACTGGATGGCACCCCAAACTATTGGCTTATGGGGGGTCACACGATGGCCTGCTCTTAAATCAAATACGAAAACGATGTCGGGACATTGGGGTGGTTCTTTCCTCTCGATTCCCCATAAAGCAAAGCATAAAAAGGAAGCATGGAAGTTTATAAAATTTGTTTCTACCGACAAAAAAGCTTCTCTATTGCTTTATCAAACATCTGATCTGTTCCCAGCTTGCATGTCTTCATGGAGAGATCCTTACTTTTTCGAAGAAGTTGACTTTTTCGCAGGACAACGGACTCGTTTTCTCTGGACGGAGATAGCGAGTGAAGTTCCCGATAAATCCACCCATAAATTTGATTATGTTATTCATGCTATTATAGGCTCTGTTTTAAAGTCTTTTCTTGAAGAAGAAATAACGGAAGAATGGGCTCTTCAAAACATCAAATCTCAAATAGAGATTACACCACGTCGAGGGTAATAATGTATCAATTTATAACAAGGGAGGAGTTTTCATGAAATCACTCCTAAACAGCCTAGTACTGTTGTTTTTAATTTTACTCTGCTCATCACCTTTGAAAGCCGCCCATAAAACCACCATCGAAGTCGCCTGTTATCCCAGCTTGGATGAGGGCTTCCGACAAATTCTACCCGATTTCTATAGGGCCTACCCCAGTATCGAAGTCAAGCTTAAGGTCGCAGGCTATGGAGATCACCATAATATGTTAGTTACTTCCGTCGCAGCTGGTGAAGGCGTTCCCGATGCTGCTGTGATTGAGATTGGATATATTGCCCAGTTTGTTGCCGAAGGCGGGCTCTCCGATCTATCACAACCACCCTTCCGAGCCAAACGATTCAAAAAAGACATTATTCCATCATTTTACAGCTACGCCACCACTGACTCTGCTCGCTTAATTGCACTGCCGCTTGAAAGCTCTCCAGGATGTGTATATTGGCGTCGCGACCTCTTTGAAGACGCAGGTGTAAATATTGAGGAGATTAAAACCATGGATGATCTCTTCACTGCTGCGGGCAGATTAACCCGCGATACAGATAAAGATGGTAAAATCGATCGCTGGTTTACTTCGAATTCCCGGAATATTGCTTGGATGATTTTACGTTCAAAACAGTACTTATTTCTTGAAGACTATAACATTACTTGGGACTTCAATCATATGAAAGAAGCATTTCTTTGGGCTCAGAAGTTTCAACAAGCAGGTTATGCAGCGAACATCGAACCATGGTCAACCGATTTGTATGATGGGTTCCGCAATGGAACGGTCGCCTACGAACCATCTGGAGCATGGCTCGGCTGGCATTTGAAACACTGGATGGCGCCAAACACGGCGGGAAAATGGGGTGTAGCCCGCTGGCCCGCTTTAAATGGCAACTCCAAATCCATGGCTGGTAGTTGGGGCGGGTCATTTTTGGCTATTCCGCAAGCTTCTATCCGGAAAGATGATGCATGGGCATTTGTTAAGTTTGCCTGCACCAACAAACAATCTCAGCTAAAGCTCTACCAAATTAGCAATGCCTTTCCCGCTTATATGCCCACTTGGAAAGAGTCGTTTTTCCAAGAACCCATCGATTTCTATGCCGGTCAACCCGCTCGCAGGCTTTGGATAGAAATAGCTAATGAGGTGCCTCCACTCATCACATCAAGAATAGACAATGTTGTTAACGCTGTTGTAGGTTCTGAGCTAGAGGCAGTTATCCAAGAAGGAAAAGATGTGGATCAAGCATTAAAAGATGTAAAAAGTAACGTTTATTTCTGTCGAAGACCTCGATATATCACTAAAAAGCGAAAGAACTTTTAACATCCTTCCAACAGAAAGGCTGATCATCCATGGCAAAAGAAACATTCCCCGTCACTCCCGCCATTCGCGCCCTTCGGGCGGCGAAGGTTGATTTCACCGAGGCCCTCTATGCCTACGAAGAGCATGGCGGCACAGCGGCCTCCGCCCGCGAACTTGGCGTCGACGAACATCGCGTTATTAAAACGCTGATCATGGAGGACGAGAAGAAGAATCCGCTGATCGTCCTGATGCACGGCGACATGGAGGTCTCCACCAAGGAATTGGCTCGGTTCCTCAAGGTCAAAACCATCTCCCCCTGCACCCCGGAGACCGCCAACAAACACACCGGATACCTCGTCGGCGGCACCTCCCCCTTTGGCACCCGTAAAACCATGCCGGTCTACATGGAAGCCACCATCATGGACCTTCCGCAGATCCTGATCAACGGCGGGAAAAGAGGGTTTCTCGTGGTGATGAACCCACGGGACGCCGCTGCTATATTGAAGCCGACGCTGGTACGGGTGGGGATATAACGAGGTGGCGGGTAACGAGTTGCGAGCTATTGTTAGCCTTAAATACTACCCGCCACTCGCAACCCGTAACACGTTACTCACAATAGTCATTCCTTCGTCCGCAACACCCGTTCCTTCCCTGCTACGTGGTGTTTGTTCATCGCTTTCTTTAATTTCCGATCTTCTTTGGAGAGCAACACAATATCCAATTCGTAATTCTCCAGGTCGGGATAGAGCTGTTCTGCTGGAATATGGAGCTTGATCCGTTTTTGGTTGATTCTTAGGCGTTTCTCCTTTACGATGACGGTCACGTCCCCTCGGGCATCGGGCAGTTCGCAGAGGATGCCGTTCTCTTCAAGGGAAGCGATGTGGACCGAATCCCCTAACCGATAGGGGCGCTCCTCCGGTTCGGACTCCTTCATCCCTTCAACATCTACGATCTTCACCTCGGCTTTGGGGATGTCTACCACGGGCATCTCCGGAGTTTTCACCATGGCAGGATCGATACTCCCCGCAAAGCTCTCCTCATCCTCCACCATTGCCTTGGCCCTTGCCAATGTCGATGCCCTCATGCCCAAACGCTCCGCGATCCAGATGCCGTTGCTTCGCCCGGCCTTCCCCAGAATCAAGCGGTAGAGGGGCTGTAACGTCTCGGGGTCAAAGGCCATGCAACCGTTCAAGAAACCCTCATGCTGCTCAGAGAAGCGTTTGAGATCGCCGTAATGGGTTGTGGCGACGGTCAAAGCGCCAGCTTCGTAGAGATCCTCAAGAACTGCGGCGCCGAGGGCCGCTCCCTCCGCTGGGTCGGTGCCCGTGCCGATCTCATCCAGCAGAACCAGGGTTCTCCGTCCAGCGGTGTTGAGGATCTCGATGACGTTCTTCATATGCCCTGAGAAGGTAGAGAGGGACTGTTCGATGCTTTGACGATCCCCGATATCCACCAAGACTTGGTCAAAGATGCCCATGGATGTTCCCGGTTCCGCCGGAAGATGGAGACCTACTTGGTTCATGAGTGCCAATAGCCCGATGGTCTTGAGCGCCACCGTCTTTCCGCCAGTATTCGGGCCGGTGATGAGCAGCGTCCGATAATCTTGACCGATGAAGAAGTCCAGCGGTACTGCATTGCGTCCCAATAATGGATGTCGACCCTTTCGAATCACCATACAAGGCTTTTTCTCCAGTACGGCGGGGACCGCACCCATGGTCCGGCTCAATTTGGCCTTTGCCGCCGCCAGATCATAACTGGCCATCGTCTCGATATTGATCTGGATCGTCACCGAACGCACCGCCACTTCTCCGGTGAGGGCGGATAAGACCTGATACTCCTCGGCCTCCTCGGCGCTTTTAAGGATCGCCAGTTCATTGGTGAGGTTTCGTACCGCCGCCGGCTCCATAAAGACCGTCTGGCCGCTGCCGGACGAAGCGATAACTGTGCCGTCGATCCGCTGTCGGGCAGCGGCCTTCACCGGGATGCAGTACCGACCGTCCTTTAGACTGACGATGAATTCCTGAAGACAGTCCTGGTACTTGGAGGAGGTCAAGTAGGTGTTGACCTTCTCTCGGATGCGATTCTGCATGATCTCGATCTGAGACCGGATCTTTGCCAAGCGATGGCTGGCCCGATTGCTTACTCTGGAATTCTCGATGGACAGTTCGATCAGTTCTTCCAGCTCTTCATAGGTTGTGATGGAACTCGCGTAGGATGCCACCATCGGCGCGCGCTCGAGATGCTTCCCCATAAACTGTTTAATTCTACGACAACCGCGGAGAAAATCGGCAACTTCTAATAATGTGGCAGGCTCCAGCACAACGCCGCGAATAGAACGTTCCATCGTCTCACGGATATCCGAGAGCCCATGGAGGGGAATATGGCCTGAAGCATCGAGAATCGCCCGCATCTCCGTGGTCTCTTGAATCCGCTGTGCCACCGCGCGTTCATCCACCGAGGGCATCAAGGCATCCACTATCTTTCGACCTAAACCGCTAACCGTATAGGATGCCAATTCTTCTTTGACCTTGTAAAATTCCAGGGTTTGAAAGGTATGTTCGTTCATTATCAATAGCTCCTTTTATAAAACGATAAATCCGATTTATTGCCCATAGAGCAATAAATCTTCCAATATAGAAACTCTGGCTCTCCGCTCTTCCAAAATAGAAAAACCGCGTACTGGCGCACGCGGTTAGAAATTCCAAGTAAGACCTTGAACATCAAGGCTTAAAAATGGACGCAAAAAAGCCGCGGGCGTTCTCTACCCGCGGCCGTTCAAACAAGCGACGACGTTAAACCCGTTTAAAGGCATGGGTAGAGGAGGCTATATGGCTAGCCGTATTTTTAACCCGCAGCGCAGACATCAAGCCGACCTCCTACCGTGTTGCAGTATCCTACAACAACGTTCATCATACTGTTTGTATATTACCAATAATTTATTCGCCTGTCAAGATTGGGTGCGTGTCGTTGAGTTAATGTTTATCTACGGACATGACAATTACCGTTCAAACCCCTCCGGCATCCGGGTCTCTTGCCCGTTAACACTCAACCGAAGAATATCCTTTGCTCGCTCGGGATACCGCTTGATCAGGTCGTCGGCAACACCCGCCTCGAAACAGTTGCCAGAGAACCCCGGAGCCATGGTACAGCCGAACAAGGAATATCGCCCGCCGGGTATTACCGACCCCGCCTGCCATGTATTGGCCGGTATCACCCATTGGACCCGTTCTCCCCGCAAAGGATTTGATCCCAGAAGAATCTCTTCACTCGAACCATCGGGATACAGTAGAACGAGGACGGCCGGATCGCCGCCGTAGAAATGCCAGACTTCATCATAGGTTAAACGGTGAAAACACGAAACGCTTAACGGATTTTCACAGTACATTCCGATCATGGCCGTGCCCGCAGGATCCCCAGACGCTGTATTAGTAGTTGAGCAGTAAGTGTTCGCATAAAGCGTCCCTTCCACCGGTAACCGTTGGAACTGGTAGTGCTGGATCAGTTGACTAATGGTCGGGTCGATTTTCCCGGCTTTCCCGTCCGACTTCAGATGAATATTCTCCTCCATGGCCATACCTCCCCATGTCTATCTTTCGAGGGTTGTTACGGGTACCCAAGCCGAATTATGAGAAGCGCTTTGATGGATCGCTTCACAGACCGCTGCATTGACATAACCATCATAAAAAGTGGGATACGATGGTTTCTCCGATGGCTTCCCGGTTTCGATATCCCGATAGACCTCTTCAAAGAAGGCCTTGAATGTGTTGGGAAATCCACCGCTGAAGGCATTGACCTGTGACCGGACGCCTTCGGATCTTCGCCCGCTGTTTAAATGGTAGGGCTTCTCCGAGTTCCACCAGACCGATTGGGCCGCGCCGGTAACTTCCAGCGTTATCCTGTTGGTTCGGCCATGGGAAACCTCGGATAAAACCAGACTTCCCATAGCGCCGTTGTGGAATCGCATGGAGATGACAGCAACATCTTCCGACGCAACGGTGACCTTCTTCGACCCCGTTTTCCCATGGGTATCCATGACTCCGTCGGATACGAACCGCTCCGGGGTAAATCGGCCAAAATTAGCAGAGACCTCGCTAATCTCCAGACCCGTCCAAAATCGGATCAGGTCGATTCCATGCGACCCGATCTCCGTCGTTGCGCGCATGGGTCCAGCAAGCTCCGGCTGATAACGCCAACCATCCTCACAGGGCAGGGCATGAAATTCTTGAAGGTAAGCGCCATGGACGAAGAAAACTTTGCCAAAGTCGGGATGCGCGATGATCGATTTCGCCCTTTGACAAGCATCGTAAAAGCGGAGATTGAAGTTGACTGCCCCCACCCGCTTCTTCTCCTTCGCCAAAAGCATTAGCTCTTTGGCATCATCCGTCTGAAGACACAGGGGTTTTTCGCAGATCACATGTTTACCCGCATTCAATGCGTCCTTCACCATCGGGTAATGCAGCGTTGGAGGAGTACAGATGTGGATCGCATCGATATCATCGGCCAACGCCGCAACCGGATCGGTACCGCTGCGATCCGCTCTCCAACGCTCTCCAAAAGCTTCAGCGGTCTTCGCATCACGATCGATAACGACAGCGATCCCATGCCCCATCTCTCGTAATGCCTGGGCATGAGTGCCCGCTATCCAACCACATCCGATGATGGCTATCCGCATCAATACGTCCCCCTTCGATTTGACACCAACCCATACATCACACTCAAAATGATACTCTTACAGGTGGGTTTTTACCCCATTCTTCCCTTTTAGCGAAATGAAGAATCCTATCGGGAATAATTAAGCACACTTCACCAGGTTTCCTGCTTCTTCTACTTCCAGCTTATTATCGGGGTGGGCTAGGGTCAATGAAATCAGGTTTACGTGGACCAGTTTTTCACGGATGCCGACCGAAGACTAAAGTCTTCGTCTATAAGAAGGAATGACCCTGAAGGGTCTTGCGAAGGAGAATATTTTGACAGGGCGTTCGACCCCAGGCTATCGGCGATAAATACTAAACATAGCAACAGCAAAGCCCACGGAATCTCCATGAGCTTTGACATAAGTATATATGATTAAAAGTTTATTCAGCAAGATAGGAGTCAGAAGACAGGAGCCAGTATTCAGAATGCTCCGGAACAGTTATACGTCGATTCAAGAATTCTTTATTCTCCCCCAAAGTCCTTCTCAACCGTTCCAACTTCTGACTCCTGAATTCTGAGTTCTGAATTCTGAACTCCGACTTCTAACCTGATTACTGTCTCCTGCGTAATCTTAATAATCATATAAGTATATAATTTGAGCAATTGTTCTTAAAGAGCGGCTTCTCCTTCTTCACCGGTCCGAATCCGCACCACATTCTCCACATCGTTCATGATGAAGATCTTTCCATCGCCGATCTCACCGGTTCGAGCGCTTTTTACGATGGTATCCTTAATGACCTCCACTTCACTGTCGGGAATAACGATCTCCAATTTGATCTTGGCGATCAGATCCAGCTTATACTTTTCTCCCCGCCACTGCTGAACGATGCCTTTTTGTTTTCCATGACCCTCGATCTCAGAGATCATGATGCCCGAGCACCCCACCTGATCCAAAGCGGTACGAACCTCATCGAGTTTTTCTGGACGGATAATTGCTACAATACGTTTCATCCTGATTAGGCCTCCTTCATCATTGCGTTGCGATGAGTTAATGAAGCAAGCTCATCGTTTTGACCGAGATACGAGTAAGCCGGTTTACGAACTAAAAACTCAGGATATGCCATATTGCCGTGCTCGCCAATGTCCAGGCCTTCGATCTCTTCCTGAAGCGTGACGCGAATACCCATAGTCTTTTTGAGAGCCATCCACACAAGGAGCGATGACAGGAAGACAAATCCGCCAACGGACAACACCGCAACCCACTGTGACCCAAGAAGTTTCAATCCGCCGCCATAGAACAGGCCGTTACCCGTCGCTACGCCGGTTATGCCGTCTTGGGCGAAGAGACCCACCGCCAAGGTGCCGAAGACACCGTTGACCAGATGCACCGAGAGTGCTCCTACCGGATCATCGATACGCAATCGATCAAACATAACAACGGACAAGACCACGATCACGCCGGCAATCAATCCAATAATCGCAGAGCTCCCCAAACTAACAAAGGCGCACGGCGCTGTAATCGCCACCAACCCAGCCAAACACCCATTGATAGTCATACCCAAGTCAGGTTTTCCTAAGAAGATCCATGACGTGATCGTGGCGCTCATCGTCGCAAAGACCGCCGCTGTGTTGGTGGTCATCAAGACATGGGAAATTGCCGTAGGATCCGCTGCCATGGTGGAACCGGGATTAAAACCGAACCACCCTAACCATAGCACAAAGGCGCCAATCGTTGCAATGCTTAGATTATGCCCTGGAATGGGACGAATCGAACCGTCCTTGCCATATTTTCCAAAACGCGGCCCAAGGATAAGAATTCCCGCAAGCGCTGCCCATCCGCCGACGGAATGAACCACCGTGGAGCCGGCAAAGTCAACCATACCCATCTGTGATAAAAATCCTCCACCCCAGATCCAATGACCCACAACCGGGTAGATAAGTGTCGCCATGATCAAGGAAAAGGCGATGAAAGAAAGGTATTTTATCCGTTCAGCCACTGCACCGGAGACAATAGTAGCCGCCGTCCCGCAGAAGACCAATTGGAAGAAGAATTTCGCCAGTAAGGGAACCCCAGCCCAGGACAGCGCTGTATAGACCCCTCGATAAGCCTCTCCCATCGCTGGCGAATTATCGGCGCCGCTTAAAAAGAAGAGTCCTTTTAAGCCGAATAACGCATTTCCGTCACCAAACATCAATCCCCATCCAATCATGAGAAAACCGATGGACGATACGGCAAAAACCACAAAGTTTTTTGATAGGATATTGACACAGTTTTTTGCCCGGGCAAATCCCGACTCCACCATGGCGAAACCAAGATTCATAAAGAAGACCAACATGGCAGCGACGAGAACCCATAGCGTATCCAGGACAACTTTGAGATCCATTCCCATTACCACTCCTCTTTGTTCACTCATTCATATGTAAATTATACTAACATATACTTTACATTTGAACAAGATAATGGGAATAGTATTTCATGTGGCAAAAGCGTTTTTCACATATAACTTACACAAGCATTATTTTATGCAACAAAAAAAGCCGGACGTCAATCCAAGGCCACTGAAAAAACCCTTATTCATGGGATAGGACCACAATATATAGTGATTAGCTTATTTTAGGCTATTAATATAGTGTGGTCCTATTTTTGGCGTTTCAAGTTTTTCAGTGGCCTCCGTCAATCCAGCCTTTCCTCATATTGCTTGGCCAATAAAACTTAACCACCGGACGATCAGCTTATTCGATAATGAACCCAGAGATTATCTTCGGCGTATAAATCGTAATATTCTCCCTTGTTCGTCCCGTCGAGCACCTTGACGCGCAGCTCATTTTTGGTAACATTGATGACCACCACATTCTCCCGGGTATTAAGCCGCAGCACGCTCCCGATGGGGTAGATAGCCACCGCCTTACAGAAATTATTAATGACTGAAGGATGGTATTTTACCGGGGCTTCATCGACCAACCGTTCAATGGCGATATGATTCATCATGGCTCGCTTATATACCCGCTCTGTCGTCATGGCGTCATAGGAATCCGCCACAGCCACAATCTTGGCGAAACGATGAATCTCCGTAGACTTCAGCGACCGTGGATATCCCGAACCATCCTCGCGCTCATGATGCTGAAATGCCACATGGGCCGATACCAAACTAATATTGACCTTTGAACGCAGGGCATCGAAACCATACCGGGAATGCTCCCGCACCATCGCCATCTCATCGGACGAGAGTTGTCCCGGTTTATTCAACACCTCGTTATCGATGAAAATCTTGCCAATATCGTGCAGCAACGCTCCGATTGCCAGATCCCGGAGATCGAAACGGTTCATCCCAATGGTCTTACCGGTTAAGACCGAAAGAATACAGACATTGACCGAATGGGCATAGGTATAGTTGTCATGAGATTTAAGATCCACCACATTATAGACCACATCACTGTTATAGAGAATTTGATCGATGATGTCATCAACGACCTTGCGGATCGTCTCCATTTGGATGGGCTTGTTCTGGTGGGCGCTGCGTATGGCTTCACGGACGATGATTCGGGCTTGCACCCGGGTTTCTTCCCGGACAGGCTCCATAAACTTCAAATCTTCTTCCGTATCTCCGGGCTCCAAGATATAAAGATGCGTATAGTTCATCGCGCGCAGACGCTCAATATAGGAATACTTAAGACTGGCGCCTTGAGCCAGTAAAACCTTGGCGTCATCCTCGCGAAAGATGGTTTTACCCAAACGCATTCCCTCTTCAACGTTTTCCAACGGTATGTAGCGCATCGTATCCCCCGTCACAGTCATAAAAGAATTCTGCTATAGATATTAACGGAATATTTCACGAAAAAATTTAGTCTCTTTTTATAAGATTTTAGAAAAATAATCGCGCGTTCATTTCATGAAACGGGATCAATTCACGTTTATGGCATCGGAGAGTTTAAAGGCATCAAGTCTTCCGTGGTAAAACGGCCATTCTCCCGAATGAGCAGATCATCGAAGTAGACCGCTCCACCACCCCACTCCGGTCGTTGGATAAGAACGAGATCCCAATGAATCGCCGATCGGTTGCCGTTATCCGCTTCGTCATAGGCGCTTCCCGGCGTAATATGGAGGCTGCCGTCGATTTTCTCATCAAAAAGGGCATCCTGCATCGGGGATTTCAGATATGGATTGACTCCAAAGGAGAACTCGCCCAAGTAACGCGCTCCTTCATCGGTATCGAGGATTTGATTGAGCCGTTCACTTCCACGATTGGCCGTAGCTTCCACGATCTTTCCCGCTTCAAACCGAAATCGAATATCATGGAAGAGTGTCCCCTGATAAACTGCGGGCACGTTATACGACAACGTGCCATTGACCGAATCACGGACTGGCGCAGTAAAGACTTCACCATCGGGAAGATTCATCTTACCCGAGCATTTAATCGCCGCATTCCCTTGAATGGAGAAAGTAAGATCCGTTCCCGGGCCCGTGATGCGCACCCTATCCGCCGCCTGCATCCGACGGACCAAAGCATCCATTGCCCGATCCATCTCGGCATAATCCAGATTACAGACTTGAAAATATAGGTCTTCAAAGGCCTCTGTGCTCATCCCAGCCTGCTGCGCCAGACTTGGCGTCGGATAACGCAGCACACACCATTTCGTCTTTGCGATGCGGATCTCTTTGTGGACAGGCTTTACATAGTGCTCCATGTACCAGCGGTGATGCTGCGCGGGTACATCCTGATTCTCAAAGGCGTTTATGACCCCTCGAATCCCGATATACGCCTGCATCGCCCGCATCTGAACCTGCTCAAACTCGGCCCAGCGTTTCAAGTGATCCGGATCGATCTGCCCCAGTAACGCTCGTTGCAACGAGGCCTCGCGGACCTGAACAAAGGGTCTTGCCTTCCGTTGATACGCGCCACGGATTAAGGCTTCCGCCAACGGCACTCCAGCATCGGATAGTTCGATTAAAAGATTCTCACCTGGCTGTATGGCAACGGAATAATCCAATAAAATGTCAGCCAGCCGTTGGACCCGACTGTCTCGCATCTCGAACTCCTCCTAAAATATTCTTTGCGTTTTTACGATTCGACAAGCAAGAAAACCTTTCCTGCATATCAACGGGTTCACCATGATCATTTAAACCCACCGCCCGCCATCTGATGAATACGATTCCACACCTCTTCAGAGACCGGCATTACCGAAAGCCTGGGTTGGCGTGGCAACTCCCAATTGTTGAAGAACGGTTCCTCCTTAATCTCCCGAAGGGTAACCGGGCGATTCAAAAGGCCCCTCGGCTCCATATCGACGACCACAAATCGTTCGGAACTCTCCGCCGGATCCAAATACGGCGGAGATACCACCTCCGCCACACCCACGATGGCCTTCTGCTTGCCCGTATGATACACAAAGACCCGATCGCCCGGGTTCATCCGCCGGATATGTCGTAGTGCCACTGGATTTCGCACTCCATTCCAGCGATCCCGTCCCAAACGAACGAGGTCATCGTAGCCAAAAGACTCCGGCTCGGTTTTAACCAGCCAAAACGCCACCGCTTTCCCTCATTTCATAGATATATGATAATTCCCGAGATTTACTACCCATAACCCTAGTCTCTCCGGCCTCGTTTAATCCTATATTCATCACTGCATAATTCCGACCTAGAAAATGCCCCTTGTCGTCCACGTCAACATGAAAACTGCCTTTCTATTTGGGTCCGGCTTTGTAGTCCAAACTCACCCTTTTTGTTTCCCTCTCTTTGCCAAAGAGAGGGAAAAAGGCCTAATCAAGATGGGAATTAGACGTAAGGCCCGATGCCAGAGACTTCGAAGCATATTCTACGTCTCCTTCTCTTTCGCAAAGAGAAGGAGAACGAGGATGAGTTCGGACCCTAATT
>OBJA01000246.1_pt1 | contig 51226 bp, 36 predicted proteins | sample 1519751 | NCBI WGS metagenome assembly OBJA01 (sample SAMEA3881238, study PRJEB22517) | soil metagenome | biome: lake sediment; feature: soda lake sediment; material: sediment, water from around vicinity | place: India | collected 2013-12-23 | depth 3 m
TCTTCGAACTTGGCTCTCATGATGATGGCATTCCATGGGTAAAGATCAAAACTGAAACTTTATAAAACCTGATAAATCTTCTCACAATTTCTCTTGCCCTCATGGCCTTTGTTGACTGCATTCGACACTTGTTTTATTGAAAAAGATACAGTTAAAGGTGATAATAACTACTAAACTTTTTTATCGCTCCTATTATGTTTATTGATCTCAATCATGCTGTACGCTCAAAGTGGGGATAAGATTTAGTAGACTTAATGACAAGTGAAAGGACTGATGAACATTCGCTTCAACCCTGCGTTCTAAAAGCTTATTAACAGCTCTTTAACTTATGAGAAGATTAATCGTATTGTCGTTTATAACAATTGACGGTGTAATGCAAGCTCCCGGTGGACCGGAAGAAGATACAACTAGTAATTTTCGTTATGGTGGTTGGGTTGCACCTTTCTTTGATGAAGAGGCTAACAGGCTGATGGAAAAGCAAATGTACCCTGCTGATCTGCTTTTAGGCAGAAAGACTTTCGATATTTTCGCAAGTTACTGGCCTCAGCATGCTGACAACTGGCCGGGTGTCAATGATGTTACAAAGTATGTGCTGTCAAACACATTAACTCACTCTAACTGGCAAAACAGTATATTTCTTAGAACTGTTGAAGATATCAAAAATCTTAAGAATAGCGATGGGCGTGACCTACAGGTACATGGCAGTAGTCAATTAATCCAGTTGCTTCTCAAACACGATCTTGTTGATGAACTGTGGCTTAAAATCCACCCGATCACGCTTGGACAGGGCAAAAAGCTCTTCACCACAGGGGCTATACCGCTCACCTTCTCATTAACAGAGTGCACTATCACACCTTCAGGGGTTATATTCGCTAATTATATAAGAAGTGGTGAAGTGAAGACAGGAACTGTTGGGTAATTACCACCATCATGGGCATTTAAAATTTACACAGTAGGTGTTGATACAATTAAGCAAATGAGAGATTGAAAAGTAATATTTTTTATTATTTTAGCAATCAAAATCTCTTTATTATGAAAAAGAACTTCCGTTTCGCATTAATTTTGTCGGCAATAGTGCTGTTTTCTATCGCAGTAAATGCACAAACCGCTAACCATTACAACCTATCAGCATATAAACTTCCTGATTACAGATACCATCTGCTGGAAACCGGATTTACTTTGGCGGGAGTCAATAATTCACATAAAGTATTCGACCAAAAGTCTTTATATCAACTTTTTGAAGGTGATGTTAATGTCAATTACAATTCATACCTGAACAGCAGAAAAACTCAGCGAACTCAAGCATTCAGAGCTAACTTCAACGGTAGTTCATTATATAAAGATGGAGGATCAGTTGTTGAGGAGAATTCAAATCTGTATTCATCGTTTTCATACGGCATTATCAATAAGCTTTATTTCCATAATAAAGTGTTCTTAGAAACCGGCGTTTACGGGAGATATAGATATGGTCATATCAAGTATTCAAACAACAGAATTGATACTTTAATCAGTATAAATGATCTTACATCTAATGAACATGATGTGACTGCAAACATACCGCTTGGAGTTGGTATTGGCCGAATTGAACAGATACAGGATTACCAGAAGGCAATTTACATTTACGAAGATCTGCTGAAAAATGGAAGGGCTGTTGCCGGAAAATCAGAACAGGAAGTGATGGAACTGGCAACCTTTATATCACAATTAAAAAATAAACGTTTCTTTGACTTCCGGATCAAGAACATTCAGGACCTTGAAGCACTTGATTCATTCCTGATTGTAAATAATTTCAAGACACAGAATGATGCACGATACTTTGCAAGACTCGTTGATAACTGGAACTTCGTTGACAACTTCATAAGAGAGAGCGGAACTACTATTTCATTTAAAGTTACTCCTGACTATAGCCGTTATCAAAACCGCAGAGTCTACAACATAGATGATAAGCACAAGTACTTAGGCGGATCGTACGGAATAGAAGGGGGAGTTGCATTTGAGCATTTCAAACCTCTGAACTTTTATTGGCAATCAAATACAGCAGTAAGCGCTATGTCGGGTTATAGATATAAATTTGAAGAATCCGATACCATTGTCCCTTCAGAATATACAAGCAGTTATCAAACATTAAACCTGAATTTCGTTCAGTCCATTGAATATTATCCCAATACAAGAACAAGGATGACCGGCTCATTTAACGCAGGATATCTAAAACTCTTTGAGGAGAAAAATATTGATTCGGAAGAATTATTACGTCCTGAAGGTGAATATATCTACACGGGCATCTCCATAATGATTGATTACTACATCTCCCAGAGAGTAAGGCTAAATGCGACTTCATCAGTCCACTATAATTCCATGGATAATAATACTTCAAGTGCTTTTAAAAGTGATGGATTCTCTTCAGCGTTCAAGGTAAATCTGGCGTATAGTATTTTTTAATGGTTCAACCTTATTCAATGTTGCCTGTCTCTAACTGAGTTAAATATGGCTCAAATAAAAGAGCTTCATTGGTATTTGCCGATTAGATTCAATCAAATCTCATCTTCTATTGACTAACTTTATAAAAGTTTTAACTTTGCCAGATGTAACCTAACTTATAATGAAAAAATTATTATTCCTGGCTCTATTGGTCGCTGGTTGTTTGTCCGGATATACACAAACTGAAAAAGGATCATGGATTATCTCACTGCAGGGAAATTATATATCTGATCCTCACACTCCGAATTTGCTGAAACCTAATTTAAAGATTAAGCCGGCAGCACACTGGATGATAATAGATAACCTGGGTTTAGGTGCTTCTTTTCTGTCAACATTACCCGATGCTGGATTCTATTCCCTTGAAACCGCGCTATTTGTCCGTAAGTATTTTGGCAAATATGCCGTAAAGCCTTACATAGAAATGACACCGGGAATTAAACACACAAATACGTCATGGCACAGTACTAACGATTTCATTCTTAGACCGGGAGCAGGTATTATTTATTGGTTCCATAAAAAAGTAGGTATTGACACCAATATTAATCTTGACCTCTTAAGCAAATATACTGAATGGAATTGGAATTTCGGTTTAAATGTCAGTTTTTAGCCTCTTCTTATGACTACTCTATATCTCAAGCGTTACTTTGAACCTTCTTTATTCTTGAAAAAAGGCATAGTACTTATTGACAATTGCAAATATTGTGATTTGAATCGTTCAGGTTATGTTAGTCTTCCTGAAGGATCATTTTTGCTGAAAATCAGAATATTTCCAAATTTCTATAGTAATACGCTTTTGATTACAGAAAAGGATGAAGGAAAAGTGATTTCGATTAAAGGTGCTTTAAGCAGAAATATCCTTCATAAATACATATATTATATCCTTCTTTTATCTTTGATAAGTTATACGATCACTAAGTCCGAATACCTGATTCTGCCAGCTGTTTTTTCAGCAATCCTCTCTTCTTATTTACATTTCGTCAATTATCGAAAAAGAGAAAACTACCTCAAGATTGAAGAAGAATGAAATCTTTTGAGTCATTGGTTCTTTCTTTGCTGATCACTCTAATTTTACACAGTATCCTACTCCACCACAACTTCCTCCGAGGGCTTTGATTCCTGCCCTGCTTTATTTACCGTTGCGAGGTGGTAAATGTATACTGCATCTTTTACTATGTCAGTATCAAAATATTCGGTTGTATCAGGGGCTAGGGTTGAAAGGAGCTGAGCTTTGTTTTCTCCTTGTCTCCGATAAATCTTAACACTTGCAATGTCATCGTATACTGCCTGACCCCATGTAAGGAATATACCTCCATCGGTTTTATAGCCTGTGAGTTCTACCGGCTCGACAGGCAAATAGGCTTTCATTGCGACGGTTGCAGTTGCTGCATGTTTACTTATATTTCGATCGATGTCGATAGTACTCACATGGTATGTGTATGTTTTGCCGGGCATTGCAGTTGAGTCGATGATGTTGTTGAGGGTAGTTTCAACAATGAAATCTGCATTTACAGCCTGACCCTTTCCATCTTGCAGTTGGCGTCGTTGTATAATGTATCCTGCTACTGCCGGGTCGATCTCTTCCATGTTCTGCCAGAATAGCTTAACCTTGCCATTGTCTTCATAAGCAGTGAGTGCTGCGGGATTTGAAGGAGGAATGCTTATTAGAGGTCTAACCGAGACAGTGTTTGAGAATGGACTCTCTACAAAACTTGTGTTCTCAGTTTTGGCTGCATAAGTATAGTTAACGCGTCCTGATAACTTTGATAGCGTGTCGTAACAGGTTATAATAGTTGAGTTTGATAGCTTTATAAGGTCAGATGCAACTTTCAAATCCATTGTATGTCCATCATCACGATAAAGCCTTATTCCTGTTGCCTCTTTATCGGTAACCTCTATAGTAAGCATAGCTCCGTTTTTTACTCCTCTGGCCGAGAGGATGTAAGGTGAAACAGGCGGATTGGGATCAAATCCTGCGCTGAAGAATATGTTGCTTGTTATCGGCTTGTTTCCATCGAGTGGAATAGCATTAAGCTTATAATAATAGACCAAATCGGGCTTTATTGATAAGTCGGTATAGCTTTTATCGCCCGGTGGCAAACTTGCCAGAGGCTCATAGCCTTCGGCAAATTTAGTACTTCTGAAAAGGTCATAGTGGCTGATTACAGAGGCATCGCTAAAGCTCCATTCCAATTCTATTCCCTTCACTTCAGTTGATTTTCTGGCCAATGTACCGGTAAACCATCTATTCCCTGGTTTGGTGATGATTGCTATAGGCGATGATGTTCCTGCATTGCCGGCAGTATCATAGGGAACAATAAAATATTGAAGCATCTCCGTATCTTTAACCAACGGGGGCATTGTATCCTGCATTACATAAAACGCCGTATCATGGTAAATATATGCTGCTTTGGCTGCCTTTACCTCTATAGGCTCCTGATTATCATACCTTAATGCATGGAACATAGGAGCAGCGTTTTTGCCGGTTGAGTACCATTTAATGTAAACCATCTTATTGGCATGCTGGCTTTCGAGGAATTTTATCTCATCGAATTGGGCTTTACTCTGACTATACCCGATAACACAAATTAGTGAAAGTGCGACAGCTAATGAAATTCTAACGATATATGTTTTCATAGTATCCTGTTGTTTAAGGTTGGTTATAGTGCAGGTTGGGGACATAAGTTTTCGCCGCATTTTCCTAATATAAGTTGCAGGTTAGTGCCTGCATTCGACACATGCATTTTAACTCCTATGTCAGGCGAACTTACACTTACACCTTCATAACCTGTTGGGGTCATAACTTCAGCATTCATAGAGGCATGTACACTGCCACAGCCGATAATACTGTATATTCCATTCGATTTATATTCTCCTAAAACACCGAGTTGAGCGTTTACCGAAGTACTCATATTATATAAACCTGTGTAAACACCACCGCTTATATTGCCTTCAGCTAGCATCGCTATACCATAATTGTTAGTCGCTTCATTGAAGCTCATCCATGTGCGCGCATATAGTGAAAGATCAGCCTGGAGTTGTAATCCTACAAACTGGTCGATTATTGGCAGGGTTGTTCCCCAACTGAGTGATGGGATGAGTTGCTTTGTTAACCTTCCCTGAAGGAGAAATCCTGAAACACTTCCCTGAAATTCAGATGGAATACACCTCATTGAGCCCATAGTTCCTGTTATTGCAGGAGGAACAGCATTATAGGCACCAAATAAACCGAAAAGTCCTGTACCGCCTATTCCGGGAATATCAAGATTACCACTTACATTTAGATACCACCCATGAGTATCGAACACACAATTAGCAGTACCTTCGGCTTTCATTCCTGCAAGGTCTTTATTGATATTTAATGAACCATGCAAACTTGATGTTGCTATGTCGTAAGTTAAATTAAGTCCCGGGAATGCATCGAGTTTATTTACATTAATACTCTCATCTGTAGCTTTTATATCGCCCTCGCAAATAAACTTGAGTCTGCTTGGTTCGGGATTGTTGCTTATACCATTCATCCCTACCATTACTCCTTCAAACCAGAATTTCTCCCATTTATGGGTTGCTTTGTTAACTTCCATTCCTCCATCGAGTTGGTTGAAGTACTTTGTTTTATCCTGTGTGATGTAGATTTTAGAATTTTGAGGTATGTCAATTTCGGATGCTGCATTACGGTGCATCAGTACAATGTCAACAGGCCCTAATTTTCCCTCCTCTGTAGCAGTACCTTTTGCAGTGAAAAGATCGGGTTGCACGTCAATAGAGTTCACATCCCAGATAAAGGTCATGTTATTATGCACGAAATTAATCTTTGATGGATTGTTGACGAAGAAGTCGAGTTGGTTAGTCTTCAGCTTTTTCCATGCAAGGTTACCTGCAAACTCTTCGATGTATGGAAGATGTGGCTGGTAATTCCCCTGAACAGTAAAGTAATCGGCCAGATCATAAACAAGGATGTTGGTTCCTTTTATTGGGACAAAGTCAATAATATTATAAATCTTCAGCTTATCCTGTGTTGGTGACAATTGAGGGGGAGTTCCATCGCTTAACATCTGAATTGTTTCAATAGGCAGATCTTTCCCTTCTAAACCGGGCAAGCCGGGAATGGCAGCAGCTTTCGAACCATCGATATTAGAGGCATACAGCTTCCAGACATACTTACCATTACCTGCGTACACATAAGTAAGACCCTTATTTTTTGCTGTAACATTTACAGGTATAGTGCCAAGTATCTTCATACTGCCAAAATCAGCATCGGTCTTATCAACAGTAACTGTGTTATACTTAATTTCGAGATTTTTAACACCAAAGTCCATTTGACCTTTAATACGGGCATTATTTACGAGGATGCCGTTGGTTCCTATAGCCCAATCAGTACTTTCAAACTTCCATTTGTCCATATCAAATTTTAGAACCCCACCCGGCTTTATTTTCATCAAATCTTTCGATATCTCAACATCTCCAAGTTTAACATTCAAATCAGCAGGGCTTACGTTATTACAATTAGTGTGCAGGGTGGTATTAAGTATCAGTTTGTCGTTTAAAAGGAATGATTTAGCCAGATCGGCTTTAGCAGCGTCTTTAAAATTTGGAAATGAATAGGTTAACGGTTGTCCTTTATTATCGCAAACCCAGAAACCTGTTGCAGGAATTGGTACTGGTTTTTTAACACTCTTATCGGCAGCAAAAACAGGCATGTTAAGTTTACCTACACCTGTGTTGCCGGATGTCGCGAGATAAAAAGCCGGCAATATAACATTGTTGCAGTTAAATTCGGTGCCGGGAATAATAACGCTCGACTTAATAACACCATACGATGATCCGGGTTGTTGCCTATCGATTTTGATTCCATCAGGTGAATACAATTTTCCCTTAAAGTTTCCTGAAACAAGTATATCGGGTAGCGAAAAAGTACCTGTATTGGCCGGCAGTGTTACAGGTTCGGCAATTGGAACACCATTAGAATTCTTAAGAGAGCCTTTTTTAATTATAAGATTCTTAAATGGCAAAACTGCGCCTGCATTAGCTTTAAATTGATCATTTGAAGGAAGATCAGTAATATTACCTTTTATTGTTACAACGCCCTGATCATTCTCAGTTAGATTAGCCACCTCCATAGGGAATCCCATTAAATGGGTTATATCCATATCGTTATAAACAGTAAGATTAAAGTTAACTGTTTTACATTCATTTGATGGAGTAGCCACAGTTACATACTGCTCATCACCAATAAACTGCGATTGGGTTTTGAGCGCGCTCACCAACTGCGATCTTTTACTTACCGGGAAATTGTACAGAGTATAACTTCCGTCATTACCTGAGTATGTTGTTAAAGTATCTTTATATGCAGCCGAGCGGATTGCAGCCATGAAAACAGGTGACTCTTCTTTACCGGCAGTAACTTTGCCTTTTAAACAGGTAGCAGGTGGGAGATAACTGTAAAGGAGAGTGGTTTTTTTACCGACGGGGATTACAACGTTATAGAACTGAGCCTGATAGTTCTTTCCAAAGTGATGTTTCACCCACACCTTTACCCTATATGATTGCTCATGATCACCGTTGTTGATGAAACTGAATTCAGCAATGCCATCGTCGTATGTCTGATAAGACAATGGTATGTTGTTTTTAGTAACATCAAGAATCTGCACGTAAGCTTTTACAGGTATTGATGTGGCACCTTTTTCGCGCACTATCACTTTCAACCTTCTCTTTGCCTGATACAGTTTGACATCAAGCTTATTGACAGCTTTATCGGCAGTAAATAAAATAGTATCAGAAACAAAACCTTCTTTATCGATAATAAGCTTTTGCTGTTTGCCCGGCAACAACAAAACCGGCAAACGGTAATATCCGTAATTGTTAGCGTCGCTCTCTACAGAAGTACCTCCTTCAAGTCGTACATAAGCTTTTAAACCCAAATTTCCATTTTCAGCATCAACAATACGACCTTCGAGAACAGCCCCTTTATCCATCATAGTATTAGGCATGATTTTTTGTTTTCCAAAGGACAAAAGCCCAATATAGGTTTCGGTGAAGCTATATCCTGCTTTATAGAAACGTGCGCTACGGTTGGGACTTATAACTTGCTTTCTGTCATTGCTGAATAGCATTGGCAAATCGGGAAAGGTGAAATTTCCTGCGGCATCGGTAAAGACTGAATACCCTGTTGTTACCTGAGAACAATCAGGATTTTCAATACACTTTATCATAGGCCACTCTTCATCCCTTTGATAAGGAAGCATAGCCCTCACGCTCTCTTTAGGATTACGTGTATATACCTGGTGTAAAACTACTTTAGTGCCCTGAATTGGACTACTGCCATGCCTGTCGAGAACTTTTCCTGCCACCTTTGGATATTGTGGCATAAGGAACAGATTAAACTTTTGCACATTATAGGTGAATAAGTTTCGGGCATTTGGAAGAGTAGAAGGATCAATTGTTCCGGCCCCTAAGGGTATACTCGCAGGAGGATCAAAAGGAACCGGAGCCCCGAGAATAAAGTTGATGTCGCCATCAGGCCTGCAATCGGCCATTAAGTAATAGGTAAATACTGAATTATGATGCCAGACTACTCTTTCGAAACTGACCTTACCGTTTAATGATGTTCCCTTTGCCAAAACTTCAAGATTCAGATGTTTGAACCTTGTTCTTGTAGCTTCATCAATCTTATCTTTCTTACCTTTCAGTTTTCCGTCATCAGCGGGATAACCTTTGTAAGGAACAATTTTACGACACAAATAGACATCAACACCTGATAAATCGGGCTGATCAACTGCCAGATTCTCGTAATCATTTAATGATTGCCGGGGCTTAACGGCTAAATCCAACTGAAAACTTCTAACAAAGGAAGTTACCGTCCCAACATCATTAAGTTTACCTATTTCGGGGGTTAGGTAGACTTCAGGGTTAAAATAAAAACTTTTTAGAGCACCTTCAATGACTATAACAGCCACTCTTGTAACTCCGAATCCGAATTCAGATTTACCTGGCAGCAACTGCTTATACTCGATATTATCCAAAAAATTAAAAGTAAAATTTCCATTTTCATCGGTGGTGGTAACGTCTAATACTTTACCAAATTCAGGATCTGTGGTTGCGTTAACATCAGGATAGAAACGAAGTCCATAAAAATTACCTGATGACAAACTGCTAGCCCCTTTGCTTAAAGCCTGTCCGATTACCAGTTTCACTTTAGCATTTGCGAATGAATACTTTTGATGATCATCGGGCTCGAAATATTCATATACGAGTCTTCCCTTCACAACTGTTGGTAATTTCACAGGTGGTAGTTCCACTCCTAAACTTCCGGTATTTAAAGTATTTGGCTTTGTTCGCCCTAAATTGTCACCTCCTGGCACTATTCCTTCTTTCTTCCATGAGAAACTGCACACTTCACTTCTGCCTCCATTCCTGAAACGCACTTTACCTGTAGGATCCTGAGCTGTTATTCTTATGGCATAGGTTTTGCCTTCAACTAGTGCAGGTTGCGCGGGACCGAAAACAAAAGCGGTTCCGGTTACCTGCTGTTCGAAGAACGCCGGCCTGAAAGCTGAATTCATAGCATCATTTGGATTATGGTCAGATGGAAGTACCTCTACCACGGTAATCTTATACCTGGTTGAAACAGGAGCACCGGCGGGATGTGTCCATGAAATTATCATGCTTTGGGGTGTTATTGCTTTTACATTATCACCACATAGAGGCTGTGTTATTACCGGTGGCTCTATATCGGTAACATTGAATGGTGGACAACAACCCATTGGACTTTCATCTGACAAAGGCTGATTTGTAGAATAGTCCCAAGCTCTAAGACAGATTGTGTAATAATCTTCAGGTAGTCCGTTTCCGGTGATGATGTCATTCTCCGATATACCTTCATACACCAGATGGTCTTCGCTGAAAACATCCTTAATATTGTTGACATTAAGCATTATTGTAGCACCAGGAGCTATGTTGAGAGGCTGTAATGGCTTATACCCCGGCCGGGTGGTTACACTTATACCGCTTTCTCCAGTAATTGATCCGGTAAGATAAATCCTTGCCGGACTTCCGGTTAAAGAAGTATTGCGGATTGTTGCCATGATTTTGCCTGGTTGCGAAGTATAATCGCTTATCTTGGTACTATAAGGAGGAGTCACCGCCACAGTGATCTGAATAGGATAATTTTGACCCTTTGTACTTAGACTGACAGAGATCAGGCAAAATAATAGAACGGATGCCTTTAATCCACTCGCTGCAAACTTGCACCACTCCATTAAATCTCTTATAATTTTAAAATGTGTACACATAACTCAAATCTCCCTTGAATTCGTTAAAATCCTGATTAATGGATCCGGCTGGGTAATTCTGCCGGGTCTGATACATACTAAGCCGAACACTGTGATGATTATTTATTTGGTAGGTGCAGTTTAAGGAGTTGTTATAAATCCAACCTTTTTCATCATTATAATTAGAGCGCATGATTGAACTACTGAATCCTGCATATAAAGCACCCTTAAGCCACCCTTTTGATGCTCCGGCAGTTAAACCTGAAACTTTATTGCTTCCTGCAACATTCTGGAGTGTAGTATGATTAAGCCCAAAAATCAACCCAACCAATGTTTCATTAAAATTGAGGTTATAATTCAGGTTTAATATTGTGGCTGTTGATTCGGAAAGCTCGGCTGTTTTAGCATTCTTGTCGTTTAATCCACTTCGACTATACATCAGCAGGATCATGTGATTTGTTTTGGTCTTAAGAAACATAAGTCGCGGAGTGATACTAAGATTACTGGTAGTTTGGTATAGTTTGGCAGTATCAATTACAGGCATTCGACCGGCTTTCTGGTTATTACTATAATTGCTGTAATTAAGATCAATGCCGAAAACAGAAGACGGATTAAATGACACATTAGCCGATGAAATAGTGCGCATAGTTGTAACCCGTTTTGTTTTGCGCAAATTGTCATGCTGCTTCCCAATACTCCCTCTTATGTAAAGCTTTCGCTTGAAAAGAGGAAACGAGGGAGCAAGAGTGAAATTCTCAACATCATCATTAAAATAGTAGGCGCCCATTGATTTATACTTCGGATCAATACGCCTATACTCGGCCTTCATGGAAAAAGCCTTACCCTTATAGTTTAGTGATGAGCGACTTGCAGTAGTTAACTCCGACGACTCATTGATTACTATAAACTTATCAACCTTCTTAAGAATCGGCTCGCTTTCGGTGTTTCCTATACCGGGAATAGAAGCATTGGTAGTATAAAGAGATGTTGCAAATTCAGCTTCAAAAGTCAGCGTTTTCGACAATGTAAAAAAGCTGTTAAAACCTGCAACTACATTCTGTTCGGGTGAGAAATATCGGTTTGGTTTATGTGCGAGCGATAGACTATCATCTTTAATATTCAGCATTACCAGGTCGAAGAAATTCTTTTTACTACCCACACCTAATTTTACTGCAAAGCCTTTACGATCGAACGATTGTATTGTATCTGATTCACTCTCATAAAGTCCTGTACTTCGTTTGAAGCGTCCGTACACTGCACCAAACCTGAAACGTCCGGGATTAAGCTCTACGCCACCACCTATAAAACCATGACCACCAAGAGTAAAGTTTGAAAAAGTAACATTTCTATATCCTGCATGCAGAGTGATCCATTTATATGACGGACTTATACCAAATTGGTTAAAAGGCTGGGAATAATCAGTTTTCTTATCGCTAAAGCGGAAGGAAAAAGGCATATTGATTCCATATACTGATACAATAGCATTTGCCATGATTACAGCCCTGAAAGGATCGCTTCGGAGTTCCATTCCAGAAGCACTGTAACCGATAAGGTTTAACCCGACGTTGCCATGAAAAGTGAAAGGTTTTTCATTCTTAATATTATCGAGCTGCTGGGCAAAAATGTTTACAGACAAAATTGCAAAGCCAAAAACGGCTGCCATATACCTCAAAAGCCGGCTCTTATTTGATGTGTGGAAAGAGTCATGAAACCTCTTATTATAATCCTGGCAATAAATGAAATGCCTCATTTGATTAGGATTAAAGATTATTCACTCAATAAAAAACTCAGTACGATCGTCGCTAATTTGCCACTGGTATAAGGGAGTACGAAATAGTAAAACAAATATAAGGAAGACTCTTTATATTATATCTTTTGTTGAAAAAAAAATTTAAATAGTAACACGCGGGAAACTACATTGAACTGCCTTAAGCCATTATTTTTTAATTACCCTCTTTGATCCAATCACCTTACCTCCTTCGGATATTTTGAGAAGATAGAAACCTGGTTTGAGAGTTTCGGTGGGAAGTAATAAGGTTTGGCCTGCTATGTTTGCAATGTTAAGCACCAATTCTCCCTGACTGTTGTAAACACTTATAGTGCCATTGCTAAGCGGTTTAACCATGCGGACAGTTGCCCCTGTTGAAAAAGGATTTGGATAAACTTCAATGTTGTTTTCAATCTCACGATTATTTGCCGATCCACATCCATAATAATATTCTGCATAAATATGAAGTGCATCAATCATCCAACCCTCTCTATCTTCGGCTTGTGAATCGGAATTAAAAGTAAACCTTACTAATAGAGTGTTAGGATTCATGATAATTGTATCAGAGCCTTTAACTCCAATATACCATTGCCAGTGGAAGGTTGATTTCACCCATCCGTCGGAGGTACCACTTATCATGAGTGGGTGAGGATTATATGATAGTGTTGCTTCATGGAAGTCCCATTCCCACCAGAAGATCATAGAGGTGGGATTTACAATTGTATCATTAATTGTGACCCATGAGTTTCCACCATCATAAGATGCTTCAAGTTCACCATAATCACCATCAGCAATATCATATTTATGCCAGAAATCCAATGTTGTGGCGCAACCTAGTGTATATAAACTGTCGATAACATAGATAAACGACGACCTGTTATTGACAGGGTAAGGCATAATAGTGTCAGTAATAATAACGTTAGGCCCGTTATGACCAACACCAAGAAACTGCTTGTCAGAGGTTCCAATCTGCCATATATTTCCAGGTGTAGCTTCAATTATAATCTTGTCGGAAGGAGTTTCAAACAGTATCCAATCCTCATCCTGTGCGAAAACACTCAGGTTTAATGCAAACAAGGCAATCAAAAACAATGGGCGTAAAAGACGTTTCATAATGTTGATTTTGGTTTAGACAAATATATAAATTTCTTTTGGCATTTTTCAGCACTCAATCAAGCTATTGGAATAAGCTATAAGCTATTGGCTGTCAGCTTTTAGCTTTTTTACGACAGCATCCTCTCCTGCTTGTGCTGAGTAAACGAAGTGCAGCAAAGCAAGGAGAGGAACTAAGTGAGGTGATCTGGCATGCCGCTCCTACGGACACATGAGGGAAACAGCATTGAACTATTTTTTTATATTTGCATAATATCAACCTCAATACCCTACCTCTGAATGAAAAAACTGTTTGTGCTAATTGCCGTTGTAGTCTGTAGCATTGAAATTGCCTATAGCCAGATTGATGATAATAGCAACTTCGTCTATTTCTTCTCCGATTCGGTTAAATATACAAGAGTTAATGCTTTTGTAAGTCCATTTTTCAAGGAATCGTATCTGAAGGGCGATTCGATAAAGATTAAGGCTGGTTTGGTTAAATTTTACAAGAATGAAACAGGCTTTTATGCGAATACAATGCATCTTAATAAGGAAATTCCCTCTTTTTGTCAGATGATCGTTAAAGGTAAAATCAATCTTTATGAAACGGGCACTAAAGGATCTGGAAAGAGAGTTTCTCCACAAGCAACGCCTAACATAGCAACCGGAGAAATGGCTGTGGGAGTATCAGCTCCGATAAGGCGTGGAGCAGGCATTTATTATTACAACATAGGTTATGAAGACATTAGGAAGGCAACTTATCAGAACTTGAAATATGATTTGGCCGGTAACCCTGCAAGCATGATGCACCTAAAGAATTATAAAACAGCTAAAACATGCCAGATTGTTTTTGGTGTAATTGCTGCTACTGCATTTGCTTCAGGGGCTTATATGCTTTACACCGAAGTGAGAGATGTTCCAGAAACAGGTGAGAGAAAACATCCTGATGTAGGGGTAAGCTTGGGACTATTATCACTTGGTGGTGGTTTTTCATGGGGTAGTTACTCTTATGGTGCTTCAAAACCAAAACATATAAAGAAAGCTATTGAAAGATATAATGAGTAAGGCTTTGTTCCACTTTAACTTTGGATCAGGGCATTAGCATAGAATCTATGCCATAATAAATAAAATCTGAAATGAAGAGATTTTTACCGGCTTTAGCGTGTATCCTTTTCACTCATTTGGGGTTTACTCAGGAACTCAGTTTCATTGAGCACAATGTTAATAAAACTTTCATTGAAGTTAAGGCAATTTGCATAAAATGCTAATCCTGGACTTTGCATCTTAATGAAGACTGGGAAATTAAGCAGGATAATTTGGGTTATTCCCTTGTGAGGAGATTGCGATAATTAAGAAATCGTTTTACCCAGTTGAAACTTAGTAGGATCTATGAATTGCTCGAAGATAAGTTGTTCTCTATAAATTTAAACTATAACAACCCTAAAACGTTACACTAAATATTTTAAAAATACATTCATGGAAACTATTCAAACAGCCGAAGGAGGCAAGACAATTGAAACTACAAACGTTAAAGCATTCGGAAATGAGGCCGCTGATGCTCAACTCAAGCAAATGACTATTAAACGTCGCACAATTACTCCTCGTGATGTTGAAATTGAAATCCTTTATTGCGGTGTGTGCCATTCAGACTTACATACTGCAAGAAACGAGTGGCATGGTACAAAGTACCCTTGTGTTCCAGGCCATGAAATTGTTGGCATAGTAAAGGCTGTTGGAGAGAAGGTTTCAAAGTTTAAAGTTGGCGACAAGGCTGCTGTTGGCTGTATGGTAGATAGTTGTCACGAATGTGATTATTGCAACGAGGGACTGGAACAATATTGCGCTGTTGCTAACGTGCAGACGTATAACTCGCCCGATAAGTATCTTGGCACTCAAACTTATGGGGGTTACAGTGAGAGTATAATTGTTACTGAGGATTTCGTGCTTAAATTGCCCGAAAACCTTGATCCTGCTGCAGCTGCACCTCTGTTATGTGCAGGAATTACAACTTACTCTCCATTAAAGCACTGGAATGTTGGTCCGGGAATGAAAGTAGGCGTTGTTGGTCTGGGCGGGCTTGGTCACATGGCGGTTAAGATCGCTAAAGCGATGGGTGCTGAAGTTATTGTTTTCACCACCTCACATTCGAAGCTCGAAGATGCAGTGAAACTAGGTGCTAACGACGTTGTTCTTTCAACTGACAAAGATCAGATGAAGAGGTACAAGGGTAAATTACATTTCATAATTGACGCTGTTTCAGCACAACATGACATTAACAGTTATTTGAACTTATTGCGTGTTGACGGTTCATTAGTATTGGTAGGTGCTCCTGAACATCCGCTGCCTGTAGCAGCATTCAGCATTATACCTCATCGCCGCACACTTGCAGGTTCGATGATTGGTGGTATTAAAGAGACACAGGAAATGCTAGACTTCTGCGGCAAGCACAACATAGTTTCGGACATCGAAATGATTGATATCAGTCAGATCAATGAAGCCTACGAACGCCTCCTGAAAGGAGATGTTAAGTACCGTTTTGTGATTGATATGGCAACATTGAAAAGCAGGGACCTTTCATAATATGACCATAATCTACTTCAGAAATAGTTTTTAAGAACTGTTTCGTCTGAAAGATTTTTCTATACATTTAATGCTTCCTTTAACCTTATACTTATGCACCGAAATAGGTATAAAGCTATCGCTTTGGGGGTATTTACAACTTTAGTTGTAGTAGCTATATTCGCTTTTGTGTATTTGCGGAGTCAAAATGATGTAGAAAAGCAATTAACAGCATCTTCTAGTTCAAAGACTGAGGCTTTATTAAAGACAATTGACAGTCTATACTGGGAAAACCCTGATCATTGCTTAAAATACATTAATGATTTACTCAGCATTGCAGGCAAAACAAGCAATTACAATGCTATGGCATTGGGACTTTATTATAAATCAGCGTGTTTTGTTATAAAGGAGAGGTATGATAGTGCTTATATAATGTGCCATCTGACCTTGAAGTTTGCAAATGAACATAATAATGAGCTTGTATCAGGGAAAATCAAAGTAGTTTTAGCAAATTATCATATAGCAAAGAATGAGTTAAATGAAGCTAATAAATACCTTATAGAAGCTATTCCTGATTTTGAAAAAAGCGGAACATCTAAAGATATGGCTAACCTGTTTAATGGATTCGGATTGCTATATTATAACCTTAAAGAACCGGATAAAGCAATTGAATATTATTATAAGGTTATAGCCCTTTCTAAAGAAGTTGATAAGAAGCGCCAAAAGCTTGTAGCATATTTAAACATTTCCAATTGCTACAGGAATAAGCTGGATCATAAGATGACCTTGTATTATCTTGACAAAGCGCTAAAAGGCTTTCGGGAAATTAACGATTCTGCCTTCATCATGATGTGCACGCTAAACTTGGGGATTATTCACATAGATAGGGGTGATAAAGAAAAAGGACTTAATTACTATACAAAGGTAATGGACTACTCGCGGCGCAATGACAAGAAGTTATTACTTGGACATACGTTGTTTAACATAGCAAGTGTATATTATCAGAGCAAACTATTTAATGTAGCAGAGAAGTATTTTAATGAGAGTATGGATGTTTACAGGAGTGTATCGAGCAAAGACGGAGAAAAGAATGTATTACATGAGTTGTCGTCTATAGCCAAAATAAAGAACAACTGGAAGCAGGCCTATGAATATTACGATCGGTATATAATCATCAGAGACAGCATAATGAATGCAGGACTACTTCAGGATATTAATGAGCTAAGGTGGAACTACGATTTCCAAAAGAAAGAAAACGAAACGGCTATCATCAAGAAAAAAATTGAAGTGAAGCATAGGGAAATGCTGTTGGTTATTATATCATTCACCTTTATTACTGTATTTATTCTGCTGTTTGCTCTATTAATCAGACTGAAAAATAAAAACCTCAGGAAATCTGATCATCTTAACCAGCTTCAAATATTATACTTGCAGGGACAAATGGCTGCCGACCACAAGATCAATGAGCTGGAAAGACTTAGATTAAAAGGTGAGATAGAAGCAAAAAGTAAGGAGCTGGCCACATCATCAATGCAGTTACTTAGCAAAAATGAGATCTTAGAAAGCATTTCGACTGTAACAGAAAACTACTATAAGAAAAAATCGATAGACAGTGAGTGCTACATCAAACTTAAACGTATTTTCAAGGAAAATCTCGACCAGCAAAAAGATTGGGAGCACTTTAAAAGATTGTTTGAAGAGGTACATACAGATTTTTTCAAAAACCTTAAAACTGTATGTCCTAAAATTAGCGAAAGTGAATTACGATTGTGTGCTTACCTTAAGATAAACCTTCATAACAAGGAGATATCAAAAATACTGAATATAGCCCCAGATAGTTTAAAAACAGTACGTTATAGGATAAGGAAGAAGCTTGGCCTTAATAAAGACGACAGTCTTGAAGAGTATATTAGGAACTTATAATTTATACTCTTGTTCACCAAAAGTCTACCTTCAAAATTAGGATAAACTCCTATCGGACAGTAAATTTGACATTATTGAATACTGTTATAAACATCTAAAATCTTCTTTATGAAAAAGTTCTACTTTTTAATCTATTTCGGATTATTAATAGGGGCCTATGCCTTTTCACAATCACAGGGAGTGCACCTATTTAACGACAAACAGCCGCTTTCATTGAACTCAACAAGGATTGATTTCGACTCTTTGAATATTGAATATAAAAGTTCATGGGGGTTTGGTCAAAGCTTTTCAATTGCTTCCGATGGAACAGGTACTTATAAGTTTATAGGCTCAGGTGCCGGAGTTATTATTCTTGATGTAAGCAACCCCGAAAATCCTGTTAAGGTATCAGAATTCAGCACCAGAGGTCTTGTTGATCAAATTTTCTACGATGAAAATAGTAATAGGTTATATGTAACTGCTTATTTTGCGGGCTTCGAGATTTGGGATATCAGCAACATTGAATCACCAATGAAGATTGGAGGTTCTGCTGTTGATGGGTTGCCACGCGGAGGAATTTATGCAGAAGGAGACTTTGTATATATTGTTACCGTAGCAGATGGTTTGCAGGTTTTTAACGTAAGCACTCCTTCCATGCCGGTCAATGTTGGCTATTGCTTAATTGATCCTGTTAATCTTTGCTGGACTTCACACAAGTCAGGCAACTACATTTATGCAGCCCTTTATGAAGGAGGAATGGTTATAATTGATATATCGAATCCTGCTAATCCATACATTACAGGAGCATACTATGATGTAGTTTATGGTGTTTCTGTGATTAATGAGATGGCAATAGTGGTTTCTTATAGCTATGGATTAAATATACTTGATGTATCAGATCCGACCAACATAGTATTAAAAGGAACTTGCCTGTTGCCCGAATTCCCCTATCGTGTTGCAGTAAACGGAGACTATGCATATGTTGCAAATGCATCATCAAATGGTGGAGGCATTAACGTGGTTAATATTACCGATATCACACAACCGGCATTAATAACAACATATCAGGGATATGCAGAATATTTAGCATCAGGTGGTAATGTTTTAGCGTTCACAGGTGGTTCTTATCCCTGTACTATACTTAACATTTCAACACCTGCGGCACCGACATTTGCTTCTTCATACTCCATGCCGGTGTTTACTAGCGATATTCATGTTGCTGGAAATTTTGCATATACCGGCAATAACGGTTTAAGAGTTTTTGATATCAGTGACCAGAACAATCCAATTCAGGTAGGTTACAACCCCATAGATGGCTCAATAGTAAGAACAACAGGTAATAAAGCTGTATACATCCGCGAAAGCATGACATCTAATAATCCAGTTATGATGATTGACATTGCTGATCCTACTAATCCAATATTCTTAGGCCAATACAACTCACCTGTTATGACGAACGATTTAGAAATAAAAGATCATTACGCTGTTGTATCTTGTTGGTGGGATGGAATAAGAATCATAGATTTTACAAACCCTGCGAATCCTGTTTTAGTAGCCCATAAAATGGGTTGGACGTCAGGAGGTACAGCAGGAGTAACTTATTGCTATTCTCAGGCTATTGATATAGAGGGGAACTACTTGTATATAATTGATTATGGCCCATTTGGAGAAGAAGACACGAAAGGTCTTTACATACTTGATATATCTGACATTACTAACCCTGTGCTGATAAAGCGTTTTGCAGAATTACAGAGTTATGGTTATGATTTGGATGCAGTAGGCGATTATGTATACATTGCTGATAACTTTGGAGGTGTTGAAGTAATTGATGTTACAGATAAAAACAACCCAATTATAAGAGGATATGTTACATTACCCGATGGTGCTAACTCAATTAGAGTGAAAGAAGACAACGCTTTTGTTGCTGATTATATAAATGGTGGAGTTCAAGCTGTTGACGTATCGGATCCAAGTAATCCATTTATATCAGGTTATTACAGGCGCACAGGTTGTTTTGCATTAGGTGTTGATGTTAGCGGTAAAAACATATATGTAGCCGATGGTGCAGCAGGTTTCCAGATATACCATACATCATTAATTACAGGTTCAAAAGCACTTACACAGTATAAAACTGATTATACCCGGTCCTATCCTAATCCTTTTAATGATAATGTCACTATTGTTATTAAGAAGAGTTTCAATCCAGGTTTAAATCTCACGATTCATGACGCCTCAGGACATAAAATCGCAACTCTGCTCCCTGAAGAGCTTCTGGAAGGAGAGACAAAATATAGATGGAATGGTAGAACTTCTATGGGAAATCAAGTAAAACCAGGTATTTATTTCTATTACTCGGCAACCGGTGACATATATGGTAAAATAATTAAAGCAAAATAGCCACTAAATTACTTATTCTTAAAAGACTCCCGGATGTAATACACCAAAGGAATAAATACCGTAACAGGAGCAACGATTACTGCCCAAAGGTTAATACTTCCGGGAGTTATTATAGCGTATGTTATTGTGCCGAAAATTATTACAAGCATCAGATTTAACACTCGGATCATGCGGATTGCAAGTGTGTATTGCTTTATAGCGTTATCGGGGGTAATCTTTACAGGAAAATTGAAACTTGATGGATAATTGGTAATTATTGCTAAAAGAGGCACTAGGAAGGTTATAAGCGCAGGCATAAAAAACACAAAGTTTTTGCTCATGTAATCTATAACATTCCCATCACTATCATAATGATTAGGAATCCGGTCGGGTAGTTTATTGTATATGTAAAGTACATAAATCCACAAAGAGATTAACAAGGTCCATGTAAGGAATTCAATAAACAGATCCTGTGGTCTCTTTTCTATCTTAATTTTGGGTCGAGCTTCCATTTGTTGATTTTTAACACAAATGTAAAAAAAAGAATATACAACAACTGAGGTATATCAAAGCAAATAATTTTGAGAAATTAAACGCTCCATTCTTTTTTCAATCGCCCATATAACTTTAAGTAAATTCTATATATTTGCTATATTAGTAATCAACAAATTACATTGTTCATGAAAAAATCCTTTCTTCCCATTTGCTTTAAGTACTCACTTCCTTTGTTTATAACAGTGCTGATCTTTGCCGGTTGCATTACCATAGTTATACCTCCAATGCATACAACATCTGATCTATACGAAAGAAATATGGCACAATTAAAAGAAAAACATCCAATAGTTTTCATTGAGATTACAGGCGATGAGGTGTTAAAAATGAATAACCCTGATATTTACCTATTCTCTAATTGGTGTTCCGGGGTTTGTTATTATTTGAAGCATTTAACACCGGAGACTAAAGGTAACGTGATGTATATTTCAGGGAACTATGACATCCCATTTATCGTTAAGAACTTCAAGGCACTCGATACGGTTTATATTCTATCAAATAGTGCATATGGGAGTATTGAATCAGAGAAAATACTGAAGTTTACTTCTGAAATCACCAATACTGAATGTACGATAACAGGTGTACCTCAAAAGTTTGTAAGAAACGATAGTACAGGATATTATACAAGACAAATGCTTAATTGAAATAAATGAAACACACTTTTGAAGAGACAATTTATCAAACCGGAGTCAATTGGTGTGTTGATGTTCCTGTTGAAATCACGAACCAGATGATTCCTAATAAAGGAAGGATTAAAGTTAACGGTACAATAAACGGTTTTGGGTTTGAAAAGAATTTAGTTCCTGTAAAAAATAGACCATACAGACTGTTTGTGAATCTGATTATGATGAAGGGTGGTAAGACCGCGTTAGGTAAAACGGCTCTCTTTGAAATTGAGCAGAATTTTAAAATTGTAAATGTTGATTACCCCATGCCCAAGATTCTGATTGAGCATCTTAAAATGAATGATCTCATTACAGAATTCAACAATCTCACTTCCTCAAGGAAGAAAGCGATTCTTAAGTATCTGAATAACATCAAAGGAAATGATACTATGCTTAAGAATCTGAACAAGCTGATCTTTCAGTTAAAAAACAAAGAGAAGAATGTAAGAATACCGTAGTGACGCAAAGAAAAGTTCAGCCATAAGGCATAAGCTTACTTCTGACTACTTTCTTTTAAATAGCTTAGAAACGGTATTGCCTAATTCATTAAGTGCCATTGATGGATTTCGAAAGTCAATAGTTTCAAGGTCTGATAGATGCGGTTGCACCGGATAAATTAGCATATAACTGTTTTGTCTAAAATACTTGTTAAGATATACAGGTATTCTCAACATATTTTTATGATACGACAAATTATTTTCCCTGCTAAGTACTACTATTATATTGTCGTCAGGTTTTATATCTCTTGAAAGAACTAAAAAGTCATCCCAATCATCAAAATGGCAAAAGTTTGCATTTATCGGGTGATTACTTTTAATATCTTGTATCACTTTCAAAGTTTCTTTATCACCGCAGAACATTAAAAGGGCCCCTGAATTTCTGGAAATATTCCAAACTCTCAACAACCACAATGGGAAACCTACTTCGTACTCTGCTTTGTGAGGCACAATGATAAAATGACGTTTTACAGTTGCAATTGGTTGAGCAGGCTTGTAAACGAATGCAGTTATGTTATTCTTTTGCAGAACACCCTGAGTAAGGTTTCCAAGAAAATTTTCGGGCATATCAGCTTCAGAGTGTAACCCTATAATTAAATCAGTAATGCTATGTTCTCTGGCAACACTAGTTATACCATTGGCAATGTTGATATCAAAACGAAGCAGCTTATGCATGTGTATATCAGCACCAGCGGCAATATGCGCTGCTGTATCGAGTATCTTTCTTCCTTTAGATTCTGACGTATCATCACTATCAGACTCATTTATAACATACAATCCATACATTCCTTCCTTAGTTTTTCTCGTTCGAAGCATGATACCCATATTTATTAATTCGGCAACATTTTTAGGATTGCTTAAAGGAATTAAGATACGTTCACCGAATTCTTCACGAGACTCGTCGATATCAGGCATCTCACTTATAGAAATATTATGAGCACCCTTCTGTCCAACAAAAGTGGCTATTGTACAAGTTACAAGTATCATAACGATTGTGCCATTTAGGATGGATTCATCAAGTAATCTTATAGGTGTTCCATCCGGACTAATTCCTGTTATTATGTTGTAACCGACAGTAACAGCGGCTAATGTAGCAGCGGCCTGAGCATTACTAAGTCCGAAGAGTAATCGCCGTTCATCAAGTGTGAATTTGAATGTTTTTTGAGCAAGCCAGGCAGCAAGAAACTTTGAAACTGTTGCAACAATTGTCATTATTGCTGCCACCTTAATAGTCTCGAAATCATTAAAGAAAGCCCTGTAATCGACAAGCATTCCTACGCCAATTAGAAAAAAAGGTATAAATATTGCATTACCGACAAATTCAACCCTGTTCATTAATGGTGATGAACCGGGTATGAGTCTGTTTAATGCAAGACCTGAGAGGAAAGCACCTATAATTGCCTCTATTCCTGCCATTTCGGCGAAAACAGCGCCTAAAAAGACCATTACAAGAACAAAAATATACTGTGATACATTGTCATCATACCTTTTAAAGAACCATCTGGCTATTACTGGGAACAGCATGATAACAGTTATTCCAAAAATAATTATTGATAAGCTTAACCTCAACCAAAACTCATTAGTAACATCTCCAGTTGTAAGTCCTACTATTACTGCCAATACAAGCAGGGCCAGTGTATCGGTAATCATTGTTCCTCCAATTCCAATGCTTACTGCCCGGTTTCTGGTAACGCCATATTTGCTAAGCAACGGGTATACAATTAAAGTATGTGATGCAAACATACTCGCCAGTAGAATAGAAGTATATACCGAATAGTTTAAAATATACAATCCTGCAAAAGTGCCCAATGCCATTGGTATTAAAAAAGTATACATTCCAAAGACAATGCTTTTGAGACTGTTCCTTTTAAAATCCGACATATCAATTTCAAGTCCTGCAAGGAACATAATATAGAGAAGACCTGCGGTACCCGACATTATGATGCTACTATCGCGCTTTAGTAGATTAATGCCATTAGGTCCTATTAGAGCACCGGCAATGATTAGTCCGAGGATGTGCGGTATTTTAATTTTATTGAGTAAAATTGGCGCAAAAAGGATGACAATTAAAATAATCAGGAACTTAAGAACTGGGTTTTCAAGTGGTAAGGTCAAGCCGGATATATTGAACAGTGTTATAAAAGATAATTCCATTTTGAGGAGATATTTTTAACAAATATAATATAATCATACTCATTGCTCCAACCCATAAGACTACTCAGAGATAACACGGTTGTATTTGTTGTAAAGGAAGGATATAACCAACAGTAGCACACCTAACGATACGAATACAATTGTTTTTGCAATTGTGCTTAAGTGTGAGATATCGTATATAAATAACTTTACGAGAGTGACTCCGAATAGGGCTATTGCTCCTATACGGAGATGTTTCTTTTTCTTCCAGATACCCATTATGATGAGGTATAATGAAAAAGTGCCCCATAGAATACTTAAGCCAAGTTTGTATGATTGTGACGATTCGGCAATCTCCATCAGGCTGATGTATTCACTGCTGACAATCCAAAGTATAGTGGAATAGAGAAGTATATCAAACGCTTTTCTGAAATCGGTTTGCATAAAATTGGAATGGGTAATTTTACATCCGGCAAAAAGAACAAGAGAAACAAACGCATAGGAGATATATCGGATAAGGATGTTGAAGACACTTACTTTAAAAATGTCGGTTGATGTATAATTTAAATAGCTGTCTCTTAATTCGCTGAGCACAAACAGACTTGATATTAAAAAAACGATTATTCCTATAGTGATCAATGCCAGATTAAGCATACCCAACATTGGACTTCTCTCCTTTTTTAAATTATAAAAGGCAAGCCCGGCGATAAAAAGCAGCGAATAGTTGTCAATCCATACAGTCTTAAAACTCTTAAGATCATAATTGTAATGAAGTTCAGCAAACTGATCATTTACTGTTTTAGTAACAAGCTTTGAATTTATAAAAAGCTGATGCCAATAGTTTGAAATCTCTACACGAAAAGCATAATAAGTAGCAAGGAGCAGTATACCAGGTATAATAACGGAGAATGGTCTTACAATTTCTTGTTGTAACTTAGTAAATGAATAGTCAAATCTCTTATTGAGGATGTTGATGTATACAAAAGATCCAATAAACATCATTGAACTGAGGAAATTTATATTCCATATCGGAATAATCCATGTTTTGGGATCTTCATCATGAAAGGTAAAATATAAGGTACTCCAGTCGTGCATTATGCTTATAAAGGATAACATCATAAGGGGATATGACAACAATTCGTAGAATGAAACTCTTTTGGTTCTCCCAATCCAGAAAAGTAATGCAGCTTCGCCTGCCCAAAGAAGTGTGACCCAATTACCGTTTAATTGAACGGGTATGGCGATCGCAATAAATACAAGTACTAATCCTGATACCAGGTAAAAAAGGTTTTTGTCGGCGAGTTTCTGTCTATAAATAACAGTACTAACAATAGCGTGTACAAGTGCATTGCATATTGCATATAGCCCTAACCATTTATCTGCTGTCGGATGACTATTCAATATGTTGTATCCTAAACCAAAGTAAACGAATGAATTAGTGATTAACAGTATGATATCATAAATGTCGAACTTTTCCTTCTGAATCAATTTATAAGCAAGGAAGGAGATGTAAAATGTTATAAAAAAGATCGTTAAGAAGGTAATTGCTATAGCAAAGTGTTGTTCAGTCTTATAGTTTGATTCGTACCAGAAAAGAAAGATCAGCCATGTTAGAGTGAAGGCTGAGTAGTACAGTGGTTTCCAATATTTCTTAAAGGCAATTATGAGGATACCCAGATTAATGATTACCATATAGGAGAACAGAATATGAACCCTCCCCGACCCTTCGCTTAATAAGAACGGCACAGCGTAAGCGCCAACTAATCCTATATGCGCAATGACCTGCCGGTTGTAGTTGAGGGCTGCACCCACTGCAAATACAGTGAATATCACCATGAGTACAAATGCTGCGATATTGGGAATTAAACCGTACAAACTGTAGGATAAGTATGTAATAAAATACATTATTGTAGTTGCACCGCTTACAAGTACAGCACTATAGTTTTCATAGTTTCTCTTAAGCTTGAAGCCAACTCCCATAAGGCCAAGTCCAAATAAATAGCCTAAGATTATTCTGGTGAGCGGACTTATTAGATTATTATCAATTGAGTATTTTGCCCCAATTGCAACACCAAATACAGTAATTACAATTCCTATTTTATTTATAAGATTCTCGCCAATAAACTTTTCGAGGTTAAGACTAACACCGGGTTTATGCTGTTTAATGCGCACTTGTTTTTGCTGCTGCTTATAAAAGGAATACTCCTTTATGATATTTCGATCACTAACTCCACGTTGAGGATTGGCTACTTCTAAAGGAGACTTTACTTCGCTAATATTATTAGGCTTTTCTTCTTCAATTGACCTAATTGTGTTTTGCCCTGTAGTTTTGAGTCTGGTTATTTCTAACCTTAAACTTTCAATTTCTTTAGAAAACTCATCTTGTCTTTTTAGAAGTGCATTTAACTTTTCAAGTAAAAGACTTTCATTCTCATTATTTTCTATCATAAGCAAGTGATGACTAAGACTAGACTGTTTAAAATTTGAACCCAAACATTATTCATCTGTTTGAAGTTACTAAGTTAGGGACAAAATTTGAGAGATGGCATACATATTAATGAATTCGGAAAAACTAAAATCAAACTTTAAATTTCTTGATAAGCTATTTACTGATAACAATATACGCTGGTCGGTAGTAACCAAACTTCTGTGCGGAAATGTAGCATATCTCGAAGAATTGCTTTCATACAACATAAAAGAGATTTGTGATAGCAGGATTACAAATCTAAAAATTATAAAGAAACTACGCCCCGATATCAGCACTATATATATAAAACCTCCTGCCAAAAATGTAATTGAGGATATAATTGCTTATGCTGACATTAGTACTAATACTGAACTAACTACAATTCAGCTTCTCAATGAAGAGGCTAGAAAACACAATAAAATCCATAAAATCATTATCATGATTGAAATGGGTGAGTTACGTGAAGGAATAATCAGAGATGATATAATCTCCTTTTATTCATCGGTTTACCAACTCAGTAACATCGAAGTGGTAGGAATTGGAACGAATTTAACTTGCTTGTATGGCATTTTACCAAATCACGACAAACTTATACAGTTAAGCCTGTTCGAACAGCTTATAGAGGCTAAATTTAACAGGCAAATAGAATATGTGTCCGGTGGCTCTTCAGTTACAATACCGCTTTTATTGCAAAATTTATTACCAAAGGGTATAAATCATTTCCGTATTGGAGAATCACTCTTTTTGGGAACAGATGTATACAACGATACTTTACTGGAAGGACTTGAACCAGATGTTTTTATACTCTATTCTGAAATTATTGAATTAATGGAAAAGCCTGTTGTTCCTATGGGTGAATTAGGTACAAATGTTGAAGGCGAGTCAGCTTTGTTTGATGAAAATTTAATAGGCACCACAAGTTACAGAGCTATTATTGATATTGGCTTACTTGATGTTGATCAGAAACAGCTTACTCCATTAGATTCATCAATAAAGATTGTTGGAGGCAGCTCAGATATGTTTGTCATAGATCTGGGCAGCAATCCTCAAAAGTATGAAGTAGGTGATAGACTAGAATTCAGGCTTGACTACATGGGCACAGTAAGAGTGCTAAACTCAAAGTATATTGATAAAAGAATTGCAAAATCAGCTGTTAATCCAGATGCACATGATATAAAAGATGTTACAAGACTATGATTTCTAACAGCAGCTTTCAAAAGCTGCATAAATTATATACAATGGTATCTATTAAAATTTACAATGAAGCTTCTTTACCTGAGAGTAAAAGAAAGGGTGAGTTAGTTGATTTCCTTTTTGAACACCTTGAGCAATATGGTGACAAGAAGGAGGACATCCTAAAAGCTGTTGATTATGCTTTAAATGTCAACAAATCGTTTGGCGGGTTCGTACTTGAGGGTACAGTAGATTCTGAAATTGTTGGAGTAGTGGTTGTTAATCAAACAGGCATGAAAGGTTATATACCTGAAAATATTCTTGTTTACATTGCCACTCACAATAAGATGAGAGGAAAAGGAATTGGCAAACAGCTTATGCAGAAGGCTATTGAAACTGCCCACGGTAACATTGCACTTCACGTTGAGCCAGATAATCCGGCACGTATACTTTACGAAAAGCTTGGATTTACCAGTAAATATCTCGAGATGCGTCTTGTTAAATAATATTTGCAGATTATTCGATTTTCCTTAGTTTTGTTTCGTGCATAAAACTGTGCATTAGTAGAAATGAAAGAAGCTGAGTCAGATAAGGGAACCGGATGCATATCATTTAAGCGCTCAGGGAATAAACCGGTCAAACATGTTAAGGAAGATATGTTTAATGAAACTGCATCAAACATTAACACTTCAAAATATAGCTTAACACAGCTAATAACAGGGCATAGGATATATATCTTCAGTATGGCACTTATTGTGCTGCTAGTGCTGATTCACCTTATATACAGCGGATTATCATTTTATCAGGTTAAGATTGAAGAGCGTTTCTTCCATCCTGATTATTCTTTATTGAAACCCAGCGGTATATTAGGTCATGGATATGGAATTGCCGGTTCGTTATGTATGCTTATTGGTGTTGGCACTTATATGATAAGAAAAAGAGCAAGAGCGCTCTTTAACCTCGGCATTCTGAAGCACTGGCTTGAATTCCATATATTCCTGTGTACATTAGGCCCCATACTCGTTTTATTTCATACTTCATTTAAATTCGGAGGAATTGTTGCTATTAGTTTCTGGAGCATGGTTGCAGTATTCCTGAGCGGTATAGTCGGAAGGTTTATCTACATCAGAATCCCACGAACAATTGAAGGAAAAGAGCTAACTCTTAATGAAGTGCGAAGAATTAATTCGGCAATGGAAGAAGCATCTCTTGAGCGGCATATTGAACGGCTTAAGAAAATGCAGAAGCTATTCACTTACTGGCATGTGGCACATTTACCATTTGCAATTATAATGCTAGTGATTATGCTTATTCATGTTGGGGTAACTCTCGCTTTTGGATACAGATGGATCTTTTAAATCATGGAGATACTACTGGAGAATATAATAATCTATTCAGCTACTGCACTATTGTGTATAATTGTGATTTTCCTATATCTACGTTACCAATTACGCAAATCAAGAGCTAATATCGAAAAGATTGAAAAGGCTAGAGAGGATGGTCTTCATGAGCCTGTATCACTTCATCCGGTTATTGATACAAACAGTTGCATAGGAACAGGAGCATGTGTTGCTGCCTGTCCTGAAAAAGAGATACTTGGCATTGTTAATGGCAAAGCTACTACCATTAACACCTCACGTTGCATAGGGCATGGTGCATGCTTTCATGCTTGTCCGACGCAGGCAATTACACTTGTAATAGGCACCGAAAAGCGTGGTATCGATCTTCCACATATTAATCATACTTTCGAAACAAATGTTCCGGGTATTTATATTGCTGGTGAACTAGGAGGCATGGGGCTGATTAAGAATGCTGTAGAGCAGGGCAAACAGGCAGTTACAAATTTCTCAAATCAGTATAGGAAATCGGAAGATACTCAATATGACATTGCAATTGTAGGTGCAGGTCCGGCAGGTATATCGGCATCACTTACAGCAAAAAAGCTGGGACTTAGTTTTATAACTTTAGAGCAGGATTCATTAGGTGGAACAGTCTTTACCTATCCCCGTTCAAAGATCATTATGACATCTGATATGGATCTGCCTCTTTATGGTAAGGTGAGATTAAGCACTACCGGCAAAAGCCGCCTGCTTGAACTTTGGAATGATGCCTTAGGAAAGAACAATATAACAATTAAAGAGAATTCGAAAGTTGAGAACATCAGCACCCAAGGCAATAAGTTTGAGTTAAAGATTGCATCAGGCGAAGTAGTAACTGCAGGAGGCGTTTTATTGGCCCTTGGTAGGCGTGGTTCTCCCCGAAAGCTTGGTGTGCCTGGCGAAATGAGTGAAAAAGTGGCGTATCGGCTACTGGAGCCTGAACTTATTAGCGGTAAAGAGATTTTGATTGTAGGAGGTGGTGACTCTGCCATTGAATCAGCCATGCTACTCGCTGGTTCAAATAAGGTAATTCTATCATACCGAAGTGATAAATTCAGCAGATTGAAGCCAATGAACCAGACCAATATTGACACATTCTCAAAAGAAGGAAAGATTACTTTGATGTTTAATACCAACGTGGTGGAAATTTCCGAGAAAATAGTTCTGTTGAAAAACAGCCTAACAAATGAGACAATTACGTTGGCAAACGATCTGGTTTATATATTTGCCGGAGGAGAGTTGCCAACCGAATTGCTTACAAAGGCAGGCATTACAGTTGAAAAGAAATTTGGCGTACCTTTACTCAAACACAATCGCAAATAATGAATCTGAAATTACTTTTCATTTTCTTTGTTTCTTTTCTTTACGCAATTGCGGGATATTCACAACTCTCACCAGGTGATCTTGCAGAGCCTCATGCTCACCTCGAAGGATTATCAAATTGCACAAAGTGTCATACCTTGGGTTCAAAGATCTCAAATGATAAATGCCTAGCATGTCATATAGAAATCAAAGTGAGGGTTGAAAACAAAACAGGCTATCACTCTTCATCACAAGTATATAAGAAGAGCTGCACTATATGCCATAGCGACCATCATGGCCGGCAATATCAGATAATCCGTTTCGACAAGAGTAAATTCGATCATCAAAGTACAGGTTATAAACTTGAAGGAAAGCACAGCAATACCGAGTGTAGTGCATGCCATAAAAGCTCAAATATTATAGATCCGGCAGTAAAAAAGAAGAAATCCACTTATTTGGGGCTAGGCAGAGAGTGTTTAACATGCCATGAAGACTACCATAGGCGGTCACTTTCTCCAAAATGTTCTAACTGCCATACTTATGATGCTTTTAAGTCTGCTCCGAAATTCGATCATTCCAAATCGAATTTTGCATTAAATGGTAAGCACAAAACTGTACCTTGTATAAAGTGTCATGAAAAGTCAATGGTTGATGGCAAAGAGTTTCAGAAGTTTAAGGGGATTAAGCATAATGGTTGCGCCAATTGTCATAAGGATGTGCACAATAACAGGTTCGGTCAGCAGTGTTCCGATTGTCATACAGAGGAGTCCTTTAGAACAATTAAAAGCATTGACAAATTCGATCATAGCCTTACCGGCTTTAAGCTTGAAGGCCGACATGTTTCAGTTGCATGTAACAAATGCCATAAGGCCGGTTATTCCAATCAGCTTAAGTACGATAAATGCTATGACTGTCATACTGATTATCACAAAGGAGATTTTACAACACAGAATAGTCAGCAAGATTGTAGTTCATGTCATGATGTAAATGGGTTTTCTCCATCATCGTATACCATTGAACGCCATAACAAATCAGCCTTTATGCTTGATGGTGCTCATCTCGCCACACCATGTATCTCATGTCATAAGAAGAATACTGAATGGAAATTCAGGAAGATAGGTGAAAAGTGCAACGATTGCCATGAGGATATACATAAGGAATATCTTGATGCCAAATATTATCCTCAATCCAATTGCCTTTCTTGCCATTCGGTTGATAGCTGGATGGAGATAGCATTCGATCACAGCAAAACTAGCTTCCCTCTTGAGGGGAAACATAAAGACAAAACCTGTAGAGACTGTCACGATAATTCAGAAATTAAAGTTAGCACTACTCCTAAAGAAGCAAACCCATCAGCAAACAATACAAGAGTATTGAAATTTGCCGGATTACCCTCTGAATGCATGAAATGCCATAATGATGAGCATCAGGGACAATTTACAATTGATGGGAAAACAGATTGCAGTAAATGTCACTTGCCTGAAGGATGGAAAAGTACTAAATTTGATCATAACAAGGCAAGATTTAAGCTCGATGGCCGACATAACGAAATTACCTGTGAGAAATGCCATCCGATTGTAAGAAAAGAAGACAAACAGTATGTATTATATAAAACAGGAAAGCTAAAATGCGCAGACTGTCATTAATAATCGGCACAATAGTATTGCTCACATCGATGAGATTAATCTTTTCATCGCCGCATGGTTCTAATTTTAAAATGAATTGTGATGATTGCCATACAACCGATGGCTGGGAGGTGAATTATGACAGTTTAAACTTCGACCACAACAATACTGCAATGCCCCTTACAGGACAGCACAAGAAAACTAATTGCAGATCATGCCATAAATCGCTTGTTTTTTCAGATGCAGAAATTGATTGTTTTAAGTGCCATACCGATCTTCATGAAAACACCCTTGGAAAGGAGTGCGAAAGGTGTCATACCCCGATAAGCTGGATAGTAACTGATGCTATTGGATTGCACAAACAAACAAGATTTCCCTTAATAGGTCCCCACTCTATGGCAGAATGCAGTGAGTGCCATACCTCTGCATCTACGTTAAGATTTGAGCCTCTTGGCATTGAATGCATTGATTGCCATAGAGCTGATTACTTGGCAACTACAAGCCCTAACCATCAGCAGGCAGGCTACTCAACTGAATGCACCGACTGCCATCACATGAATAACTACGCATGGTCAGGAGCCGGAATAAATCATGATTTCTTTCCCTTAAAAGAAGGACATGCAATTACAGACTGTTATACTTGTCACACAAGTGGAACTTTCTCACAGATACCCAATACATGCATTTCATGTCACCAACCTGATTACACAGCAACAAATAATCCTAAGCATCAGAATTTGAACTTCAGTACTGAATGCAAGGAATGCCATACAATAGCACCGGGATGGAGACCTGCAAAATTCCAGCAACATGATGGACTATTCCCTATCTATTCGGGAGAGCATAATGGTGAATGGGATCAATGTAGTGACTGCCATAAAAATACATCTGCTTATAGCGATTTCACTTGCATTGACTGCCATGAACATAATCAATCGGACATGAATGAAGAGCATGATGATGTACAAGGATATGAATACAATAGTAAAGCATGTTTTAGTTGCCACCCAACGGGCTCGGGTGAGGGTGGTTTCAATCACAGTGCTACTGCTTTTCCACTAACAGGTGCTCATAGATCTGCAAAATGTGCCGACTGCCACACTTCAGGATATCAGGGGACTTCAACATTCTGTTACGACTGCCATACACCTGATTATGTGCAGGCTTTTAATCCTATTCATAATGGTAATAATATACCGAACACTTGTGCCGACTGTCACACTACACAAAACTGGCAACCTGCTACATTCCCAATACACAACCAGTATTACGCATTAAGTGGAGCGCATGCTGCCTTAGCAAATAATTGCGCAAGCTGTCATTCAGGCAATTATACATCAACACCCAATACATGTGCAGGATGTCATTTGCCAGACTACAATCAAACAACCAGTCCATCACATAGCGAAGCACAGTTCCCTACCGAATGTTTGCAATGTCATACTGAAAGCTCATGGGCACCTTCAACATTCAATCATCAGAACACAGCTTTTCCATTAACAGGAGCACACATAGCAGTGTCATGTAGTTCCTGCCACCAATCGGGATACAGTGGAACTTCAGCGATTTGTTACGACTGCCATCAGACAGATTTCATGCAGGCCACTAATCCTAATCATAACACACTTAGCATTCAGAATACTTGTTCTGATTGCCATACAACACAACCTGGATGGTCACCTGCAACATTCCCTACTCACAATCAATATTACCAGTTAGTTGGGGCGCATGCAGCAATTGCAAATAATTGCGCCTCATGTCATAACGGAAATTATAACAATACTCCAAATACATGTGCCGGTTGTCATATACAGGATTACAATTCAGCAGGTAATCCAAACCACCTTGTTGCTCAATTTCCTACAGATTGTTTACAATGTCATAATCAATCAGTATGGCGGCCTTCAACATTCAACCACGATGCACAGCACTTCCCTATATATTCGGGTAAGCACCAGGGAGAATGGGATAAGTGCAGCGATTGCCATACTAATCCATCAAATTACTCTGTATTCACATGCCTTACATGCCATCGGCAAGGTGAGATGGCAGAAGAACATGAAGACGTTCCAGGATATGTTTATAACAGTAATGCATGTTTAAATTGCCATCCCGATGGCTTAGAAGGAAAGTCAATGCAGCCAATTAGAAAGGTAAAAATCAATTAACCGGCCATGAAAAGAGCATTACTTATACTTCTCTCTTCTTTCATATCATGCATGACTCTTGCACAGGCATTCAAGCAATTGGAAGGAACTGTCTCTTATGTTACATCAGCTAACGTATATGTAAAGTTTGCTTCTACAAGAGTAATATCGCCAGGTGATACACTTTACTTATATGATCAGAATCGTATGGTTCCGGCGCTTAAAGTAACAGGTATATCTTCTATGTCGTGTATTTGCGATCCCATTTCTGATTTCAAAGCTAAAGAAGGAATGAAGGTAATTTTTGTTAATCAGGAGCAACATAGCGTAAAAGAGCAAAAGGAAATAACACCTTCACTGATAAGTCCTGAAATACAGTCAATTTCACAATCTGATACCACGATAACAACTACTATTATAACGCAAAGGAAGCAATCGGTAAGAGGAAGAGTAAGTATGGCTTCCTACTCATACCTTTCAAACACACCTGTTGATGCCTTACACCGGCTACGTTATACATTTTCGTTGAACGCGAGGAATATAGGCAACTCAAAGATATCAGCCGAGTCCTATGTAATCTTTATTCACAAACCTGGAAGCTGGACAGATATTAAAGAAAATGTATTCAATGGACTTAAAATATACAATCTGGCAGTTAGCTATGATGTTTCAGACAATTTCAAACTAACAGCAGGAAGGAAGATAAACCCCCGACTCTCTAATATGGGTGCAGTTGATGGTCTGCAGGCGGAGTATAAATCAGGCTCAATATCAACAGGAATATTAGCAGGCTCGAGACCTGATTTTAATGATTATGGGTTCAACAATTCCCTTTTTCAATATGGCCTCTATGTTTCACATGATAAGGCTGTTAAAGACGGTACCATTCAAACAACCTTCGCTTTTGTAGATCAACGCAATACAGGTTATGTTGACAGGCGGTTCACTTATATACAACATTCAAATTCAGCGGTTAGGAACCTCTTCCTTTTTGGCTCAGCAGAATTTGACCTCTTCAGGATTGAGAATGAAGTTACAAAGAACACACCTAAGCTTTCAAATCTCTATTTTTCTGCCAGGTACAGGATCTTAAAGAATCTTTCTGCTTCAGTTTCATACAGTGCAAGAACAAATATCATCTATTATGAAACATACAAAAGCTTTCTCGAACGACTACTTGAGAATGAAATGCAACAAGGATATGGTACCCAAATTAATTACCGGCCGGTAAAGAATATATCATTCGGTGCAAACGCAGGATATCGTAAGAGAAAAGATGACCCTAAAGCAGCAACAAATGCATACCTATATTCATCTTTTTATAACCTTCCGTTCCTTAATTCTGTAACACTTTCAGGCACATTTCTTGAAACGAGTTATCTCACAGGAAAGGTTTACAGTCTTTCGTTTAATAAAGGCTTGTTAAAAAACAAAGTGGATGCTACACTCGCATACAGGTATCAGGATTATCTTTTTAATCGATCAGAAGCCTCAACAATACAACATACTGGTGAGCTTGGTTTACACTGGTACATAATGAAGCAACTCTCTTTATCAGCAAATTATGAGGTTACCTTTGATGATACCTACAATTATAACAGGATTTATCTGCAATTGAGTAAGAGATTTTAGTGCATGCTGGTTTTATTATTCAATTAGTAAAAGTAGTCGGCATTTGTTTAAAGCGGCACTCTTGAGTCTGATGAAGTGGATAATAAAATCGGCTTAAACTCGAGATAATACGTTATTCTTGCAGTTAAACTGCCGCTTTCTCAAGCAGTATGAATTGCAGATTAAAACTTAAGGTCCTCATAATTTAATAGATTCAGCATTCCAATAATAGTTTTCTCTTGTGAATGTACTAATTTTATAGCTTCAAATCTTAGATTATGAAACCTATAAAATACGGAATCAAATTAACTCTTGCTTTTCTACTCTTTACTGTTAACCTTACTGCTCAGACAACTCAACGGCAATATCAGCGTTGGCAACAAACAGGTAGTGGTCTTGAAGTATATGTATCAGATGGAAAATATAAGATCGATCAGGTAACTAACAAGATAGTACATGTTACTTTTGAGCCGGCTGATAAAGTTTTCAAAAACTTCTCATACGCTGTTGACCTGAACCCTAAGAAGGTTGATTTTACTGTAAATGAAAAGGAAGGGGCAATTACACTTGAAACTTCCGGCATAACAACCGAAATTCGCAAAGCACCTTTTAATATAAGCTATTATTATAAAGGAAAGCTACTACTTGGCGAAAATAACGGGTATCATGAATCAGATAGTAGTCGGTTAATTGATTTCAATATAACCGAGACCGAAGTATTATATGGAGGTGGTGCCAGAGCACTTGGCATGAACCGCAGAGGCAATAGGCTCATGCTTTATAACCGCGCTCATTATGGTTACGAAACTCATTCGGAATTAATGAACTACACCCTACCAATCATTATGTCGTCGAGGCTATACACTGTATTATTTGACAATGCCGGGCTTGGATTTCTTGACCTCGACAGTAGGAAAAACAATACAATTAGTTATGAAACCTATAGCGGTATACCTAATTATCATGTAATAGCAGCAGATAACTGGTTTGATCTTGTAGGCGAGTATACTTTGCTTACAGGGCGTCAACCGTTACCTCCTCGCTGGACATTTGGAAATTTCAGCAGTCGTTTTGGTTACCATTCACAAAAAGAGGTGGAGAATACAGTAGATAAATTTTTCAAAGACAAGATTCCTCTTGATGCTGTAATCATTGATATCTACTGGTTTGGGAAAGAGATTAAAGGTGAAATGGGAAATTTAAGATGGTATACCGACAGTTTCCCATCACCTGAAAAGATGATAAGCAAGTTTGCAAAAAAAGGTGTTAAGACTATATTGGTTACCGAACCTTTTATACTTACCACTTCGTCAAGATGGCAGGAAGTAGTTGAAAAAGACATACTCGCAAAAAACGATAAGGGTGAACCATATACTTATGATTTCTATTTTGGAAACACCGGATTAATTGATATTTATAAGCCCGAAGCCCGTGAATGGTTCTGGAACATATACAAAGAGCTGACTCTGCAAGGCATTTCGGGTTGGTGGGGCGATTTAGGTGAACCTGAAGTACATCCTGCCGATATAATTCACGCTGTTGGCACAGGAAATGAGATTCATAATGCTTATGGACATGAATGGGCTAAGCTAATATTTGAAGGTTATAAAAAGGATTTTCCTGATGTGCGACCATTTATTCTAATGAGAGCAGGTTATGCAGGTTCACAAAGATATGGAATGATTCCTTGGTCGGGTGATGTTAACAGAAGCTCGGGTGGATTAGTATCTCAGCCTGAGATAGCACTTCAGATGGGAATGCAGGGTTTAGGGTATATGCACTCTGACCTTGGCGGGTTTGCAGGGGGCGACAGCATTGATGATGAATTGTATGTAAGGTGGTTGCAGTATGGTGTATTTCAACCTGTATTCCGACCACATGCTCAGGAACATATTCCTGCCGAACCAGTCTTTCAAGCACATAGAACAAAACTCTTTGCTACTGATGCAATTAATCTTCGTTACCGACTGCTACCTTATAATTATTCACTTGCTTTCAAAAACAGCACAACAGGCCGTCCGTTCATGACTCCTCTTTTCTTCCATGACAACAATAAGGAGCTTCTTGATTACGACTCATGCTATATGTGGGGCGATGCATTCCTTGTATCACCGGTTAAAAAACAGGGAGCTATGTATCAGGAAGTTTATCTCCCGAAAGGGAATTTATGGATTGACTACTTTACAAATACAGCTTATCAGGGTGGAAGAGTTCTTAAATACCCTGTTTCTATGAGTAATATTCCGGTTTTTGTTAAAGGTGGTTCATTCGTTCCAATGACTGTTGAGGCAAAGAGCACTACCTATTATGATCTTAAGAATTTTGAAATGCACTATTTTGTCGATCCTCAAGCTGCAAGCACATCTTATGAGTTATACAATGATGATGGCATTACACCCGATTCTTATGGAAAAGGAAAGTATGAGATCATTAATTTTGCCGCCGATAATCACGAAGAGCAGCTTACAATTTCAATTAAGAAAGTAACTACCGATGAGGCATACTCAAAGGTTGAGAATAAAGTGAAATTGTGCGTTCATAATCTTAGCATGCGACCTTCGAAAGTTACAGTAAACAACAAGGTTATAGGTCAAAAAAATATGAGCTGGAACCCGGTAACCAATAAGCTAATGCTTGAAGTATCGGCCACTATTACAAATTCTGATATTGTAATTACAAAATAGAGTACACCGATTTACTTTTTAAGGTTTATGTGAATTGATGAGTTAACTATTAGTAATTTTGCATCATCAACCAACCGTATAACGTCATGAGAAAATTAATTATCCTTTTTGCCTTAATGCCATTGTTGTTTTCATGCAACACACATCAGAAGGAGTACGAAGCACTGCAGTCGCGTTATGATAGTCTATTGAGTATAGGTTTCACAAAAGATACCGCTCTTTATGGCTATATTGAATCGTTCAACAGAATTCAGGCAAACCTTGATTCAATAAAACTTGCCGAAAAACTGATCTCTAATCAGGCAACTACAGGCGATGAATTACAGCCCGATCAGAAAGAGCAGATTAATCGTGACCTGAATATGATTTTCAATATGCTAGAGAAGAACAAGCAAACAATTGCTGAACTCAGAAGCAAGCTGAAGAAATCGGGAGGAAAAGTTGCAGAGTTACAGCAGATGGTTGATCGCATGGCTATTCAGATAGAGGAGAAAGATGCACAGGTAAATGAACTTCGCGGACAGTTAGAGAAGATGAATATTCAAATTGAGATTCTTTATAATGATATTGATAATCTAACAGCCGAATCAAAGTCAAAATCACAGACCATTGATGAGCAGACAACAGCTTTGAATACTGCTTATTATGTAGTTGGAACCAAGCGTCAATTGCTCGATAATAACATCATTACCCGCCAGGGAGTTTTTGCTGGTATTGGTGGCAAAAAGCTAAAGCAGGATTTTAACCGTGATTTCTTCACTACTACTGATATTACTAAGCTCCGATCAATTCCTTTATCTAAGAAAAAGGCAACTTTAATGACAACTCACCCTTTAGGCTCATATAAAATATATGGCGAAAAGGCACAAGATAGTTTAGTAATTACTAATCCTAAAGAATTCTGGTCAGTTTCGAAGTATCTGGTTATTGAAATCGACTAACAGCAGCAAGAGATTATAAATACATTAGTCCGGCAGCTATTCACAAAATGAATAACTACCGGACTTTTTTAATTATTCTTTGAAATAAGGACTTAATAACACTGGAATTTAAATCTTGAAAAAAAGACTAGTGAGTTGAGGCCAATTATTGTTTTAACACTTCTTAAGAGCGACTATTGCACTAAATAAGCTGACTATCCAGACACAAGGAATTATAACTATTGCCGGACCAACTGCAACACCTGTAAGGCTCATTCCAACTATCTTAGCTATTAGTGCAAGCATCAGAAAGGTGAGGAATACTAAATAAATAGGAGCGTAGAGTAATCCATCGGGCTTGCGTTTTACAAAAAGCCAACCTGTTACAAATGAAGCGGGCAGCAATATACCAAGATCGAACCCCTGTACTATAAGTGTTGTATAGTGTTCAAGCTGTAGAGGATAAATTGTTCCGTCGAATAATGGAGGCAAGACCACCGAAAGCCATAACAAAGCAATAAGCACCGCATTGACCATAAGCACCCAACCGGGAAAGGCAATTCGGTTATTCGTTGTGCGGGCAACCAGTGCATCTTTATTTATTAATTTAATAGCATTATAAAATGCAAAAAATGAACAGCCTGACAAAGTGGCATATACAAGGAAAAGCTGATTATAAGCCCCCATGCTTAAGTAAAATGTATACGTGACGAAGAAATAAGCCACTACACCGGCAAATAACAGTTTTATTCTCTGGCTATTAGCAGAATCAAACTCATTAATGCCTCTGTTTTTTATGTTGTTGATTACCAGAAACAGAACTATAATAAGAACCGGCACAGCAACAAACAAGGTGATATAGTCCTGGGCAACGCCTTGTATTGCAACATCAGCAGACATAAACTGATATAGACCTTCCCCTGAAATCCTGACTAATTGATTATGAATTGTAGTAAAGTCAAACGAACCGTTACCTGTTTCATAGAAAATACCCATATATGCTGCAAAAGCTGCAAGCAAAGCAATTACAGGCGTAAGCACTTTAAGAGTTCTCATTGCTCTAACTATTCTATGTGGTTTTTTCGGTTAAAAAAAAGCCCCTGCTAATCACAGAGGCATTTTAGTATTATTAACACAGCCCCATTTCCTGAGCCAACTCTTTAACCTTATCCTCCTTTATATTCGATGTACTTGAAGTTATCTTGCCGATTTTCTTCATTAAGAACTTTTCGATGAAATTCATACGCTCAATGATTACCTCACCGCCTGTGAGCTTTCTTGCTGTAGCATGCTTTCTCAGCATATCATTATAGGCTGTTTCAAACTGCATTTGAGCTTTTTGTTCATCCATGCAACTTAAATACAATCCAAGAGGTTTAGATGTAAGTTCCTTCATGTGTTTTTCGCAGAATTTAGTTACCCTCTTCTGGATCATACCTGCATGTATTGATCCGCCAATAATAATCTTTGAATAATCAGACAAATTAACATCAGCTTGCTTCTTAAGGTTAATCAAGTCAACAGTACAGGAAGCGTAATCCCTCAACATTCCGGCCACTTTCTCTGTAGTACCGTGTTGTGTGGCATAAATTACAGCTACTTTCATGATTCTATTCTTTTATGTCAGACTTTATTTTACTATAGTCAATCTCATTAGTAAGATTACCATTTTCATCATAAAACTTCCATATTCCTGTACGATCACCCATGGTAAAGGTGCCTTCATAGTATAACTTCCCATTCTGATGATATACAGTGCGCTTTCCATCACTTAATCCGTCTTTAAAGTTTCCTTCGCTCCATAATTGTCCGTTATCATACCATGATGCCCAGTATCCATCGCGTTTGTTATCTTTATAATTACCCTCAATATATTTTTTCCCATTAGGGTGATAATGAACCTCTTTAACAAGCGCCTTTTCACCTTCTATGGTTTTAAATGTCTTTTCAGTTTTCACTTTACCATCTTCATATTGTTCCTTTTCGACTGTAGTTTTACCACATGAAGTAAAGAATGCATAAGCAAATAGAAGTGCGAGGATTGCTAGTTTGTGACTGAGTGTTTTGTTTTTCATTTTCTTGTTATTTGTTTGTTGTTGCCAGATTCACATCTGATATTACTGATAATTATCACGTCGAGTTTCATCTCTCATTATTAAACTTATTGAAGCAGGTTAGAACTGTCATCACGGGTAATAAATGACTGACAAATTGTTATCTATCCCGATGAAACTCAAGGCGTGAGCCTTTTTGTGTTTCGTTAAAATTCCCATTTTCATATACTAAGTGTCCGCCGACAAAAGTATGTGTTACCTGTGCATTGAAAGTTTGTCCTTCGAAAGGCGACCAGCCACACTTGTATTGTATATTATCCTTTGATACTGTCCAGCTTGCCGCAGGATCAATAATAACCAAATCGGCATGATACCCTTCTCTTATATAACCTCTGTTTTTAATTCTGAAGATTCTGGCAGGAGCATGGCACATCTTTTCAACTATAGTTTCTATCGGCACTTTACCTTGTTCGGCAAGAGCAAACATTGCCACCAGTGAATGTTGAACCAATGGACCGCCCGAAGGGCATGATGTATATGGTTTACTCTTCTCCTCCATAGTATGAGGAGCATGGTCGGTAGCTATTACATCAATTCTGTTATCATTTATCGCCTTTAAGATGGCATCACGATCAGCGGCACTCTTAATAGCAGGGTTCCATTTAATTAGTGAACCCTTTGTTTTGTAATCAGCATCAGTAAACCAAAGGTGATGCACACAAGCCTCGGAAGTTATCTTTTTGTTTTCATCAGAAGGCTCATCCGAAAGAAGATCCATCTCGATTGCTGATGAAAGATGAAGAACATGCAAACGCGTACCGTACTTCTTTGCCAAATTGATAGCAAAAGATGAAGAGTTATAGCAAGCCTGACTGTTGCGGATATCAGCATGATACTCAACAGGTATGTTATCGCCATACTTTTCTTTAAAGAATGCAAGATTTTCACTTATTACTGCTTCATCTTCGCAGTGAACGGCAATCAGACATTTACTTTTGCTAAATATCTCTTCTAATGTTTCCCGTTTATCAACCAGCATATTTCCTGTTGATGCCCCGAGAAATATCTTTATCCCACAAACTTTTGATGGATCAGTTTTCAGGACTTCATCAATGTTTGTATTGGAAACACCCATATAAAAAGAATAGTTTGCGAGGGATTTTGTGGAAGCGAGTTTGTATTTTTCTTCAAGCAGTTCCTGAGTTAGAGTATTTGGAACAGTATTAGGCATATCCATGAAAGATGTAACACCGCCGGCAACGGCAGCACGACTTTCAGTATAGATATCAGCTTTATGAGTTAAACCCGGGTCACGAAAATGCACCTGATCATCTATCACACCCGGTATAAGGTATTTATTTGCTGCATCAATTACAACAGCGTCAGGTATATCGGGATAACTATCAGTGCACACCCCGCTTATTATACCATTTTCTACTAAAACACTGCCTTTGAAGATAGCTCCTTCATTAACAATGTTTGCATTATTGATAATCAATTTCTTTAGCATAGCATGATATTATTGGAGGATACTACCGTTTATGCTCAGCAAATAAACTATTGGCTTTTAACGGCAACCGGCAACTTTTTTGCCCTGATTTTCTTAAATCTTAGCTGAATAACTCCAAGGATAGCCTCTTTGAATATACCTCTGCTCATTTTAGATTCACCTTCGGTGCGATCGGTGAAAATGATAGGAACTTCAACGATCTTGAAACCTAACTTCCAGGCTGTATATTTCATTTCAATCTGGAAAGCATAACCGGTAAACTTAATCTTATCGAAATCGATTCTTTCGAGTAGTGAACGACGATAGCACTTGAAGCCGGCTGTTGTGTCCATGATCTTCATACCTGTAATAGTGCGAACATAATAAGAGGCGAAATAGCTCATAAGCACGCGACCCATAGGCCAGTTAACAACATTTACCCCTTTTATATAACGTGAGCCAATGGCAACATCTGCGCCAAGCACATCACATGCATGATGCAGACGGCATAGATCCTGTGGGTTATGCGAAAAGTCGGCGTCCATCTCAAAGATATAACTGTACTCTCTTTGTAATGCCCACTTAAAACCGTGAATATATGCAGTTCCCAGCCCAAGTTTTCCTTTGCGTTCTTCTATAAAGAGCCTGTCGGGGAATTGTGTTATCAACCTTTTTACAATAGCAGCAGTGCCATCAGGTGAATTATCTTCGACTATGAGAATATCGAATTCCTTTTCAAGAGAGAATACTTTGCGGATAACACGCTCAATATTTTCCTTTTCATTGAACGTTGGGATTATAACAAGGTTCTGTTTCACAAGGCAGGTTTTGATGAAGCGAAATTAATAAAATAATACTCACGAAACATATACAAAATCTCAAAGAGCAGACTTTGTGAGAAAAATATATGTAGGGAAGTGATCGCTATATCCACCGGCATAAGCTCCGCCAGCAAAAGTGCGGAAAGGATAGCCTGCATAAGGACCCTCTTTTTGCACTAAGAACTTATCATTGAACACCTTGGCTTTATGAAAACGCCATCCTTTATTATTCGGGTCAATGAAAGGATATGAAATAATGATTTGGTCAAAAAGATTCCATGCATCTTTATATGCCAGTGATCCTATTCCATCCTGGAATAACTTCCACATTGGATTATAGAGCCCGTCTTTCTTAACATCTTTTTCTTTACCTCTGGCGCCTAGGACCTTATGAACACTTATATCTGTAGGATCATCATTAAGGTCGCCCATTATTACAACCTTTGCGTTTGGAGTAGTCCGTCGGATTGAATCAGTAAGAGCAAGTGATAATGCGGCTGCAGCTTCCCTGTATTCGGACGAAGCAGCCCGCGAAGGCCAGTGATTTACAATAATGCTAATTACTTCTCCATCAAGTTCGCCGGTTACAACCAACTGATCGCGCGTATACCAGTTAGTCTTCCCGGGCATTGTCAATCTGTTTGAAGTGCTGTTTACAACTCTGAAAGCCGACTTACGGTATAAAAGAGCAACATCAACACCTCTACGGTCGGGCGAATCATAATGCACTATGCCATAACCCATTCCCTTTAGCGGAGGAGTGTTGATCAGATCTTCGAGAACCCCACGATTTTCAACCTCCGAAACACCTAATATAGTAGGTCCTCCCTGTATATACTCCCCACCAATTTTACTTATCACATAAGCCATGTTATTGAGCTTTGTTAGATAACGCTGTGTTGTCCATTTATTAAGTCCGCCTGGAAGGAATTCAGCGTCATTAGTTATGGGATCATCAATTGTATCAAAAAGATTTTCCAAATTATAAAAAGCTACACATGCAACTTTTGTCTTGTCCTGAGCAATCAGGACACTAGAGTTAACAACCGAAAGAATTATTAAAATCAGAGATAATTTTAAGAGATTGGGAATGCCCGACATACCGATAAGCCTTAAGTAATTTTATACATAAAAGATGGTGCAAAGATAGGAGAATAAAATTTATAAAAACGGCTGACTGAACAGTAAAAATTCTTTCCTTTGCACTCAAATTCCGATAGTTATATTAAGTACAAATAAACTGAATAAAATCCTACTAACAACCAATTCATGATTAAACGACTATTCCTATTTTTACTGCTTCTGGGGCAGGTTATGATTCTGTATGCTCAAACCGGTATTGTAACCGGGAGAGTTATAGATACTGATAACAGAAACCCTCTTCCGGCAGTTGTTGTGCGCGTTGGCACAAACCAAACAGCAAGTCGCGCTGATGGAACTTTCACTATTCAGGGAGTCTCGGGTGGTAATGCTGTTATCGATTTCTCTTTGAGCGGATATAAAGATCTGACTATGCAGATTAATGTTACAGGTGATGTAAATATTGGTGATGTACCTATGAAGGCTTCACCGATTACTGATCTTAACTCAGGTCTTGCCGAGATTAGTCTTTCATCTGTTGAAGGCGAAGATGACTCCAGAGCTCAGAATATATCAGGACTTTTAAGTTCATCAAATGATGTATTCGTTTCCGCAGCTTCTTACTCATTTAGCGGCGCTTATTTCAGAATGAGAGGCTATGATGCTGATCTTAACAGCACTTACATTGCTAACAGTCCGATTAACGATGCTGAAACGGGTCGTACACTTTGGGCCTTATGGGGTGGACTAAATGATGCAACCCGAAATAAAGTATCGGTAAATGGTATTGCACCTGCAGCTTTCTCGTTCGGAAACATTGGTGGTGTTACAAACATTATTACCCGCGCCTCACAACAAAGAGCACAAACTAAGTTAACATACAGTATGACAAACCGTACTTATGCAAACCGACTTATGCTTACACATTCAACAGGTTTAATGGACAATAACTGGGCTGTTACTCTAAGTGCTTCACGCAGATGGGGACAGGAAGGCTATGTTGAAGGAACATTCTATGATGCTTACAGTTGGTTCATAGGTTTAGAAAAGAAACTTAACAACTCTCATAGTCTGGCATTTACTGCTTTAGCTGCTCCTGTAAGAAGAGGAATGCAAGGTGGTTCAACTCAGGAGGTTTATGATCTTACAGATAACAACTATTACAATCCTAACTGGGGATATCAAAACGGCGAGAAACGTAATGCAAGAGTGCGCACAATGAATCAGCCACTTATGATATTAAACCATTACTGGAAGATAAATAATGCAACACAATTAACTACCACAGGCTCATTCCTTTTTGGAACAACATCAACAAGTTCACTAAACTGGTATAAGGCTCAGGATCCAAGACCTGATTATTATCGTAATCTGCCCAGCCATATCGATGCAACGGATCAGGCTCGTGTAAAAGAGGCTTTGTCAAATAGCTGGAGCAACGATCCTACGGTAAATCAGATAAACTGGAACAGGCTTTATCAGGTTAACTATGCTGCAAATGCAGAAGGCAAACAGGCTAATTACATTATTGAAGACCGTCACAATGATCAGTCACAGAAAAACCTGTCAACAATTATCAACCATGAAATCAGTGAGAAAATCAGATTGAGCGGAGGTGTTGAATTATCTTCATACACTGGAAGCTACTATAAAGTCCTTAGTGATCTTTTAGGTGGCACTCATTGGGTTGATATTGATCAGTTTGCTGAAAGAGATTTCAAGGGCAACGACACTACAATACAAAACGACCTAAATAACCCGAACAAGAAAATCTATGAAGGTGATAAGTTCGGCTATGATTATAAACTTCACCAAAGAAGCGCAAACATCTGGGCATTAGCTCAATTCTCATCACACAAAGTTGACTATTACGCTGGTGTTCAGGGAACATATACATCATTCTGGCGCGAAGGATCTATGAAAAATGGTCGTTATCCTGAAAACTCTTTTGGTACATCAGAAAAGATTAATTTCAATGATTATGCACTAAAAGCAGGAGCAACATACAAAGTTACAGGACGTCATTTCATAGAAGGAAACGCAGCATATATGAGTCGTGCTCCATACATGAGAAATGCTTATCTCTCACCACGTACTAGAGATGATGTAGCAAAGGATTTAAAAAGCGAAACTATATTTAGCACAGAGCTAAGTTATCACTTGCGTGCTCCGCTTGTAAAGGCAAGACTAACAGCTTACAATACAAGTTTCACAGATCAAAGTGAGGTAACACAATTCTACCATGATGATTTTAAAACCTTTGTAAACTACTCTTTAACCGGCATTAACAGAACACATCAGGGCATTGAGGCAGGAGCAGAAATTAAGCTTACTTCAGCATTCACTGCAATTCTTGCAGGCAACCTAGGAAATTACAGGTACACTAATCGTCCAACTGCAACTATTTCTTACGACAACGGAACCATGCCAGATTCTGTTAAAACTATTTATAACAAATATTTCTATGTTCCGGGAACACCTCAAACAGCAGGAACTATTGGACTTAAATACTCAGGGCCTAAATACCTGTTCATTGAAGCAAGTGTGAACTATTATGATAATATCTATCTTGATTTTAATCCAGAACGTCGTACATTAAAAGCCATAGAAAATCTAGGTGAAGGTGATCCGCTTATAACTAAGATAACTAAGCAGGAGAAGCTGAATAGTGGCTATACAGTTGATGTTTCTATTGGAAAATCATTCCGCATTGAAGGTAAATACTTCCTGAACCTTAATTTCTCTATCAGTAATATACTTGATAACCAGGAGATTATTACAGGAGGCTATGAACAGAGCAGATTCGACTTTGAAACTAAGAACGTAGATAAGTTCCAATCAAAATACTATTATGCATTCGGCAGAACTTACTTTCTTAACGTAGGTTTCCGTTTTTAACTAATCAGAAAACACAGAAAATAAAATGAAAAATATAAGATTTACAGTTGCTCTAATCCTAATGGCATTCTCATCAGCTTTTATTTTAAGCTGCGTAAAAGGTGATTTCGACGAACCGCCAATCAATATCCCAACAGTTGATTTTGATGCAAACACAACACTTAAGGAGCTCCGCGAATCATATACTGGTTTAAAGGAAATTACCGATGATATCATCATAAAAGGTGTTGTTACTGCCAATGATGAAAGTGGCAATCTTTACAAGAAGATGATCATTCAGGACGAAACAGGTGCTCTTGAATTGGCTATAGATCAAACAAATCTTTACAACGACTTTAAGGTAGGCCAAAGGGTGTTTATTAAATGTAAAGGTTTATACATTGGCGATTATAATAAGTTGCTCCAGATAGGGTATATCTACAATGGAAGCATCGGACGTATGCCTGCAACCTTGATTAAGAATCATATTTTCCGCGATAGCTTGCCTGGCGTTAAACCTCAACCTGAAATTATGACTATTCCGTCGCATGACGATACTACTTTTGTTAAAGATATTAGAATTAGCCGCCTTGTAACATTCGAGAATGTTTCTTTTGCTGAAGTTAATGAAGTGTTTGCTGTTCCAACTTCCGATGCAACCAACCGCAAACTTATGGATCAGTCGGGCAAAATCATTATAGTTAGAAACAGCAGTTATGCAAACTTTGCAAGCCAGAAGATCCCTGCAGGTTATGGTAAAGTAACAGGTATTTTAAGTGTTTTTGGTTCAACATGGCAGTTAACCATTCGGGAAATCGGCGACGTTAAAGATTTTATCGGCGATATTCCTATAACCGGCACAGGTACTTTCGACGATCCTTATAATATTCTAGCAGCCCGCACAAAAACAAGCGCAACTCCTGTTTGGGTAAAAGGTTATATAGTTGGTAATATTACAGTTGTTGAACCTAATAATATTGCTACATTCCAGGCTCCATGGACTACTAATACAAATATTCTTCTTGCTGATTCACCTGATGAAACTAACCTTGCAAACTGTGTACCCGTACAGTTACCAACAGGTGCTATACGCGATGCTCTCAATCTTGTAGCTAATCAAGGCAATAAAGGTAAAGAAGTAAAAGTATTGGGTACGCTCGAAAACTACTTCTCACAACCTGGCGTAAAGAACTTATCAGGCTACTGGTTAGATGGCAATGGAATTGTACCTGCTACAGGTTTCTTTACCGAAGAGTTTAACAACTCATTAGGCACATTCACCGAATACAGTGTTCTTGGTGATCAGAAATGGGGTGGAGATACTTTTGATGGTGGTTGTGTTAAAATGTCAGGTTTCGTAAGTCCTAACCGATTTGCAAACGAAGATTGGCTAATATCACCATCAATATCATTGGCTGGAAAAACCGGTGTTAAGATGATATTCCGCGAAGCAATGAACTTTGCCGGTAATATCAATCAGGAAGCTAAAGTTTTTGTTTCTAAGAACTATTCAGGCTCAGGTGATCCTAATAATTGCGACTGGACAGAATTAACCGGATTTACAAGATCAGCAGGAAATGCATGGACTTTCGTTGATACTGGCGAGATCAGTCTTGCAGCTTTCGAAGGACAAACCATTCACGTTGCTTTCAAATACACCAGCACAACTACTGTAGCTGGCACTTGGGAAATAAGCAGAGTAGTGCTTAAGGCAGATTCAAAATAAGCAAACAATATTTTATATTCTCTTTATAAAGAAGGCTGTTCCCTAAAGAACAGCCTTCTTCTTTTTGCGTACATCGTTAAAGTGCTCAAGGTTGTACCCACAAATGCAGCCACTAAACCAAATCTAAAATACTCTTCTCTGAAAGCGCAAAGTCCTTTTGTACTTTCGTTTGACCTAGCTCTAAACTTCGCCAATCCAAATTACCTATCAATGACTATACAATTTTCTAAAAATATGGTTTTGCTCTTTGGGTCTAATCTGTTTTTATATTGACCAACAATTTTTACTTTTTCTGATTCTTGGATATTCATTGATTTGCCTTGATACATTGAACAAACCACATTGTTTTTGGGGTCAACAACTACTACCTTATTGCCATCAATGCTTTTTACTAAACCTTCAACACAACACTCAAATTCCGAAAAGCCATTAGGATATAATTTTTCCATCAGTGTAGTGGGTGTGAACATTCTTTGGCAGGAATTATTAATAAATATATCTATACCATTGGCAAATTCAATTAACAAGTCTTTATTCCCGAATAAGTAATCTTTTAGTTTGTAGTTTAAGTTATATTGTCTAAAAGACAGAATAGTTGCAGCTTCAAAAGAATTATAAAAACTTAACTTTTTTACATCTTCAAAATAAATGGTGTCACTTATCTCATTGTTAAGCTTACCATCAATACCAGTACTAATAAGAAGATACCCCTCACATAAATTATTTGATTTTGAATAAACAGGAACATACAGTAACTCTGCATCCATTTTTGAGAAAGGATCTTTCAACCTGTTAACAACCTCCTTATAGATAATCGTATCATTAGAATAAAAGTAATACAATTCTTTTAACTGGCTTGGGTATCGAAAGTTGGAGGTAAAAAATCCTTCAAATATGGTGGAATAGCCAAACCACGGATTCTCAGAGTTAAGTGATACCTTTTTTATTTTTTTTAAAATTGCCTTTAGAGATAGAATGTACTACAATTAAAATTGTCGCTAATAGGAAAAGTACCCCAAGTATTGATTTGTATAATGCCTTCATTTCTAAAACATTAAAGTGTTTTGTAGAATTCAAATTTATTGGATACTAAAAACCAAACCATTTTTCAAATGCTTTTGCTTTAACAGCATCGCCGTATATTAACAGATAGAATTGCGTTCTATGTCCATAATTAAAACCAGTTGCCTCTCCATAAACTGTATTTATTGTTTTGGGGTTATTAATAGATAAATTAAAAACAGGATTATAACCTCCATTTACATTCACAAGAACCATTACAAAGAGTGCTATCTTATAGTTGTTTCCGCCAAGATTAACATTTAAAGGCTCTTTAACTTCTATACCATAGCCTATTGTTCTAGATCTTGGAGTAAAATTCTTAAAAACAGTATTGATATTAACTAATCGTGTCGGATGAACGGCCGGTGCCTCTAGAAGATACATCTGGACTGTAAATATAGTTCAATTCTATAATAGAACCCTTTGAAATTGTTTTTTCGTAAAATAAAGAATAGTACTTAGTTTCTACAAGTTGCAATCCCATTAACATCCAATACCTTAGTCAACCGTTCAAAATAAT
>OBJA01000249.1_pt1 | contig 51103 bp, 53 predicted proteins | sample 1519751 | NCBI WGS metagenome assembly OBJA01 (sample SAMEA3881238, study PRJEB22517) | soil metagenome | biome: lake sediment; feature: soda lake sediment; material: sediment, water from around vicinity | place: India | collected 2013-12-23 | depth 3 m
ATTGGCCCAAATTTAAAGCTAAAGTATGACCATGAAAACACGAATTGTTATTATTGCCTTATGTCTGATTGGCTTGTTCTCCTCCTGTTCCAAACCCATCTACCAGTGCGGACAGGCACGTCCGGCAAAATTCAAGGCTTCAAAAAAAGTGCTCGCTGTTGTAAATGAAAGAGATCATCTTTGCAAGACACTTGATTTGCGTGACAATGAAATTGTATCGCTGAAAAAGAATATCGCTTCACTGAATGAAGAGGTTGCCGGCCTGAATGTTTCATTAAAGAATACCGAAAAGAAGTACAACGACCTTTCGGATGCCAGCCTGAACCAGGCACAGCAACTGAATCTTTCGCTGAAACAGAAGTCGGATGAACTTGCTGCAAAGGAGCGTTTGCTGCAGGACAGGGAAAAAGCGCTGTATGACCTCCAGCAGGTGATTGCACGCCAGGATTCTGTGACCAACCGCCTGAACAACATCCTCAGGAATGCCCTGTTGGGATTTCGTTCCGATGAATTGTCGGTAGAAATCATCAATGGCAAGGTATATGTTTCGATGTCCGATAAATTGTTGTTCAAATCGGGGAGCGCGGCCATTGAAGCCAAAGGTAAGGATGCCCTGAAAGTACTTGCCGATGTACTTGGCAAGAACATCGACATTGATATCCTTGTGGAAGGCCATACCGATAATATCCCGATTAAAACAGCCCTGTACAAGGACAACTGGGATTTGAGCGTAGCCAGGGCCACTTCAATCGTCAGGATACTGACCGATGAGTACCGGATAGCACCTACAAGGGTTACTGCATCGGGTAAAGGCGAATTTTCACCCAAGGTTTCCAACGATACACCTGAAGGCAGGGCAGGCAACCGCCGCACTGAAATTATCCTTTCACCGAAACTCGAAGAGATTATGCAGCTGCTGAAGACCAGCTGATGCTAATCTGACCAGATATCGTGATAAAGACCAGTCGGCAAAAATTCTCCCTGCTGACTGGTTTTTTTATGCCTTGACTCCTGGTGCCATTTATACCTCCAGCGAAACCAGCCGGGCATCGACTCCATTTACAAGATTGAGTTTTCGTGTGATTTAGTGTTCCTGATTTTTTTTCCGGCGATATATGTTTTTCATTTTCAGTTCATATGGCACACAGCCGGGAAGCGGACATCAAACCGGTCAGGAAAATATACAGCATGACTTTTATCCACGGGATGATTCGATAAATATTATTAACTTACAGATAATCATTTTAAAAGATGTTGACATGTCAAAGCACACCGGATTTTCAGCATTAAAGGCAATGTATGTGAACTGTACCCTGAAGAAATCGCCCCAGCTCAGCCATACCCGTGGATTGATGGATGTATCGGCAGGCATCATGGAAAGGGAGGGGGTGCAGGTGAAACATCTGAGGTTTGTTGATTATGATGTGGCACCCGGTATTTATCCCGACATGAGGGAACATGGCTGGGACAAGGATGACTGGCCCCGGTTATTCAGTGATATTTATGCTGCCGACATCCTTGTCATCGGCACGCCCATCTGGTTAGGGGAGAAGTCATCGGTAGCCAAAAAACTCATTGAAAGGTTGTATGCCCACAGTTCGGAAATGAAGGAGAACGGGCAGGGCTTGTTTTACGGCAAGGTTGGCGGATGTGTTGTGACCGGCAATGAGGACGGGATAAAACACTGTGCAATGGGAATACTGTATTCACTTCAGCACATCGGGTATTCGGTACCGCCCCAGGCCGACTGCGGCTGGGTAGGGGAGGCGGGACCGGGGCCAAGTTATCTTGATGAGGAATCGGGTGCAGGCGACAGCGATTTTACAAACAGGAATACAACTTTTATGACCTATAACCTGCTTCACCTGGCCAGACTGCTTAAGGACAACAATGGCTATCCTTTATATGGCAATTCAATGAAAGCCTGGCAGGAAGGTGAGCGCTGGAACTTCAGAAAATGAACGCGTTTGTTTCTGAAGTCCTTTCTGCCCCGGCTGAAGGTCAGAGCTTGTCAGCCAGCCATGCAATCAGCTTCCAGATCAGGAATATCATCAGGGCAGCCGCCAGCAACAGGACAACAATAATGATGGCAATGACATCTTTTCCGCTGCCCTTGTATTTGCCCTTATGGTAATAGTTCTCAAGCAGCCTGACGTTGCGGTTGTTGGCTTTGTAGAAAAAGTCGAATATCTGTCCGATGATCGGGATGGTTCCGACAACGGCATCGAAAAGGGCATTGAGTGCCATCAGGATAAGCAGCTTCCGGCTGGCACCGTGCCTGGCAGCCATTGCAATGATACCCCCCGAGAGGGTTAGTGCAATAAAGTCACCCACCCCTGGAAACAATCCAAGAAGCGGGTCCAGACCGAACCTGAAGTTCCCTATCCGGAACTGGCTGTCGAGCAGCCGTGCCAGACGTCTCAGACTTTGCGGCACTTCCTGTGGTAAATGTTCTTTCATTTCATTTCAGCTTCCTCCATTTAACAAACAGTTTGGATAATGGTTTTTTTGTAACCGTCCACAAAACATGATCGCCTAAGGCAATTGTGGCAGTATCTGCTCCTGATACCTGTGTCCATTCATCTGCCGGTAAATTTTTTTGCCTGCACCCTGTGTCAAGTTACCGAATTAAAACATTGTCTATATTTATCCCCCGGGTTTCGGGTTTTACGGACATTGAGATAACCAATTCAGGGAAGTATGGAATTACTAAGCATTGCTGTTACAGGTTTGCCTCTAACCGATCCTGTATTGAAGTTTCTGGTTATCCTTATAATAATCCTTTTTGCCCCAATCATCCTGAATAAATTCAGGATACCGCATCTCCTTGGACTGATTATCGCAGGTGCCATCATCGGGCCAAACGGCATTTACCTGATGAGCCGCGACAGCAGCATCATCCTTTCGGGTACTGCCGGTCTTTTGTATATCATGTTCCTGGCCGGACTGGAAATTGATTTGGCTGATTTCAAAAGGAACAGCAGCAAAAGCATTGTTTTTGGCATGTATACCTTTTTAATCCCGATGTTCCTGGGGATTATGGCAGGGTTATACCTGCTTGGCTTTTCCCTGCCAACCTCTATCCTGCTGGCAAGCATGTTTGCTTCCCATACATTGATTGCCTATCCGATTGTCAGCCACCTGGGAGTTGCAAAAAACAGGGCAGTTAACCTGACCGTTGGCGGCACACTCATTACCGATACCCTGGCACTGCTGGTGCTTGCGGTGATTGTGGGTATGACCACCGGTGAGGTGAATATGCAGTTCTGGGCAAAGCTGTCGGTTTCCGTTACAATCTTCGGGCTCATTGTCATGTTGCTCTTTCCTGTGGCAGGCCGATGGTTTTTTAAGAAATATGACGATAAGGTAACCCAGTACATCTTTGTGCTGGTGATGGTGTTTCTTGGGGCAGTTCTTGCCGAGCTGGCAGGAATAGAAGCGATTATCGGGGCATTTCTTTCGGGGCTGGCACTCAACAGGCTCATTCCCCGGACATCACCCCTGATGCACAGGATTGAGTTTGTGGGCAATGCCATTTTTATTCCTTTTTTTCTAATCGGGGTAGGAATGCTCATCGATTACAGGTTTTTTTTTACTGACAGTGATACGCTCATTGTTGGAGCAGTGATGATCACTGTTGCCACCTCATCCAAATTTATTGCTGCCTGGCTTACGCAGAAGACCTTCAGGCTGACTACCGACGAGCGGCACCTGATTTTCGGGCTGAGCAATGCACAGGCAGCGGCTACACTGGCAGCAGTCATTGTGGGGTATAACATCATCCTGGGTGAAACTGCAGATGGGGAGCCTGTGAGGCTGCTCAGTGAAAGTGTTCTGAACGGCACCATACTGATGATACTGGTTACCTGTACAATTGCTTCATTTGTTGCACAAAAGGGCGCAAGGAACATTGCGTTACAGCAGGCGGGGGAGCCGGCCTACGGGGTTACCCGGGTCCAGGGGCGAATCCTGATACCTGTGAGCAATCCCGATACAGTGGATGAACTTATCAATCTGGGGCTGACACTTAAATCGAAGAAAAACAAAAAGGGTATCTTCGCACTGAGCATTGTCAGCAATGAACAGGCCGACAGTTATGTCATCAAGTCGGCGCAGGAGGTGCTGCACAGGGCGGCTGTCACAGCTTCTGCCGCCGACAACGAAGTGCAGCAACTTCTAAGGTTTGATGTGAACACGATTAACGGGATTACCGGTGTAGTAAAGGAGCACCTGATAACTGACCTGATACTTGGACTTCATGTCAGAAAAGGCCTGACCGATACATTTCTGGGGAACCTGACCCAGGGCATTCTTGCAAAGAATAACATTACAACTTTTATATACAGGCCCATTCAGCCACTTGGAACTTTGAAAAGACATCTTGTGGCAGTGCCTGAGCATGCTGAAAAGGAAGCAGGTTTTACATGGTGGCTTGCCAGGCTCCTGAACATTTCGGCAAATACAGGTTCAAAACTTGTTTTTTACAGTTCCCTTGAAACCTGGAAACACATTCATGAGCAAAGTGGAAAGGTACAGGCAGATGCCGGTTTTGTGGAATTCAGCAACTGGGATGATTTTCTGATACTGGCAGGGGAGGTTCAGCCCGACGATAACCTTGTGATTGTGATGAGCCGCAGAAACCGTATTTCCTACCACACCAATATGTCGAATATCCCGCTCTGGCTCAGCCGGTATTTTCATGAGTTCAGCTTTATGCTTGTTTTTCCCGTTCAGGATTTTGATGATGATATTCAGGGGATGGAGCTGCATAATCCTTCAATGGCTGAGCCGCTTGAAATCATAGATGAGATCGGCAGATCAATTTCGCACATGCTCAAAGGAAAATAAAATACAACTGTCCATCACCAGTGGCCATGCGTGATGACACGAACCTTATCACCTAATCAGCGTAAATAAAGTGATGCAGCTAATTAAAAAGCACCTTTTGGGCATCAATTTTCAGGGGCAAACCATGTTTAAGCTCTCAGTTTTGATCCTTCAGGTGTAATTCACGCTGTATTGATATATACGAATGAAGATGAAATACATTAGCTGCCTGCTCCGCCAGGAAACTGACAGCAGGTACTTTTACATAAATGTCAGGATAAACTGCTAATTCAGGAAAGAGGTATGACACTTTACGATCTGGGATATCATCAGTCACATGAAGAGTTTATGGCGCAGCATGCTCCGGGGAATACAGTTCCGGGCAGGGTGGTTGCCGCACATAAGGAACGTTATATCGTTGCTGCAGCATCAGGTGAATATGAAGCTGAAGTTACCGGGAACATGCGGTATACTGCTGCGGGAAGGGAAGATTTTCCTGCGGTGGGCGACTGGGTGTCGCTCATGATATATGATGCAGGGAACGGTATAATACATCAGATACTTCCCCGGAAATCTGTCATCAGGCGGCAGGCAGCCGGCCATGCCGGGGAGGTACAGATTATCGCTGTCAATGTTGATTATGCTTTTATTGTGCAGGCCGCAGTGAATGATTTCAGCCTGAACCGCGTGGAGCGTTACCTGACCATCTGCCATGCAGGGGGAGTAAACCCGGTAATCGTGCTGACTAAAACCGATTTGCTGGATGAAGAGCTTATCCAGGAAATTGTACGCCGCACTGAAGAACGCCTTAAGAAAGTTCCTGTGATTGCTGCAAGCAATGAAACCCGACGGGGATATGACCTGATCGGGAATTATATTTCTGCAGGCAAGACCTGTTGCCTGCTGGGGTCTTCAGGGGCAGGCAAATCGACATTGCTGAACAACCTGTCGGGGAAAGTACACATGCGGACAGGTGCAATCAGCGAAAGCACAAGTAAAGGGAGGCATATCACCAGCCACAGGGAGCTGGTTGTTCTGGGTTCCGGAGGGATGCTGATTGATAACCCGGGTATGCGCGAGGTAGGCATTGCCGACACATCGGGGGGACTTGAAGCTACATTTGAAGGAATCGGCCATTTTGCCAGCCAGTGCCGGTATGCCAACTGCACCCATACCACCGAATCGGGCTGTGCTGTGATTGAAGCAGTAAGTGCGGGGGAAATCGATTTGAGCGCGTATGAAAATTATCTGAAGCTTGAGAAAGAGAAGTCGTATTTTGAAACGACTGCTGCCGATAAAAAAAGAAAGGAGCGGATGTTCGGCAAAATTGTCAGACAGTATAAACAGTCATATGATAAGCGAAGAAAGTAAGTGCTATGGATATTATTTTTTTCCCCGGTTCCGGTGAATTCAGAAAATGGCTTGAGCAAAACCACCTGCATGAAAAGGAACTGCTGGTGGGCTATTACAAAAAAGCAACAGGCAAACCTTCGATGACCTGGCCGGAATCGGTTGACCAGGCCCTTTGTTTCGGGTGGATTGACGGGGTGAGGCGTTCACTTGATGATGAACGGTATTACATCCGCTTCACGCCCCGGAACCCAAAGAGCAACTGGAGTGAGGTAAATGTAAAAAAAGCAGAAGAGTTGATCAGGAAGGGATTGATGCAACCCGCCGGACTGGCGCTTTACCAAAGCAAAGACAGGGACAGGGTTGGCAGGTACAGTTATGAGAACCGGCCCGAAAAGCTGCCTGCTGAAATGGAAAGGAAATTCATGCAAAACACCCCAGCATGGGAGTTTTTTACCCAACAGGCCCCTTCATATCAAAAGGCAGTCATTCACTGGGTACTCGATGCCAGGAGAAAGGAAACACAGGAGTCGCGGCTTGACCGGTTAATCAACCGTAGTGAACAGAAGAAAAGAATGACATAGGACTGCCGGAAAAGCGTACTCATTTTCAGGGAATATGAACAATTCGCTCTTTTCAGGGGTTATGTGGTTCAAAGCAAAATATATGGCTATAAAAAGGGTATGGATTGAACATGGCTGCATTGCTGCAGGTTATTGTAATGAAATTTGTCCGGAAGTATTTGGCCTCGATGATTTTGGTGAAGCCTTTATTGAAGAGGATGCCGATTTTGCTGCCAATGAAAAGGGCATCAGGGAAGCTGCCCTGACGTGTCCGGTGAAGGTTATCAAATTCGGGGAAGAATGACCATTTTTAAAATAAATTGTTTTTTCATCTTGCTAAAATGAGCTAACTTGTATTGTTTAATTATTCATTAATGATATCCTCATGAAAAAAGAAGTTGCCTTAAGTTTAAAATTATCCCGTAATATCACTGCAGCCCCATGGCCTCTTGTGGTGTTTTTTATTTTCAGTATGATGTTTCTGACAGGCTTACAGGCCCAGCAGCGTGATGTTCCCTATGTACCGACTCCGGAAGAAGTTGTGGAGAAAATGCTTGATGCCGCCAATGTGAGGCCAGGTGATTATGTGATTGACCTGGGCTCGGGTGACGGACGTATTGTTATTGCCGCTGCTAAAAGAGGTGCGTTTGCCCATGGTGTTGACATTGATCCCCAGCGCATAAAGGAAGCGAACGCCAATGCACGCGAGGCAGGAGTGGAAGATAAGGTGGTGTTTGTTGAAGGCAATATTTTTGAAACCGATATCAGTGCGGCAAGTGTGGTGACAATGTACCTGCTGAGCACTGTAAACCTGAAGCTGCGCCCCACACTCCTTGAAACCCTTCAGCCGGGCACACGGATTGTTTCCCACAGCTTCGACATGAACGACTGGAGCCCCGACAATCAGTATAATGTGGATTACCGCAATGTTTATTACTGGGTAATTCCTGCCACTGTAGATGGCAGCTGGAGCTGGGATATGGATGGCAAAAAGTTCTCAATGGACGTTACCCAGAAATTCCAGGAGCTTGATCTGAAAGTAAGGGAAGGCAAAACCAATCTGAATGTAAGTGAAAGCGCATTATCGGGCGACCGGATTACCTTCAGGGCCAGCAATCCTTCCAATGGTGAAAGATATGTTTTCAGCGGCCGTGTGGAAGATGATCAGATTACCGGCCTTGTACAGGTTCACAACAAAACGAAATCGACAATCGGCAGCTGGGAAGCCAGCAATGGCGGGAAATAGCTTACCATACCCACAGGGTGTAGTTACAGAATCACGGATACAATGATATCAGATGCTGCCGGAATTACCATACAGTCCGGTATAAAGTATTGCATCGGTGATGATTTAAATTGACCTGTTATACTTTTTACGTTGCAGCCTCAATCCACCCGTAATTCCCTTCAGCTCCAATCAGGAGGAATGAATTGTAGCGGGCATAAACATTCAGCCTTTCTTCGGGGGAAGTGATTCTTCTTGCCGGAGAACCGGTATAGGGCCTGCTGCGGACTATTTTTCCCGGTTCAGCAACTAATTCCTGCAGTGGTGTTGCAGCAGGCTTAATCAGCGACTGGTGGATATATCCTTCCTGACCTTCGGGCAGTTCTGTCCTGAGCCACTTTCCTGTGATCCCTTTTACAAGTACAGGGACATCAGCGGGCAATGAACTGATGACCTCAGCATCCATTCCCGGAGCCGAACGAAAGTTTGTTGCTGTACCTGTGGTCTTGCCCCATCTGCCTGCAAATTGCTGTATCTGTGTTGAATCGATCACAGGCATTGAGGTACGGTGGAAGAACAGGTAGGGGTCGATGCTTCTCCTTCCGGTTGCATAAATCCCAAAGTGCAGGTGGGGTGGGGTGGTAATGGCGTTTCCGGTGTTACCTATCAGTCCAAGCGTGTCGCCTGCATTGACCCTCATGCCCGGTGTTACAATCTGTGAATCGAGATGCGCATAGTAATAATTATATCCCCTTTCACTGTCGGTTACCCAAACAACCTTGCCGCCCAGGCGGTTGTTGCCGGTGCGTGTTACCCTGCCCGGTCCCACTGCCAGTGCCGGTGTCCCTCGTGGTGCAAAAATGTCGACACCTTCATGCCGGCGGCGTCCCCCGTCACGCGGGTCTCCGAAGAAACTGGCTATCGAACTGAAATCCTTACCCGGGACCGGGAAGTTCAGGGAAGCATCGGTAAACAGATATACCGTAAACAATCCTTTAGTGAACAGTTCGGGCTGGATCCTCACGATGTATTCCCCGTCCCTTTTTACCCTGTAATCAAGCCGGAGTGAATCCTTTTCTGCAAATGACTGGTGCCTGATTTCACCGCCGTCGAGCCTGTAAAGGTCAATGAAAATGGCAGAAGTATCATCCTGCTCGGGTTCTGCAAGCACATGCAGATGCTGACCTTCCCGAAGGAAAAGGCTGTATGATGCTGCAGTGAGATACTCATAATCAAATACAAGTGCTTCTGAAAAGGGAACAGCGGCCCTTACCGGACTGGCGATTGCATTTTGGGAGGCTGTCATCCAGTGATCGCCGACCTTATGGGAATCAAGACCTGAATTTTTTATCTTTGATGTATATGCCTCATGGGGTGTCTCCTGTTTGAATATTCCCTGCTGTATTGTTTTACATCCTGCCAGAACCAGTGTGGTAACAAGGATTATAGCTGCTTTTCTTTGCATTTTCCTGTGTAATGATATGTTTATGTGTTTACCTGAACAGCAGGATTAAAACAAAAACAGTACCAACACAATTTTTCGGCATCCTGCACAAGTCACGGCATAAAAGCGTAATTTTGAAAGGAACAGGAAATCAAATTTACTCCTTATGAAAAACCTCATATTACTGCTGGTTACCCTGCACCTGGTGCCGGCTCTGTACGGGCAGCCAGCTGTACTCACAGTCGACAATGATATTTCGCTTATTCCTTTAAAGGATTCGGTGTATGTGCATGTGACATGGGATAATGATGAAACCTTCGGGAGGTATTCATCAAACGGGCTTGTCATTATCCGTTCAGGCAAGGCACTGCTTATTGATACTCCGGCCGATGATGCGAAGACCGAGCGTCTGTGCAAATGGCTTGAGCGGTCATTGTCAGCAAAGGTGACCCGGGTGGTTGTATGTCATTTCCATGATGATTGCCTGGGCGGATTGGGCTACCTGCACAAGACGGGTGTGATTTCAGTGGGAAACGGTCTGACTGCAGGGATTTGTAAACAAAAGCAGCTTCCCGTGCCCATGTTGCAGTTCAATGAGCTGCTGAAATTTGAATTTTATGGTGAACCCGTGGAATGCCGTTATTTTGGTGGCGGCCATACCTCCGATAATATTACGGTGTGGCTTCCCGGCAGCAATATCCTCTTTGGCGGATGCCTCATCAAAGCGACTGAATCAGCAGGACTGGGCAACCTGTCGGATGCAGTTGTCGATGAATGGGAGTCCACGGTCAGGAGGCTGATGGATACCTACAGCAGCATCGGCATTGTAGTTCCCGGCCATGGGAACTATGGCGGGCCTGAACTGCTTGAACATACTGTCAGGCTTGTGGAGGCTCATAAACATCCCTGACCCTTTATTTTAAAGGCTTCGTTTTTAGGTGACCGGCTTTTTCTGACCGCGTATGAGCAGGTAGACTGGAATTCCCAGTACAAGGAACCCTGCCCCTACCAGTGCACCTTTTCCGGTATAGGCAAGACTGGAGTAAAGCATATAACCGCAGGTTGCGATAAACAGCAGCGGTGTAATGGGATACAAAGGCACTTTATAGGGTATTTCCCTGCCTTTCTCCTTATATCTGAGGATGAACAGGCTTGTTGTTGTCAGTAGCAGGAACACCCAGAATACAGGGGCTGTGTAATCAACCATGGTTTCCACTGCTTCTTTTGACCTTGCACCAAAAATAATCAGCAGAATGGCGATAAAACCCTGTACGAGCAATGCATTCACGGGCGTATTTCTTTTTGAATCCCAACGGCCCATAAACTTCAGCAGGTTGAAATCCCTTCCAAGGGCATAGTTTGTCCGGGCGCCGGTGATGATTGTTGCATTGGCTGTTGACACTGCTGCCAGCACAACAATTGCCACAACAATCAATGAACCCGCTGTCCCGAATACCGGCTCCGTCAGGTCGACTCCCACAGTCTGTGATTGCTGAAGCTTTTCAAGTCCCAGCACATGCAGGTAAGCCATGTTAATCAGCAGGTATAGTATTGTGATTGTAAGGATTCCGGCAATCAGCACCTTTATCATGTTCTTTCGTACATTGATAAGCTCTCCTGAAAGGTAGGCCGCTTCATTCCAGCCGCCATAGGTAAGCAGTACGAATATCATTGCAGCACCAGGCATCCCTCCCCAGAAATGCCGTTTTTCAATCCCTGTTCCCCCTTCCGGTGTCCCTGCTGCCAGTCCGGCAATTGATATTGTCACAACAATGATTATGATCAGGGTGGTGAGCACCATCTGTGTCTTTCGCGAATGTTTTGTCCCTGAGATATTCAGTGCCGTAAGCAGGATAACCGTCAGCCCTGCATAAATGGCCGGACTGTATCTTCCCAGATCGAGCACCAGTGTGGCATAATCACCAAGAATAAAGGAGACAAGTGCCAGTGAGCCGGTTTGGATAACTGTCATTCTTCCCCAGGTGAAAAGGAAACCAACCCCTGGTCCGTAAGCCTTGCTCAGGAAGTGGTATTCACCCCCCGAATCGGGATGTGAGGATGCAAGTTCGGCATAACATAATGCACCCAGCAGGGAAATGGCCCCTCCGGCAACCCAGAAGAGAAGGAACTGCATTCCGCTTTCTGCATTCCCTGCAACAATGGGAGGCAGTCTGAAAATGCCAATGCCCACTACAATTCCTACAATAACAGCAACAGAACTCAAGGAAGTAAAAGTCGGGAGCGGGCTGCTCCCGGGCAGATTTTTATTTTTTTCTGACATATTATAACCAATAGCCGGGCTAATTAATTCATGGAAGCATCCCAGTTTTCAACAGTATTATTTTCTCCTTTCCGGGTCTGAACTACTCCCAGTATTTTGTTTCCTTCAACCCTGCCGCTAAAAACATAGGTGGTGCCATCGGAAGGATGAGCGGCTGTGAATGTAATCTTTTCGCCCGAAAGCAATGCTTCATTGACCTTCAGGTTTGTATTGTCGGCCCTGAGTTCCAGGTTGATTTTCTGGAATTCCTGGCGCGCAGTCATCGAAAATTTCCTGTTGTCGGTTTGCCAGTTCCATTTGCCTTCTACTTTTGCCGGGATAATCCAGTAATAAATATCACTGTTGTTCACCTCAATCCGTTTGTCAGGTTCCCAGTCGTTCATGTTGAAATAATAGGATACAATCCGGGTTCCGGGGCGCAGGTTCTTCAGCAGGTTGGGCCGAAGCTTCATGTTGACCGAATTGAGAAGGTACATGGTGATTACACTGGCCCTGCTGAAGTCGGTTTCGAATAAATTCCCTTCAATGAACATTACCCTGTTCTCGACTCCTGCCTTTGCCGCATTGCGTTTTGCTTCACTGATCCGCTTTGGGTCAATATCCACACCATGCCCGTAGGCCCCTCGACGTGCTGCAGCAATGACGATTCTTCCGTCACCCGACCCCAGGTCCATTACATAATCTCCCGGACCAACATTTGCCAGTTTGAGCATTTCCTCCACAGTTTCATAGGGAGTTGGCACAAAGGGTACGTCACGGTGCTGTGCAACTGCAGGTTTTAGTAGGGCCAGGGCCAGTAATAAAACTGTCACAGTTAAACCCAACCTTGAATTTCTTTTTGCCGACCAGGATAAAATGGTTTTTGCCTGCAGGGGTTTGTCAAAAATCGGTAAATTTTTCATGCCTGTCTTTTTATTTTTTTGCGCTGTATAAGTTATTATTTCTACAAGTTAACGAAAAATGAATGATGATGAAGATGTATAACTGCAAAAAAATGTCAGCTTTAACAAATTACATGAATTTTATATGAATTAAATAGCTGAGGAACAGGGAAATATAAAAAGAAAGACATGCTCCGTTAAGGAACATGTCAGTGGTTTATCTTGTGCAGCAGGAATTACCTGTAAATGTCGTGTCCGTAGGAACGCCATTCATCTTCAAAATATGCTGCATCTTCATCACTCCTGACCTCCACGGCGAGCACAATTTCGCCTTCCTTGATTCCCTGTTCGTACTTATGTGCCCTTTCTTTGGGAATGCCCAGGCCGACAAGTGCGCCTACGATACCGCCTGTAATCCCGCCTGCCCCGGCTCCGGCAAGGCCTGCAGCAATCGGACCTGCAATCACAACTCCCAGGCCGGGGATGAGCACACTTGTACCTATAGCAGCAATAATTCCTGCTGCAGCACCTACAACCCCTCCGACTGCAGCCCCGGTACCTGCACCTTCCTTAGCCTTGTTACCCACATCGGAATCTTTATTCCTGTCGTCACTGAAATATTTTTTCATGCTGTCTTCCGACATGATGACATTGATTTCATCATCAGAATATCCCCTGTCTTTTAATTTTTTATATGCCCGTTCAGCGCTTTCAAGATCATTGAATGCACCTGTCAGAAATACTTTTCTTGTTTCCATGTTGTAAAAAGTTTTAAAATTTTTATATATGCGTTTGGCGTTCATGCAAATTTATGAATGACAACGCGATAAAACGTTACAGAATTTTGCATTTATTTTACATGATTCCACACACTGTTATCAGGCCTTTTTGTTGTAAAAAGGACCCGATGTGTAATAATTCTACAGTTATAATCCGGATTTCAAAACTCCTAAACTGAAAACCTCCATCTCCTTCTCATATCTCATTCCCTGAAGTGTTGAAACTAAGGCTTAAGTAGCCCGACAGCCAGTTGGAGAATTATATGATAAGCAGAAATGGCATGTGAATTGGTTTTTCACGATTGTTCTGAAATTGAGACAAGATCATTTACTGGTGCAATACCTGTTATGATGAATTGGAAATTGCAATGGAACTTTTGAAGAAATTGAATATGGAAACGACCAGCATGCACTTTAAATACGACATCAGGAAAGCCTGCCGGGTGATTCTGCAGGAGCATTTTGAAAGGTTCGGCATTTCAGGTAACATCACCGCCAGTGGAGGTATGGTCATTGAAGGTCCTCTTTCATCAGAGAAATACAGATTGCTGGAGACTGATTTGAAGAAGTATGGCATTGAGATCATCGTAAATTCAAGAAGTGTTCTTGTCCAGCAAATCAGGGAGGCTGTTACTGACTGGATTTACTACTCGGAAAGAAACCGTGACATTACCCTTTCTGCCTGGATTGCAGAAAAACTGAATATGAGTTACAGCCACCTTTCAAGGATTTTTTCGGAAGAGACTTGTTTGTCAATTGAAAACTATATGATCAGGCAGCGTATTGAACGTGCCCGGCAGCTTATTTTACTAGGCACGACAACCCTTACTGAAATAGCCTGGAAACTCAACTACAGCAGTGTGGCCCATTTATCGAACCAGTTCAAGAAAGTTACAGGATTAACTCCAACACAATATCAGAAAATGAACAACAGGCCGGGGACCGGCAGGCCTGACAAGGAAATAAAAATAATAACAAATGCTTATTGAAGCATTCACCCGACAAAAATGATTCATTATGAAATACCAGTATGAAAATATATCAGTTAATTCAGGCATCCTGTTGTCTTTCACCATAGATTCACATCATTCCCCAACCAATAAAAAGAGCAGATGTCATAAAAATTGACTTCCTGTGATATACTATTCCTCAATCAGAATTCATATATTTGTTTGTAAGTTTAACTTTTAAATATCAGGCACATGAATAAACCCGTAGGACACAAAATCTGGGCAATTCCCGAAGGATACATCCCGGGGAGCAGCACAGGGCCCGATCCGGAATTTACAAGTCATGAAACTGCTTGTATCCTGAATACAGGTGATACGGAAGCCAATATCGAAATCACCATTTACTTTAGCGACAGGGAACCTGTGGGGCCCTACAAGGTAAAAGTGCCACCCAAGAGAACACTGCATCTCCGGTTCAATGAGTTGAAGGATCCGGAAGAAATTCCCCGTGATACCGATTATGGCAGTGTCTTCAGGTCGGATGTGCCGGTGGTTGTGCAGCATACAAGGCTTGATTCCCGTCAGGCAGAAAATGCGCTGCTGACAACCATTGCTTATGCAGTAACGGGTAATTAGCATGAAAGATCAATGGTATCATCATGCAATCATCTATGCCCTGGACGTTGAAACCTTCAAAGATTCGAACAACGATGGCATAGGCGATTTTGAAGGACTAGTAAGCCAGCTCGACTATTTGTCGGGACTGGGAATTAACTGCATATGGCTCCGGCCTTTCTATCCTTCCCCCCTTGTTGATGACGGATATGACATCATGGACTATTATTCTGTTGACAAGCGCATAGGAAACCTTGGCGATTTTGTTGATTTTGCTGTTAAGGCCAATGCCCTGGGCATACGCATTATCATCGATCTGGTAATTAACCATACTTCCGACAGGCACCACTGGTTCCTTGAGTCGAAGAAAAGCAAGGACTCAAAATTCAGGGATTACTATATATGGAAGGAAGAACTTTCGCGGAAAGATAAGAAGCACGAAAACATGATGGGCGAAGGGGGCATCTGGGAGTGGGATGATGAAGCCAATGCCTGGTACATGCATCACTTTAAAAAGGAACAGCCCGATTTGAATATTTCAAATCCTGATGTCAGGGAGGAAATAAAAAAAATAATGGGATTCTGGCTGAAGCTTGGCATTTCAGGTTTCAGGATTGATGCTGCACATGTAATCGTTCATGAATCGAAGGAGCATTATGTAGAGTTGCTCGATGAAATGCGTGAATTCCTGAACTCACGTGACCATGAAGCAATTCTTCTGGCAGAAGCCGATGTTGATTACGAGCATCTTCAGAAGTTCTTTGGAAAGGAAAAAGGAGCACAAAGGATGCACCTGCTGTTTAATTTTCATACAAACAAGAACATGTTTCTTGCCCTGGCCAAGGAAACAGCAGAACCTTTGATTACGTCACTTAATCAGATTCAGCAGGTTAAAGGGGAATGGGTTAATTTTCTCCGGCACCATGATGAACTGAACCTTGAAATGTTGTCGGAGGATGAACGTGAAGAAGTCTACCGTGCATTCGCACCCGATGAGAATATGCGCATGCTGGGGCGTGGGATTCGCCGCAGGCTTGCCCCCATGCTCGACGGCGACCGCAAACGCATGGAGCTGATTAATTGCACAATGTTCAGCCTGCCTGGCCTGCCACTTGTCAATTACGGCGAAGAAATTGGTATGGGCGACGATTTGTCGCAGGACGGCCGTTCAAGTGTCCGCACGGTGATGCAGTGGGATACGACTAAAAATGCGGGTTTTTCTATGGCATCGCACGATAAGCTGGCTCATCCGGTTGTCAAATCACCTGATTACGGATATCATAAAGTGAATGTAAGCAGCCTGCAGTGCGATCCCGATTCTTTTCTCAACTGGATGGAGAGGCTCATCAGCACACGAAAATACAGTCCTCAGCTTAGTTTTGGCAGATGGATGGTGCTTGAAAATGATACACCTGAAGTGCTTTCCTTCTTCTATGAATGGAAATATGATATTGTGATTATCCTGCTGAATTTCAGTAACAGGGAGTGCAGGGTCCATATGAATACCGGGGAACAGCATTTTGAAAACCTGACTGAAATTTTCAGCAACCGGCAATATGATAAAAGAATCTCACGCATTGATGAAGAAGTTGATTTGTCGCCATACGGCTACAGGTGGTTTAAAAGTACAATACATAGAGAACACTGAAAATTTTATTTTTTAGGAGATCATACAATGGCAAAAATTTCATATCACATATCACATGAACAGTTCAGGCCGGGATCCCTGCTCGAATGGGTTATTCTTGCCGAAAAGGCAGGTTTTACCGGGGCGCTGTCATCCGACCATTTTGCCCCCTGGAGCCTGAAGCAGGGGCAGAGCGGCTTTGCATGGAGCTGGCTTGGCGCAGCAATGGCACGAACTTCGATGACATTTGGGGTCGTCAATGCTCCGGGGCAGCGTTACCATCCGGCCATCATTGCTCAGGCTTCAGCAACCCTTGCCGATATGTTCCCCGGCAGGTTCTGGATTGCCGTAGGAAGCGGACAGGCACTCAACGAGCACATCACCGGTACATACTGGCCCGACAAGCAGCTGCGCAATGAACGGCTGCTGGAATGTGCCGAAATCATCCGCAGCCTGTGGGATGGCGAAACAGTCAACCACGACGGGTTGGTTACAGTTGAGGAAGCCACCCTTTTTACCCGTCCCGAATCTCCCCCTTTGATGGCGGGAGCTGCAATCACTGCCGAGACTGCTGCATGGCTGGGCTCCTGGGCCGATGCCCTGATTACAATTTCCCATCCGGTTGAAAAACTAAAAGAGGTTATTGAAGCGTTCAGGAGTGGCGGCGGGGAAAACAAGCCCCTGATTCTGAAAATGCAGATATCGTATGACAAAACCGATGAGAAAGCCCTCGAAGGTGCCTTCAGCCAGTGGAAATCCAATATCTTTCAGAGCACTATGCTGGCAGAATTGCGCCTGCCCGAACAGTTTGAAGCTGCTGCCGAATTTGTAACGCCCGAAATGATGAAGGAGCATGTTAAAATATCATCTGATCCACAACAGCATATTGACTGGATAAATGAATATGCTTCCCTGGGGTTCGATGAAATTGTACTTCATAATGTCAATATGAACCAAGAACAATTTATAAATGATTTTGGGGAGAAAGTCCTTCCCCGGCTCCGGGAAAAATGATGCATGATGAGAAGGTCCCCTGAGATGCGAAAATCAACACCCGGGCCTCCGAAGGGTAAGGCACGATTTAAATGGTATGGCCTGGCTTGTTGTGGATGGTGGCTTCGGTTGGTTCTGGTTCGGTATTGTTTACTCCCCGCATCGGGGCACGTTATGGATATGAACTGCTTTGGATAGCCTTAATAGTGTTTTTTCTCATGTTTGTAATGATTCGTGAAGTGGGACGGTATACTGTGGTTACCGGAAAAACCATATTCGACGGCTACAGGGATATCACAGGAAAAAGCAACTGGAGTATCTGGTTCATTCTTATTCCCACTATACCTGCTGCAATTTCAACTGTAGGCGGTATTGCTGCCCTTGCAGGAAGTGCCCTAATGGTTGCAGTCCCCGGAGAACAGTTACTGTATGCAACAATAATCATCATTGTCAGTATTGTACTTGTTGTCTCGGGTCAATACCCTGTTGTTGAAAAAACAGCTTCCATCATGGCTGCTGTTTTGATCATTGTTGTCATCGTTGCTGCTACAATAGTATTCCCCCGTCCGGGTGATTTTGTGACAGGAATTATACCCGGATTCCCCGATGATATGGATATGGCTTTTGCAATTCCATGGGTGGGTTTTATTCTTGCAGGGTCAACAGGAATCATGTGGTTTTCATATTGGGTGGTAGCCAGGGAATATGCAGGTCCTATGGCAACAGAAGATGATGTGTTTCAGCTTGATAATAGGAAGCAAAACAATAAGAATGAACATAATGATGATTTGGATGAAGTTGTAATCCGGCTAAAGAAGTGGATGAAAATCTTATCGGTTACTTCTGCTATCGGTGTAATTGGCGGAGGAATTGTAATAATTGCTTTTTTAATTCTTGGAACAGAATTGTTAAAACCACAGGGAACAATTCCCGAAGGTGTTGATGTGGCAAAAGATCTGACAAATCTGCTCTCGGAAATATGGGGCAGGGCAGGCTTCTGGATTCTGCTGATTGGCATCCTGATTCCATTGTGGGGGACAATTCTTAGCAATCAGGATGGATATGGGCGTATGTTTGCGGATGGCACTTTTATACTTGCCATGCCTTTTCTAAAACGGAAAAGGATGGTTGAGAAAAACGAGCAGGATGTATATCAACCTTCGGCTCAACTGAAGGGGAGGAAAAAGAAAATAGCAGGGTGGCTGAGCAATTACAAAGGTATGCAAAAGTTTTATGCCATTTTCCTGGCAGCAGTATTTCCCCTGCTGTTGGTTTTTATCATTCAGGATCCGGTTGAAATTTTATCTGTCGGAGGAATTGTTGCAGCAGTTCATACACCTGTTGTAGTTTTTCTGACACTTTATCTTAACCACAAACGGTTGCCAAAGGAATTCAGGCCCGGTAAATTTATAACAGGGGCGATGATCTTTTCAGGATTGTTTTATGGCGCGTTTGCTGTATACTATTTTACAACGCTGTAATGGTTTTTAGCGGCTGTGTGACTTCTTCCCCCATGTCAGTACCTCCACACCGGGTGAATAATGAGCCATATCGTATTCAGGGCGGAGTATTTGTGCAAACCTGCTGTAATTTATGAGATGACTTTCTATTTGTACGGTATGCAGCGGCCATTCATAATGATGGACTTCAAATTCAATCAATGAATTCTCATCCTCATCCTGGAATAGCACATAGCGTTCTGTCAGCCAGCGTTCAAGTTCTGATTTTTCAAATTTTCTGCTCTTAATGCTGAATTCAATATCAAGGGCATCGCCGCTTTCCCTGTTGAGGGAGCGAAAACTCTTTTCAGTAATTTCAATGTCACTGTGCCTGTACGGCAGTCCTGTAAATGATTTTGCAATCCTGCTTGTTATCTGTTTGCTCAGTTCCATGTTCAGGAAGTAAATCCCCGGTTTTCCTTTATACCTGACATAGGTGCGGATATTGATTTCTGCCGAATTAGATAACGGCGAAAATGAGGGCAGGTAACGCGGCCTTACATTTTCGAGCCTGAAAGCCACCAGTGAAACCCAGGGTGTACCTTTATAGGTATCCAGCTCAAGCTGTTTGGGAAGGAGTTGTTCAATCTGGCCCGGAGCTGCCTGCCAGTGCAGAAAAAGTACATGGCGCCATTCCTGGTAGATAACCCATTTCCCATCGGGCATCTCAACCGGACGATGATCCTGAAAGCTATAGATTTCCCTGGTATTCATTCTTTTAAATTTCTGTTTGACTTATATGTTTCATTCATTAGTTCCTTATCGAGTATCAGCACATACTTCATTTCATTGTCAACAGCCTGAAGGGCAAGCCTGGTTTCCATTATCAGCAGGATGCTTGCCGAAAACAATGCTATTGCCCCCACCATCGGCAGGGTAATCAGAATCCAGTGCCGTATCCAGTCCATGATTTCGAAGATGCCAATCAGCAGGCTCGATGTGATGAAAAACATGAGGGCAATGTAGAGCATCGACATCACTTTCTGAAGCAGGATAGTTCTTCGGGTGGTCTGAACTATCTGTTTGTGCAGGCTGTCTTTCTCCCTGGGGGTTGCTTCCCGGGTACCCTTCTTTATTTCCAGCAGCTGTTTGTAGATTTCCCTTGTACGTGATATGCTCCTGCTTAACCTTTGGGAGGTTGTAAGCGAAAGCTGTCCGCAGGCCATAATCAGCACTGCCGGGGTAATCATTGCTGTAAGAAGCGATATGACAAGAGAATTTTCTTCCATAATCTATCAATCATTTCCAAATGCCATGGTCCCCATTAAAGCGAGGCTGTCCTGGCCGGTGTTCATTCTCAGAAACTGCACTACCACAGGTACGTCCGATTCTATCATGATTGCATATTCTTTTTCAAGAATTACAGGGAAGGGATTAATCAGATCATTTATCCTGATTTTTCTTATTCTTTCCCCCTGAACCTTTACAGGTGCATGTTCAACCACCTCATCATCACCATAGAAAATGGTGATATTCAATGTAGCAGTTTCCCTGCCTGCATTCAGTACCGAAATCCGGTCCTGGCTCAGTAATTCAGGCTCGCGGCCTGTACTTTTAAAAGGAATATATCCTCCGGGTATGACCCATTTTTTTGTGCCGATTTTGTCCATTATAAACCGAATAGTTGTTTTTTCAGATGTTCATTCAGGAAAACCCCTTCAGGGTCCATTTGTTTCCGTGTGTTGAGAAAATCATTTAACTTTGGGTACATGTCTGGAAGCTCACTGGCCTGCAGTGTATGTTTTTTGCCCCAATGGGGTCTGCCATCGTAATGGCGGAAGACAGGTTCCACTTCACGGAAATACTCCATGATGGGAAAACCTGCATTCTGGTGCAGTGATATTGTAACTGTGTTGCGGCCGTAGCATGGACTGAGGTAAAAATCATCGGCCTTGATGGTCCGGTAAAGCACCCTCCATGCCACATTCCGCCTGAACTTTTCCTTGACCATTTTTCGCACCTCCCTGAAACATTCGGGGCCAGCCTCAGCGGGAACTGAATATTCCATTTCATCGAACTTTAAATCTCTTTCCTTGGGAAGCACTTCAATGGCCCAGCCCGACTTTTCCTCCACACAGGTGGCATATTTCAGCTGCCGGGTACCCTTGCCCGGCTCGTTCAAAATCCTGAGTTTAACCTCATCGCTGCGGGGGTACCAGTAGAAGTCGAAATTACGGTTTTCATGTATCAGTTCATCAAGATGTTCAATGCAGTCATCGGTATGCGTACACCACTCCTTTCGCTCAAGCCTGAATGCAGGCAGCAGTTTAAGCCGCATCGAGGTCATGATGCCAAAAGACCCGAGTGACACGCGCATGGCATCAAAAAAATCCTTTCCCTGCTTTTCTTCCGTGAACTCCCTGATTTCACCGTCGGCACATACCATCCTGCAGCCGGTGAGCATCGATGAAAGGTTTTGCAGGCCGATTCCTGTGCCATGTGTGCCTGTACTTATGGCCCCTGCCACATACTGGATGTCGACATCACCCGTGTTGTGGAATGAAAGTCCGTGCTCCAGCAGCTTGTTTCCTCCCTCCTTCACAGTGAGTCCTGTTCCTGCCCATGCTGTGGATTCCGATTTGCCGACCCTGTCTATATTCTTGAAATTTTCCAGTGAGACAAGCAGGTCTTTTGTAACAACAAGGGGTGATGAGGAATGGCCTGCACCTGCCGCCCTTATCTTCATTCCTTCTTTCAGTGACCAATGTACAGCCTCCGACAGCTCTTCTTCGCTGCCGGGTTTTATAAATTTCCCCGGGGTGAACTTTAAACTTCCCGACCAGTTCGACCAGATTTCAGGCATATTTTTTCTTTTTGTGTGTTATTTCTTAAATCATGTGTTTATTCAAAGTGTACCCCGGCATTATCTTTTCAACAGTTTCAAAATTTTGTTCCTTTTCCCGTCAATGACCTTCACCTCCGATATTTTTAGGCCGGGATGATCCCTGAAAACAGAGACCGGGAAGCCGTTCAGCTTTTTGGGATGCCGTATTGTCCGCTTAAGTACAAAATCAAATACGAGGGGGTTTTTATAGTAGATTTCCTGCAGTGCCCCGGCTTCAGGCTGTGAAATATAACCAGCCCTCTGAAGGGCTTTCAGCGACACCAGTGCATTCACAAGGGGTAACGGATAATCACTCCCGTTAATGAGCCGGTGATGTATTTCATCATGTGCCAGGATGTCTTTCAGCGGCTGACCCATCCGGTTGATTGTGGTTACAGCAGCAATATCGCCAAACAAATACCCTTCATATTGTTTCTGGTTCATCAGCCTCAAAAAGAGCTTGTGGCTCTTTGTTAACTTTTTTGACGGGTCGTCAATGTCTTTGTTTGTTCCCATTCCTGCACAGTGTGCCATAATTACTTTTATACCCGAATCAAGTGCATTTCGATAAAAAAGCGGGTTACCAAGACCGCTGAATTTTGCCACACTGATTGCATTCTCCTTGCCTGCATGCCCCAGCAGGACCATGTCCAGCTCAGCCATTTTCCTGTAAAACGGCATGCAATGCGGGTGGGAGGGATTCATTCCCTGGCTGTTGGGCAGCCATTTCACCATCTTTATTCCTTTTGCTGCCCACTTTTCAAGTTCGCGCAGGGCATCTTTTCTGTAGGGGTGGACAGATATCACAGGTACCAGTATATCTGGCCGCTCCTGTGCTACCTGAACCACATAACTGTTGGGGACATGAAATTTTGTATGCTGCAAATCGGGTGATCCATCTTCCCTGTAGGTTTTGTCGAATGCCAGCAGGCAGATCTTACCGGCGGCAGGTGAATGATCAGCAAGTGTCAGCAGCCGGTCAACATATTGCCTGTCGGCTATTTCCATATCACTTATGCCCGATGCGCTACTAAAGCCCAGCATCCGGATACGTTCAACAGGATGAAGCCATGTAAAATACTGGGGGCTGGCATAGCAGCCTGTTTTGCCTGTTCCGATACCAATCAGGTGGGCGTGGTTGTCAACCGGACCATCATCAATCCCTTCGTAAGCCTTATTCTGCAGATTCATTGCTGTTCTGCTGAGTTCTGTCTCATCGGGATGGGAAGCATAATTGCCAGAAAAAGGAACGATAAGTTTCTTTATCAAATTCATCATGTGTGTGGGGGTAAAAGCTGTTATGTCATCTGCCTGTTTTTTTTGCCTGTATCATGTGCATCAGGATATGTCGAATCAAGACATAACCAGTGTGCCTGTTAATGTTGTTTCCGGGTTCATATTTCATGTGGCTTTTGCCTGTTCATCCTGATTTCTGCGAGTTTTTATCTTGTGTGTTCTGTTCTGATTGTTTGTGCCTTACTGCTTTTTTCTAAGGAACTCAAGGATTTCATGGGGTGGCGACTGTGCATTGATGGAGTTGAAATCACCCCTTACAATTTTAAGGGCATACATTTCCTCATCGATTTCATGTCGCGAACGTATTCCCAGTGCCCTGAACAGCGGGAGTGGAGGACACCAGCCCTGCAGTCCGTGCATCAGTAAAAATGAAACGACGATAGCAGGCAGAATCAGCCACTTTTTGCTGACAGTTGCCGAAAGGACCACTCCGGTAAGGGCCAGTGCCGAGGCATTCACTTCAAGGGTTTTCTCAATATCCCATTCCTTTCTTAATTCCTCCAGCCTTACAGCAATGCCTGTATGGGAATATCCCCTGTACCTTCTGATGTTTTTCAGGATACGGTAATCAATGTTTCTGTTTGCTGATTCAGTAGTATTCTGTCTTACACGTCCGTGGATCTTTTTATTTTTTGTTGTCTCCATTGTGTGTTTTTTTAATCCATGTAAAAAATTTTAGGGCTCTCTATTGTAAAAATAATGATTTTATGAATAGGAGGCAAATAAAACAAACGGGCAAAGTGAGCTGGACCAATTGTTTCTGATAATTCCCTTTACTTTTTTTCAGTAAAGCAAAATATTGCAAGAATTGAATGAAAATATGTAACACCTGCTGCCAATGAATTTTATAATTTTGAATGCATAAATTTTAAAACACACAAAATGGCACACAATGAAGATTTAATCATGATACTGGGAAAATGCGCGGCAGCATGTGAAGAATGCCTGGATGCATGTCTCAGTGAAGACAACAAGGATATGCTGGTTGACTGCATACGTACTGATCGTGACTGCGCCAAAGTATGTCATCTGGCTGCCGGGTTTGTCGCTTCACATTCTGAATTTACCGGGTCGGTACTGACTCTTTGTGAAGAATTGTGCAACCGCTGTGCCGATGAATGCGACAAGCATGAACACGATCACTGCAAACATTGCGCACAGGCATGCCGTGAATGTGCAGAGGCGTGCAGTAATTACTCAGCCTGAAAGTTTGGGACTGATATGTATGAAGTTGGCATCATTATTTTGTAACATAAAAGGGAAACCTTACAGGGAGTACCTTTTTTTCATTTACATTCGCCTGATATTTGCAGAATCAGACAATGAAAAAAATACTCAGGCAGATTATGGGTGATGGCAACCTTGAAACATTCAGGTATGTTTTTAAATCAGCTAAGGAGAAATCCCTCATTCAGAAAAGGAGAAATCTCTATTCCCGGTTACTTTATGCAGAAGGGGATATCTATTTTGATGTAGGGGCAAATTTTGGCAACCGGATTGAACCACTGATTGACATGGACCTGAAAATCATTGCTGTCGAGCCACAGGTGAAGTGTGTAAGGTACCTGAGGAAAAGGTACGGTAACCGGATTGTAGTTATTCCCAAAGGACTTGGAGCAAAAGAGGAGATTCGGAAAATCTATTTGTCGGATGCGCACCAGTTAAGTTCATTTTCGGATGACTGGATAAAAGCCACCCGTGAAAGTGGACGGTTCAGGAAGTACAAATGGAAGGAGGAAGGTGAAGTTGAAATCACCACCCTCGACAACCTGATCGGGATTTATGGTAAGCCCCGGTTCATTAAAATTGATGTTGAAGGATTCGAACATGAAGTGCTGAAGGGGCTATCGCATGATATTGAATTCATTTCATTTGAATATACTGTGCCAGAACGAACCGAATCGGTGCTGGAATGTATCGGCAGAATAGTTGAAATATCAAATCAGCATCAAAAACAGGTAGAATTTAATTATTCAGTCGGTGAAAGCATGGAATGGGCTTTGGACGAATGGTTAACACCCCGTGATATGGAAAGAGAGGTTAAATCAGAAAGATTTCTCAGTTCCGATTTTGGCGATGTTTACTCCAGGATGTTTGTTTAAATGCCTGCTGCAGGAGACAGGTAAGTTTGAATGTCTGAATGTTGTTGCCAGCGCATAGTTAGATTTGCGTGTCAACCAGTAATTAATTATCTGCACCCATCTTTTTTTAAATTTACAGGTAGGGTATTTTTCTGCTTAGGGATATATATAGTGTATGTGTTTCTGTCATGACTTACTAACTTTAAATATACTTTCTAATCAATATGTTCGGTATTACAGCAGAATGGTTCCATGGGGAACCATTTTTCTTTGGAACCCTATTGCCAGCCGGCATCAGCAGCAAGCACAGAATCGTGAAAAATCATTAAAATCGTTAATGCCTTACTGTAAAAATTCATACTTTTTTGTATATTTTATTTGGGTTGAATAAGCAGACACATCAAATCTTACAGTTATGGCAGAATTGAAAACACAGGTGAATGAAAGCGATGTTGTGGAGTTTCTGAACGAAATTGAAGATGAGGAAAGCAGAAATGACTGTATAAGTCTACTGTACATGTTTGAGGAACTCACAGGAGAGAAGCCTATGATGTGGGGGGAAAGCATTATTGGCTTTGGCCGTTACCATTACAAATATGCCAGCGGCCGGGAAGGGGACTGGTTTCTGACCGGCTTTTCTCCGCGTAAGCAAAATCTCACAATTTACATCACTTCGGGGTTTGAACCCTTTGAAGATATTTTGAAGCATCTTGGCAGGTATAAAACCGGCGCATCATGTTTGTATGTGAAAAGGTTGTCGGATATCAACAGTGAAAAGCTGGAATTACTTGTCAAAAAGTCGGTAGCCTACATGAAGCAGCTATATGAGTTGAAAGTCTGATTCAGAGGAATTCTCGCTGAAAATAGTAAGCAGCCCTTAAACGGCAGTTATGCGTTGTCAGTTTCTTTAATTGTTATGTTGATAATTATCTGGACAGAATAAAGTGTCAGGCATAGCTTTTCGTATCTTGGTGCTTTATAATGTTCAGGTTTTACACGCATATGGATATCAGGGAATCTGTCAGAATTATTCTTTCGGAAAAAAAGGCCAGGCAGCATGGATTGCATGTAAAGCATATTACAAGCCATATTCTGAACATGAATAGAAATCTTTTTTCGGATGATGTGAATCCGTGTTACCAGAAGCTGAAAATTAAGATAAACAGTCTGCTTTTATACGATGTCAAAAAGAAGAAGGGCCGTCAGTTTTCCCGGGTCATAAATCCCAAAACAGAAAAGTACAGGAAAGGGTGGTACAAGCTGGTGAAATAACAAAGGGCGGGGAGCTCAACAGGGCACTGCAGCCACTGTGATACTCCCGTTTTTCAGCATCCGGTTAATCATTTATTTGTTCCTATATCCATATTGCAAACTCCATACAAATAAATGTAAGCACAAGGACCACTTTGTAAAGGGGGGAATCTACATCGTAACTGTCGATAATTTCATTCATGTTCATTTTTCTCTCCTCCTATTATTTAGTAACAGAACAACCAGAAGAAGAAAAATGTTTTTCCTGTTGCATCCGTAGCTCTGTTATACTCCTTACTGGTCCGACTCATGCCAGTTAATGCATGATAGGTAGAATGTCGGGTTTGTATTCATGTTAAAATTAGAAAAATCTTTTTACCAACCTATACACATGGTTCATGTTTTACAACCTGTTTTATTGATTCCCTTTAATGTGTCAATGCCATTTTCAAAAGACTATACCCGGAACTTTTTCATGGTCTCAGGAGTTTCAGGAATGAAGTAAAACAAACATGACAGGCTATGAGAAAACTGATAATGTGGAACATCATTACCCTTGATGGATTTTTTGAAGGAAATCATCACTGGGATCTGCCATTTCACCTGACCATCTGGGGACCGGAACTTGAACAGCTGAGCATTGAGCAGTTAAAATCAGCCAGTGCACTGGTTTTTGGCCGGGTAACATACGAAGGGATGGCCGCTCACTGGACCAGGGAAACAGGTGAAATTGCTGAGCTGATGAATAAAATCCCGAAACTGGTGTTTTCGCAGACCCTGAAATCGGCAGATTGGAACAATTCTACGGTGATAAGCACAAATCCTTCAGAAGAAATCGGAAAACTGAAAGAAAAGGGTACCGGGGATATGTACCTGTTTGGAAGCGCCAGGCTTTCAGAAACCCTGATGAATGACAAGATGTTCGATGAGTATCGCATCGGGATCGCCCCCGTGCTACTGGGAAGCGGACGGTTGTTGTTTTCAGGCGGTGCATCCCACGCGCTGAAACTTGTTTCTTCCCGGCAGCTTACAAATGGTGGTGTGGTTTTGAAGTATGTTGTCTGAGCAATTTGAACATAGTTTTCTTCCATGCGCTCACCATAGATGTTTGCCGAATCAGATTATTTCATTTTGAAGCTTCAATTTTGTCAGCATAAAACATGCTGTCATCCTCATTGGGATCATCAAACGGGTAGCCAGGTGGGAGAGGAGATCGTTTATTTCTGCATCTCTTCCCGTAAATATAATGATCAATAATAGTCTGGCAGAAATCTTCATCCGTATTCAGGTCTTTTATTGTATTTGTTAGCTTTGTTGAAAACTTAAGCCGGATATGATGAAAAAAATGATTGCCATCTTCCTGTTGAACGCTGTATTGACAGGTTGTCACGAAAACAAAGAGACATCACTTGATCTGGAAGCGACTCCCGCCAAAGCTGAATTGTTTGGGGAGGGGGTAATTTCCACACGATTGTATGAACGGGATTTGGCCATATCACCCAATGGCGATGAGATCGTGTTTACCTTGAGCGATTACAGGCAAACCCGGCGGTGCCTGGTGATGATTTCAAAATCGGGCACAAAATGGGGCCCAAAGAAAATAATGCCTTTTACAGGACAATATTCCGATATCGAACCTTTCTTTTCGACTGACGGGAACAGTTTGTTTTTCGCATCTGACAGGCCTTTGCATCAGGAAGGCCAACGGAGTGACTACAATATCTGGGTAGCTGAGAGAATTTCTTCTGGCTGGAGTGAACCCAAACCGCTGCCGTTGAATATTAATTCGGAAAATGATGAATTCTATCCTTCCGTCGGCAGGACAGGAAACCTGTATTTTACAGCAAAGAGAACAAACGGCATTGGCGGGGAAGATATTTTTATGAGCATGTATTCCGAGGGCCGGTATCATGACCCTGAACCACTGGATTCAGCAATCAATACCCCAGGAGATGAATTTAACGCATTTATTCACCCTGATGAGGGATTAATTGTTTTTGGTGCATATGGGAGGGCCGGCGGTCAGGGAGGTGTTGATCTGTATTACAGTACGAAGGATTCTGAAGGTAACTGGACTTCTTCAAAAAACATGGGACCGGAAGTAAATTCTTCAAAGCTTGATTTTTGTCCCTTTATAGATGCCCCAAGGGGAAATTTCTATTTTTCAAGCGACCGGATGGCAAATGTAAAAGAAAAGATAGAAAATGTGGAAGAACTGGAAATGATTTCAAATGGTACATTAAACGGTATGGGAAATATTTTCCGCATCAGGCTTGAAGGGCTGATAAGGGATAAATAGGAGGTTGAAGGGATCGATTCACCCCATCAACTCTCCCTGAATCAACTTCCCGTTTAATTTCCTATTCCAGTACAACGTAATGATAGATGCCTCCAAAATGGATTTTTAACTGCACATTGTCGGCTGAGGTAATATCCACATTGGGTGAAAAGGATACAGTTATATTTGCCCTTTTGCTGCCTGATGTAATATCGGAGAAAACATGCTGGACGATGTTGACCATTTCATTTGTTGAAAGCTGCACATCGGAAGGGAATTCATTTATCCGCTGCGGGTCGGTGCTGCAGTCACCAAGGTTGACCGCCTGACGGTTTCCGACCCTTATTGTAAAATCCTTCAGAACAACAGCTGTCGTGTCAGGTGTTACAATGTTGTTTAATCCTGAAATCTCAAGGTAACTCTGGGCCAGCTGAAGTTCTGCATCTTTCAGATTTCTTGCAATCTCATCACCAACTACATCGGCCAGTTTAAGCTCAGGTAAGGGTAGTTCACCTTTCACTCCTGCCGAACCTCTCAGGTTTTGGCTGTAGGTATAGGCCTGGGTTGTCTGCCGCGGTGTCCCTTCCTCTGATTCCTTGCATGCAGAAATCAGGATAACTGAAATTAACAGTATGGAAAAAATGTTTTGTGTTTTCATGATTGTTTGTGTGTTTTATCTTAAATAAAAACAATGGCCCTGAGGAAAGGTTGCCCGAAAAAGGGTAAAAGATGACATAACTGAAAAAACGGATATGGTAAGATGATTAAATAAACAACTTCTAATCTGACTATTGATTTTAATGAATTTATCAGCATCGGGTAACTGCTGTTTGCTGTTTGCCGGAATATGCTATATTCGAATATTAAAAGATTAAAAAATCAGCATATGGGCCTTTTGATACGTGTTGTTACAGTTTTGTGTTTTGCTATTACTTCATGTTCAACAGAGAAAAATGGCAAGTCGGAATGGCGGGGGCCAAATCGTGAAGGAAAATTCAATGAAACCGGGTTACTGGAATCATGGCCTGAAGAAGGACCGCGAATGCTGTGGAAGTATGAAGGTCTTGGTGCAGGACATTCCAGTGCGGTTACCGCGCACAATCGTGTTTATGTAACCGGAATGCCTGACACTACCGGGATCCTGTATTGCCTGGGAACTGACGGGAACCTGATATGGAAAAAACCATACGGGACCGAATGGCATGTCAACTACACAGGGCCGCGTTCTACTCCGGTTGTTGCAGGCAACCATGTTTACCTCGAAAGCGGAATGGGTGTGGTGTATTGCTTCGATGCCTTGTCAGGCGAGCTCATCTGGGAGGTTGATCTGTTCAAAAGATTTGATGCAGAAAACATCCAGTGGGGGATGTCGGAAACCCTGCTGGCCGATGGCGATAACATTATCTGTACGCCCGGAGGTAAAAAACATAATGTGGCGGCACTTAACCGTTTTACCGGCGAAACTGTCTGGACAAGTCCGGGCTACGGGGAACCGGCGGCTTATTGTTCGCCCATACTTGTCGGGCATCATGCAACCCGGCTGGTGGTGACAATGACGGCCACTTCCATTATCGGCATTGATGCTGCCACCGGCGAATTCTACTGGAGGGCTGAGCAGATGCAGCGAAATAAAATTCATGCAAACTCCCCGGTTTATGCTGATGGTATCATATACTGTTCAAGCGCTTCCGCACCTCAAAACAGCGGAACACTTGCGCTCCGGCTGAGTGATGACGGGAAACAGGTGGAACAGCTGTGGCGGAATGAATCACTGCAGAATCTGATGGGTGGTATTGTGCTGCTGAATGGTTACATTTTCGGGTCGACTTACCGCAGCAGTAACTGGTATGCTGTTAAAGTGTTAAATGGTGAATCAACTTTGCTTACCGGCGATTTCCCAAACGGTGTGCTGGTATATGCCGATGGACTGTATTACCTGTACAATGAGGCCGGAGAAGTGGCACTTGTGAAAATGGATGGGGAAACATTTGATGTGAGGGGCAGGTTTTCAGTTCACTTAGGAAGCGGTGAGCACTGGGCACATCCGGTAATACATAATAAGCGGATGTATATCAGACATGGCGATGCCATGATGGTATATGATTTGAGTAGGTAAAAGATAATCTGAAAATGGAAAGATGAGAATGTTCCCTTAATCGGAGGTTCCATCGTAATTGATTGACAAACCTGCATGATGACTGGTGAACCTTCCTGATGTAACCAGATAAAAATTAAATCGATAATATGGATGTAACATTTGAACCGGTTGCTGAAAATGATATAGCTGAGGTTGCAGCGATGATGGCAGATTTTAATAATATTTTTGGCTACCCCGTGAATTTGGAAGAAAGAAGAAATAATCTCTTATGTTTTATCTCAAATCCAGCCCTTGGAAATGCATGGACCATACAAAACAACGAAACTATTATAGGCTATATCATCCTGTCATTTGGTTTCAGCTTTGAACGTAACGGGCGGATTGCTTTTATTGATGAACTATATATAAGATCTGATTTCAGACAAAAAGGTATTGGAAATCTTGCCATGAGTTTTATACATGATCAGGCCAGGATGTTGGGTGTTAAAGCAATCTTACTTGAAGCTGAGCCTGACAACCTGGGTGCAGTTAAACTTTATAAAGAAAAAGGGTTCAATGACTTGGGCAGGTTACTTATGCTGAAGAATTGCGAATAAAGGGTTTAAATGAATCGGGTGGGTATGAAAGAAGCGAATTCAAATGTCGGGATGTTTTTTATTTCTTATCTTTCGCTTATAAAATTTTTATACAAGATACCAAGATGATGACCATCAGCATTCGTGAAGCCACAGAAGCAGATTTTCCTGCGATTCTGGAAATGATAAATGAGCTGGCCCAATTTGAAAAGGCACCTGAGAAGGTTACCAATACCCTGGCACAAATGAAGGAGGAGCAGCAACTGTTCCGTTGTGTGGTTGCCGAAACAGGCACAGGTGAAATTGCAGGAATGGCGCTCTGGTATTATGCATATTACACGTGGGTAGGTAAATCACTTTACCTCGATGATTTGTATGTAAAGGAGAACTACCGGAAAAACAAGATAGGCACAATGCTGCTGAATCATGTCATGGAAGTGGCAAAGGCAGAAAACTGCAAGCGGGTGCGCTGGCAGGTGCTTAACTGGAATGCAAATGCCATCGATCTTTACCGGAAAGCAGGAGCGGTAATTGATGGGGAATGGCTGAACTGCGATTTTGATGCTGAAGGAATCCGGCTTTTTAAGGCCATACAGGTTAAACATTTTGATAAATCAGAAGAAACGGCTCATATCTGACAGCTGAAAAACTCTTTTACTGCTCATTTGTTAAATGTGGATGATGAGGTTTTAATTGTTTTCAGGTGACCCTGATAGTGCAATTTAACAAAAGATTATCGTAACTTTACAAGTTGTGGGATAAAAAAAATAAACTAATAGTCATAATCATTCACTATGAACATCTTTCAGCAAGTAGCCAGTCTTTTCAAGTCGGGGACCTCCACAGGAGGTTATTATGTCGCAATGAACAATGCCTTGAAAAAAGTGGCGGGTGAATACACCATGCTTCATTATCCCCTGTATGGAAGCGATTCCGATGATTTTATATGTGCGCAGGAAAACCTTACCCGCTACTGCCTGTCATTTGTTGAGCCCCTCAGGGGGAAAAAAGTACTGGAAGTAGGCTGTGGTAACGGGGTGCAGACAAACTTCATCCACGAGCAGTATCATCCTTCTTCTACCACAGGAATTGATTTGAATGATGGAAACATACAAATCGCCAACAATGAAAAAGAAAGAAGGCAGCTGCAGAATATCCGGTTTCTGGTGGGCAATGCCCAGGAGATGAAAAATATCCCTGATAATTCCTGCGACATTGTCATCAGTATCGAGAGCGCCTTTCATTATCCCGATAAAGATGCATTTCTGAAAGAACTGAACCGCGTGCTTGTTCCGGGAGGAAGTTTTCTGATTGCCGACATTCTGACCACACGGAAAGAATATGAAGGCTACAGGGCAGGCTGGAAAAAGAAAATGATTTTTTATCACTGGACACTTGACCAGTATAATAATGGATTTGCCGGCGCCGGATTTGATAATGTAAGGCAGGAAGACATTACAGGCGGGGTTATCAGGGGTTTTAAGAACTACCCCTTATGGTTTCGCAGTATCAACTTTCCAGGATTTCTGAACAGGTGGGCATTTAAACTCTTTTATTTTATTCATATCCGTCTGAACATATATCTGCTGCAAACCCGAAGGCAATATTATGTTTTCAGCGGAAAGAAATCCGGATAATTCCACCCTAACCGCTTTGTCTTTTTACCACCAGGTTCCAGTTGGATTCCGCCAATGTGGATTTCTGGTTGCTCTGTTTTAATAACTATACCGGTGATTTGCTTTCCTGTAAATCCTCTGTGGCTGATTTCAATTAAGTAAGTTCCAGCTGCAAGCATGGAAATGACAAAACTTCCATCCCCGTTGGTGATGGTCCCTGCAACCATCGATGAGTCGGCTGCAGCATATACGGCAACCGAAACATCTTTCATCAGAAGTCCTGAAGTGCCGTTCAGGATATAACCGCTGATTTTTCCCTTGCTTCCGATCTCAATTTTAACGTGCTCCGCTGATCCGCCCGGCAGAGGCAACAGCATGCACATCACCATTGTTGTAATGATACTTCTTGTTTTCATTGTTTTCTGTTTTCGTTTCAGGTATAAACTTCGCATATAGGTGACAACAGGAAAAATTTATCATGATGAAGGACGGAATATAAAGGCTGAACATGTCTACATGCAGGATAAATGTTTTGATGATGTCTACCTGCTGCAAGCCCTGGAAGGTTATAACGGGATAGTTTTTGTGGGGTGCAAACTCAGAAATAATATAGATGAGGCATTCATTCGCAGGTTGAATTACGTGGTTGACCTGCAGGGGGGTATACAAAAGAGCTGAGATACACAGAAGAAGGAGAGGTGGTTGATTGAAACTTTCTGTTTGGCTGGTAGGTCCCCCTTGTTCCTTGCAATCCACGTTTTTAGGGGACAAATGTGTAAAACAGCCACAACACTCACCAGACGGGTAGCATGCCTCTAATTTAACTTTCCGGCATCAACAGGTGTCAGGGCAGGAAATATTGTGTACCAGTTTTGTTCATCACCTGTTGGCACACATTTGGGTAAAGAAGTACATCATATTAAATTCAAATGTTATGGCACCCAAATTATTAAAAGCTTCAACGATTGATGGATTGAAAGTCATCAACAGGTCACGTGAAGACATTGGCAAACTCAAAGATTTGATGATTGACTGGCAGAATGGCTCAATCGCCTATGCAGTCATATCATTTGGAGGTTTTCTGGGAATCGGCGATAAATACTTTGCTGTTCCTCTTGAATCCTTCCGTTTTGAACATGAGGACGGGACAGATTATGCTGTTTTGGATGTTTCAAAAGAGCAGCTTGAAAATGCTCCGGGATTTGACAAGGATGTGTGGCCGCAGCATGCCGATTACACTTTTATCGACTCGGTACATTCACATTATGGTTATGGGGTCTATTCAGAAAGGTACCCTCCCCGGATGTAGGTTCACGAAAAACAATCAGATGAGGGTCTGATTAAAATGGGGCTGGCTCAATACTGAGGCAGCCTTATTTCATTAAGTTCCTTCCCTGAGGTGAGGAACAGCTGAAATGGTTGAAGGGACTTGTGCCAATTTTTTTATCTTTATCCCCCGAAACTAAAGCTGAATTCATGAAACCTTACAAAACCAAAACAAAAGAAATCTACCTCACCCTGCTGCTGGTCCTTGTGGTTATTTCCGTTGGATGTGCCAGAAAAGCGGGCAGGAGTGAAGCTGTTGCTGTGGATAATGATGCCCAGGTTCAAAAATCAGAAGCCGTTACCCTCCAGGTTTATGACAGTATTTCCGGCAATAAAATAACGCCGGTTGTCCATCTGGAGATCCCGTTTACACAGCCTGCTGACAATGTCATCAGTCATACCGGGTTTTCATTGCTGTACAATGAAGATCATGAACAGGCATGCTGGGTAGCCTATGAGCTGACAAGGGAGAAAGCAGCCAAAGTTTTCGAACGGACCGATAAATTTATTCCCGATCCAAAGGTTACGACTGTCACTGCAAACAATAAGGATTATGCCGGAAGCGGTTATGACCGCGGGCACCTGGCTCCGGCTTCCGATATGGGATGGTCGGCTGATGCCATGGCCCAAAGTTTCTATTACAGCAACATCAGCCCGCAGCTCCCTGGTTTTAACCGCGGGATTTGGAAAAAACTGGAAGAAAAGGTACGGGAATGGGCAGTTGAAAATGAAGTCATATTTGTTGTCACAGGACCTGTTTTAAAGCCCGGGTTAAGCACTATCGGGCCGAACAGGGTCTCTGTGCCGGAGTACTTCTATAAGGTGATCCTCGATTACCATGAACCTGGCCTCAAAGGGATAGGATTTATTATTCCAAATGCAAAACTGAATGTCCCGCTGCAGCAGTTTGCCGTTTCTATCGACAGTGTTGAGCATTTTACCGGTATTGATTTCTTTCCGGCCCTGCCCGATGAAGCGGAAGAACCCATCGAAAGCACGCTGTGCCTCCCATGCTGGGGATGGGGCAATGGAGTGGTGGCTGAGGAAACAGCGATTGATTGATTGGAATTTATGGTCCCCCGGAATGTGATTGCTTCTGCACTTAAGTTTGTTGTTGATTAACAATGCTTCATTGTTTTCAGTCAAACATTTTTTAATTTTGGGTAACCCGTAAAAGATGTAAAATGAAATCAAACTGGCTGGCATTATACATCAGAATGTTTTATAAACCCCGAAGCAGTTTTCAGATATTGTTCTACAGCAACAATAGCCTTAAGTATGGTTTCTATTCCTTTTTGGTTCCTGCTTTGGGATATACCCTGTTTTATATCATGGCGTATTATGCTGGTGGTTCCCCGTCAGCTTTCAAACCCTGGCTGGCCCTCCCGATAGAATCCTACTTTAAGTATGATATTTTCCTGACGCTGCCCGGATACTATTTAAGCTGGGTTGGTGCATCGGCCACAGTTTATCTTTTGTCAAGACTGATGAACGGATTGGGCAGGTTTGAACATATTCTGGCTGTAATAGGGTTCGGAATCGGAATTGCTTCGTGGAGTTCACTGTTTCATGATCTGACGGATGCAGTTTTAAGTATCGCAGGAATTATCGATATGCAGGCGTATGAGAGGCTGTTGAACGAACCCACAATCTGGCGCGGATTATTGCTGACCCTTTATGCCATATACTTCGTCTGGTTCCTGTTCCTGTTTACAATCGGGATAAAGCTGGTCCAGAAATTCAGCCTGCTGAAATCGGTAATTATTGCTTTCACCGGGCTTGTTACTTTTCAGGTAATCCTGTTAATCTTTATACGCTGAGTCTTCTAGCATTGAGCACCCTTTTGAATTTAATTACAGATGAAAATCAGAAATTATGAGTTTATAGTATCGGTTATTATAATGCTTATCCCGGTTGGAATCTATTATTACTTTTTCGGTTATGCTGACCGGAGGGTGGTCTTTCTGTATGACCATTTGGGATTTACTCCATTTGATCAAATAACAGCAGGTCGTTATTGGATGGCCGGATTTATAACAAGCGGATTTCTTTCGGTTCTGTATCTTATTTTACAACTTGCAATAAGAATTCTGAAACTGCCTGTAATGTCATGGAAAAAGGTTTTTACTTTGATGGTGATTCCTTTGAATACTGGAATTATCATTATTGTTATGACTGCTGGTGAGCCTGAACTGGGTCTATTCATTGCAATCAGTTCTGCTCTGGCACTGACTGCCGGAATTTTCCTTGGATTCAGCCTGGTCGATAACCTGATGACAAATGTGAAATCCACAAGCCTATTTTTGCTTTTTGGACTTGGAATGGTACCTTCTCTTATTTTGTTTAAAGCATTGGAATTGCCAGGTAAAGGAATCCTGGCATTCAATGTTTCACTTTTAATAGCTGTAATATCAGTAACTGCCGGTCTTCTCTGGCTGTTAACCTGTCATTGGGTGTTCCGGAAATACAGGCCAAAATGGCCTGATGTGGTAAAAGGAGCACTTGTTACAGCGTACCTGGGACTTCCTGTTTTGCATTATCTTGCAGCAACTCCCAAAGGAATCCCCTACATCACATCAGCTGACAATTTCTTTGCTGATAACATGATTCTGAGGCTTATTACCTGGATGCTATTGTTTCTGTTTGTATTCTCAACCGACAAGCTGATGAGAAGATTCATGCCTTAATTTCTGATTATCATTTTTAGAATTTGCACATCCCTTGCCGAAACCCAAAAGATGCATATTTCTCAAATCTGGATTCTTATGCTTGTATATAATTCCTTATTGAGAATCATCTTGTATCTCTCATCCTGCTTCACTAAACGGTCATTGTTGACGTTTTTCAACATGGGGAAAATTTCAACATTTCTCTTACACGGGTGTCAGGTCAAATAAAAGGGACTAAAGGATGTATAATATGGTGGGGATATTTATACACACCAGGCTTCTTGTTCAGGATGAATCAGAAAATAATTAAAAGACATGATTGCCTGTTTTAAGCCAAATCAGAGGAATTGCCTGCTACCACTACTGTTTTGGCATAATTCTTTTAGAATGATATGGCGTTGAAATTCTGATCAGAATCCAATATTGGGGACATTACATAACATTTTTTTTGAGATGTAATCAGTTTATCCTGCCGTCGGCAAATTCAATTTACACAACACATCAATCATTTAATCATATATAAAACAGGAGGTAATTATGGCAACACACACAAGTACAAAAACATTAAACGGAGTAAATGTCGACCAGCTGGTTGAGACAATCAGCCACATCAGGGAACAGCCCGATCTGGCAAAATTCAGGTTCAGTGCCAGAAACGAATGGATAGATGGGGCACAGTCGCGCACAATTATTCATAAATTCTACGGCGCCGGACAGGAACACCGGGAAGAAAACAAGCCTTTTGTAATGGAAGGCGATGAACCTCAGGTACTGCTTGGCGAAAACAAGGCTCCCAACGCAGTGGAAGCAGTACTTCATGCCCTGGCTTCATGTATTGGAGTGGGGTTTATTTACAATGCGGCTGCACAGAACATTAAAATACATGCATTGGAAATGAACATGGAGGGCGACATCGATCTGCATGGCTTTTTGGGTTTGTCCGATAAAATCAGACCAGGCTATGAAAACATCAGGTTGACATATAAGGTGAAATCGGATGCATCTGCAGAGAAGTTAAAGGAGCTATGCAATTATGTGCAAAAAACTTCTCCGGTCCTGGATATCATTAGAAATCCGGTTTCTGTTAACATTCAAATGGAGCAAAGTGGTTGAATACCACCGGTACTGAGAAAAATAAACTGGTTTCGACTCCCGCTGGTCTGGCGGAGTCGAAACCATCAGGATAATCAAAATTCAGGAGGTTCTGAATGAGTCTGTCGATTCGGACCTGGAAACTGTCAATTGTCCTTTCCGGTGATTTTCCCCAGATGGGGGTAGTGACTGTTTTCACCAACCACCTCTGCCTGCTCACCAATTCATTTGTCTGATTCCGGAATCCATACAGATACTGAACCACCTTTGCAGCTGAATTCTCCCCATCCATCCTTATTGGTTGTGACAGTGCCGTCAACATGTTTCGTAATATCAATATATGTGGTTTCAGGAGATCCTGTTTCCATGTGCTTTAACGAATCATCCCCGTTACTTATTAACACGGCTATTCCAGGCTTTTCTCCTTCTTTTCCCCTTCGGGTCCAGCCAATACAGTTTGGATGATCAAAATAGTCGTACTGGTCAGAATGTGCATATTCCTTTCTGACATACAAAAACGTGTCAATCAGCCATTGATGGGAAGCTATCCATATCTCATGTTCATTTCCATCCCTGCCCTTGTCCTTGTAATGGGCCCCGTAATAATCAGCTGCAAATATGCAGGGATATCCGTCTTTACGTAAAAGTATCATGGCATAGGCCAGGGGAGCAAACCAGGCTTCCACAACCGATTCGAGTGATTGCAACGGCTGGGTGTCATGATTGCTGACCATTGTCACTGCATGGGTGGGATGGTCTTTTACAAGGGTGTTGTTGAAAATCTCCTGCAGGTTAAAACCTTTGCCTTCCCTTCCGGCACGTGCAAAGTTATAATGCAGGGTCACATCAAAAAGCATCATGCTTCTGTCGGTTACTTCAAGGAAATATGCCAGCGCCTCGTTGTGTTCCGACCAGTATTCCCCTACGGCAAACAGTTTCCGGCTGCTGTATTTGCGTATATGTTCCAGCCAGTCAAGAAAAAACCGGGATTTTACATGCTTGGTTGCATCAAAGCGGAACCCATCAACCCCGGTTGTATCGAGGTACCATTCGCCCCAATGAAACAATTCTTTTTGTACATCAGGGTTATTGATGTCGAGGTCGCACCCCATCAGGTAGTCAAAATTCCCCTTTTCCAGGTCAACAGTTTCATCAAAGTTTTTCCCTTCAAACAGGTAAATGACATCCTGCTGCTCCTCCAGTGCATTGTAATCGGCCGCGTTAAAATGCCACCAGTGCCACTTAAGGGTTGAATATTTGTCACCACGGCCGGGGAACTTAAAATGGGTCCAGGCCCTGATATCCTGCAGTTCCCCCATTACTTCATTTCTGTTGTGCGCATTATATGGAGTGGCCCTGAAATCTTCCGGTTCATCGGCCCCAAGCTTGTGGTTAAAAACCACATCGGCATATACCTGGAGGCCTGCCTCCTGAGCCGCTTTGATGCCAGCCAGATACTCTTCACGTGTGCCGTACCTGGTGCGGACAGAACCTTTCTGGTCGAACTCCCCGAGGTCAAAGAGATCATATACCCCGTATCCGACATCATCCCCTCCTGCTGCACCTTTATATGCTGGTGGCAGCCATACGGCAGTGATGCCTGCTTCAGCCAGTGATGTTGCATTTTCTGCCAGTTGTTTCCACAACTTTCCATCGGCAGGAGTGTACCAGTGAAAATACTGCATCATCACTCCATTTATAAATTCCTTTTCGTTTGGGGACATTGTAAATATTTAAATGTTTGACAAGTTTTAATATAATCAGTTCAGATTTTGTAATTTTTGTTGTCATGATAAGCTTACACAATTTAAGGAAAAATCAGATGCTCCATATAAGCCTTTTTGAATTTAAAGAATAAACCTGTGATTGATGATTTCCTTGGTTCGTATTACATGTATGATTAAACTGCTGTAAAGGTTCCCCTGATTTCTGCGCTTATAGGTCGATGACCTGACAAATATTTCCGCATGGCACTGATAGCCTTCTCTGATTGATTTTCCCGGTTGCGCCCATATTTCTCCGGGACCCCCTGCATAGTGACATAAGCAGCCGGATAATATGTATTATCGCGGATCTCCTCATTCCCAACAAACAGTTTCTGGATACGCAGTCCCGGAGGGTTCTCTATCTTAATCCAGGCATTGAGGCCCAGGCATCGTTTGACATATCCACCCATCTGCTGATAAGGGTCGCACGAAAACGTGCGCTCAAGATTTTCTTCCAGCATGGCCCTTAATTCCTCTCCTGTTATTTCAACAGTGGATACCGGCGGATTCACTGGAATCATATTATAGAGATCATTCAGGGTTACCGGTCCCGGAACGATGGGTGCACCGTAACGCCAGCCATTGGAGAATGCCAGCCGGGCACCGGTGCTCTCAAGCAATGACTGGAGCAGGAAATTGTCCATTGTACTCTCCAGCGATGTTCCCCTGTCCAGGGCAGTGGCTGTTTCCCCTACCACTTCTGCCAGTTCAACCCTGTAAGGTGCAATGGCCTGTCTTACCAGTTCATCTGTTGCCGGGTCAGGTTGTATGGTGGCTTCAACTTCAATAAGCCTGTGCCGGTAGTTAATGATGTGTCCGCTATCCACCTCCAGGTCAAGGCGGCTTAAAAAAGAACCATGACAGCCTGATTGGATAACAATTGTCTTTCCCTGGAGGGCTGGTTTGTATAAACGGTTGTGCGTGTGGCCGCTGAGACAAACATCGATGCCTTTGACTTCAGATAGAAGCTTCATGTCCTGGGTGAAGCCAAGATGCGATATCAGAACTATCAGGTCAACTTTTTCCTGTGTGCGCAGAAACTCAATAACCGGAGGGAGTTCATCTTTTCCCAAAGTAAAGGAAATCCCTTCACTGAAGGATGGGGGCATTGTCTTGTCCACAATCACAGAAGCGATCCCTACCATTCCGATTCGTAACCCGCCCATTTCCTTTATTGCAAAGGACTGATAAACCTGCTTCCCTGTTTCTTTATCAAAGACATTGCATGCCAGCATCGGGTAATTCAGTTGGACAACCTGTTGCTTTAATGCGGCCGGCCCGTAAGCAAACTCCCAATGGCCCGTAGTTGCAGCAATCCCCATGGAATTCAATACGGGAATAAGCGCCTGACCCTGTGTGGCAACTGCAGGAAAGGTGCCATGAAGGGTATCACCGCAGTCGCAAAAGAGACAATAAGGCACTTCATCCCTGATTTGTTTTATAAGGGTGGCAATACGGGCATAACCTCCGGCCATTCGGTATACCGCATGATCCCCCTGCCAGAATAACTCCTGGTGGAGATCAAAATAAGCATGGGTGTCGTTCATCTGAACGATGGTCAGGCGTGAACTTCTTTTTGTTCCCATATTATTGTTTTTATTAAATCAGGTTATATGTTCCCCACAAACTTCCTGACCTTGAAATCCTGAGCCGTCACTAAGTTTCCCTGTTCAATCAAACACCTGATGATGTGTAATGTATTTGGGTATATGCTTTGCTGATCGTTAACATCCGGAAATAAAAAAAAGTTGCAGGAGGCAAGAAAAACAAGCTGGTTTCGAATCCGCTTAATCAGCGGAGCCGAAACCAGCTGAAGGGATTTCCGTCAGGTGCTTTTTTGCCTCACCGGGCGGATATCCGTAATAATCATGAAAGCATTTGGTAAAGTAGGTAACGCTGCCAAAACCTACCTTATAGGCAATTTCAGAAACTGTAAAGTCTTTTTCCAGGAGCAGTTCATGCGCCCTTTTCAGCCGGGTTTCGCGGATAAACACGCTAACCGATTTGCGGATAACCGATTTTACCTTCCGGTGCAGGGTGATTCGGCTCATACCTAACTCGGTGGCAAGCTCTGCAACCCCAAAATTCTCATTATGTAAGTTTGCATCGATTATACCGGTGATGTTTTGAAGGAATTGCTCTTCGGTATGGTTTACTCCTTTCATCTGCCGTGGTAGATTAACTTTTTGGTTTAAAGTATTATAAGAAGTAAAGTTACAACAAAAAGATGTCATTCAAAACAGGATGATTAAAATACTTAAGGCACAATTTAATGTTACTGATGTCTGACTATCATGAATCCCTCTTCACTGCCTTTTATCCTGATACCTGTGTCTGTCTGTCTTATTTTATTTTTCAATATCTTGTTTTCAGCACAATCTCCCCAAGCTCTTTAATTTCATCCTGGGCAGTAAAAAACACCCTGCCATTTTTTGACATAACTGCCCAGGCAATTTTACTTGTGATGTCGTCAATGGCATTTTCTTTCGTTCTGTCATTTGTCAGCTTAAAAGTTCTTTCACTTGTCATTAGAACAGGCTGGGAAAAGTCCTGATGAACAATTAACAGGTCGCCACGTCCATCAATGGATGCCTGAAATATTTCCTGTAAATCGGTTAAAACAGCTCCCTGTGAAACTGCTTCTTTCATTTCTTCGATGGCTTCAGTTCTGCGTTTCTGTTGTAAAACCTTAACAATTTCCCAGCCTTGCCGGGCAATTGTGTGTTTGGCAGTATTATTATAATCAATACTGGCATAGCCAATATAAACCGAGGGTTTGTCTGCAACCTGCATCAAACGGCTGTAGTTGTCCTCCGTGCAAATCACAACGCATTTTAACCCGGTTTCGTTATTCATTCTTACAACTGCCTTGTCGACTTTATTTAAAAATTCACGGACCAAATCATCGAGGTGTTTTGAATCACTCTCCCGTTCTTTATGCGTATTGAAATGCCTGTTTTCTGAAAAAGGGAAATCATCATTCTGAATTTCTTCCGTTATGGCATCATTAAGGGTGTTGTACAGGTTTACACCGCTTTGCGACAATAAAAGAATATAATACTCTTCGCTTCTGTTGGTTGATTTCATCAATGGAAGGATGTTAAACCTGTTTGATATGTGCACACCAGGTTCATTTACCGGCCAGGCCGATCTGATAATCTCCTTAGTGTCGTTGGACAGATAGATGTGTAAACTGTCAAGGTTATAATTTTCATCTATTTCATTTTCAATTTCTGAAAGTTGCGCCAGCAATGATGATAAAGGTTTTTTGCCAAATTCGTTTATAACTCTTTCCCTGGCCTCCTTCAGATAATTTTTTAACCTGACAACATCCTGTGCATTATCGGGGTGGGTCCTGTGGGTGTTTAATGAAATGGTTACACATGGATTATTTTCTTCAGTTGCCAGTTTTTCTAATTTTTGTCTGATAGTCATATTTTATATTTTAATGTAACGTTATCACTTCTTTTCCTGTCTCTTGTCCATATACTTGTGTTTGTTCTAAGTGTGTCCTGTTTCCAGCGCTATATCTCTCATTTTCTATCCTGTGCAGCCCCTTAGCTTTAACCTTTGACTTTTATAAGCCATACTTCTTCTTACGGAGCATTATTTCCTGATCCTGCTGCCATCTGCATAAGGATGAAAAATTGAACATAGGTGAGCCGGGCTCGTTTTTTCTTCCAAATTGAATGTTAAAACAATTCATTTAGTGTGACTTGAGCTGAGGCAACTTTTCAGTTGTTAACATACTGCTTAATTAAAAGTTGCATTTAAGGGGCATTTTTGTTGAGGAAATGAGCTCGTGTACAACCGGTTTACATCTTAATCCCTGCATATTAAACAGAGAACTTTGATTTTTTAATTTTACACCGTTTCATCAGATTGAAGGTCCTTTTCGCAAGTCCGCCGGGTATCGGGAAGACGTTGGCAGCAGAGGTTCTTTCAGCAGAACTATCGGGTTGAAATTCTTGTAAAACGTTTTTTCTGGTTTAATGCAGTTTCCCTGTAGACTTCCTGTACATCTGCAACAGGGTTTTGATAAAGGAAAATTTTTACTCCTTTTTCCCTGAAGAAGGTATCCTGAACACATCCGGTTTCATCCATTTCAAAAAACAGTTTCTGAAAATCATTTTCAGTATAGTTTATGTAAATGACAGGTCCTGAGGGTATGGTTTCAGGTGCCCAAAAGATATAGCTTTCATGGAAGGTAATGGGGTCGGGTAAGTTATACTTATTGCCGTAGAAATGAACTGCACCTGCATAGCCATAATTGCGTTCGCAAAAAATAGTACAGCTTTTTCTGGTATGCTCATCCAGTTGATTGTAAGCCTTAGCCACATTGTCTGATAGTTCCCTCCAGCCGGTCATATCGGCATACACCTGTGAAACCGGGTGAATTTTACCGTCTTCCCATCGGCTAAAGGGGGCTGCTGCCCAACTTGTTGTTTTAGCTGCATAGTTGTAAAGGTTTTCCTTTGGCATCACCGGGATGACCAGTGGCAGGGAAACCATTGAATAAAGGGTCATTGCTGTAAGTGCTGTGACAACAAGTAATTTTTGCTTCAGGTACTTTTCCGTGTAATACCCGCCAAAGGCTATGAGGAAAGAGAACAAACCCAAAATATAGTAGGCCTTTCCTTTTGACAGGAAAAACAAAATGGCCGTTATCAGGATACCCAGGCCGATAAACCGGTAATCCCTTTCCCGCTTGCTGAAAAGGAGGGCCAGTAACCCGGTGATGGCAACTATCAGAAAGGCAGAATTGAACTGGAAAAGGTCGGTCACAAAATGGGTAAAGGAGAGTTTTTCCAGCTGTGTTCTTTGTAGCTCTTCAAAATGCCAAGCAACGGGCCAGTTGTGATTGTATTGCCAGAGGATGTTTGGAAGGATGATTACAATACCTGTAACCAGTGCCAGAAGGAACCAATGCGAATTCAGCAGCTTTCGCTGCTTTCCGGATAAAAAGGAAAAAAGAAAACCTGCAATCAGATAAACCACTGAATATTTGGTGAGAAAAGACAATCCAAACAGGATGCCAATACCCATCCACAGTTTTTTGTTTTCGGTTTGCGAAAGTTTAAATACAAGATAAATAACTGAAGTCCACAAAAAATATTCAACGGCATTGGGTGTAAAAAGGGAGAACAGTAAAAGAAAACCAGGTGAGAAGAGGAAGGCCAGTGCTGCAATTGTAAGGGCAAGGATTCCTCCACCCAAATCCCTCACCATTCTGGCAATGAAATACATAGTTGCAGCCCCCAGGAGCGCAGGAACCAGCCGGATGCCAAAAACAGAATACCCAAAACATGTTTTTACAAGAAAGGCAAGGAATCCCGTTGCAGGCGGCACTGTCAGGTATCCGAAATCAAGGTGGCCGGCCATGTTGAAATAGAGCATTTCATCACGGTGCAACTCGTAATTTGTGCTGGTAAACAAATGAAGGCAAAGCTTGAGCAGGATAAAGAAAGCTGTCAGCATCCAGAACGGTTCGCTGTTGATGATCTTTGGTTTCAGGTCCTTCATGGTCGTTGTTCATTAATTGATTATCCCTCTTTTCGGCTTTAACCTGTATACAAACTCTCTTCCGGCAATAACCTGATATCACGGGTAAAGCAAACTTTCTTGTTGTACCTGCCGGACTCCTGATTTACGAAAGAAACAATTTTTTTGTTTCCGTTAGGATAAAAAACATCTGTCGGTGGAGGCTTGCAGGGGGAGTGGGGGTTGGCCTGCAGAAATGCAGAAGCATATTCAATGCTGAAACGAAATAATATTGTTTTTTGATCACAACAAAATCCTTCTTAGATTTATACCACTAAATGATAAGCTATGATACTTTCGACAACACATTCAGTTCCCAACAGGGAAATTGCGGAGATTCTGGGTATTGCCAGGGGTAGCACGGTACGCAGCCGGAATATTGGCCGCGATATTGTTGCAGGTTTAAAAAACATTGTGGGTGGTGAAATCGAGGAATATACAAAACTTCAGGCCCATGCACGTGAGCAGGCCCTGGAAAGGATGGTTGAAGATGCCGGGAGGCTCAACGCCGATGCAGTTGTGGGTATTCTTATTACCACTGCCATGGTTACAAAAGGGGCAGCTGAAATCCTTGCCTACGGGACAGCAGTAAAACTGAAGTGAAATGGAATTCCTGAAGTATTTCCTCGGATTGCAGATTCTGTTGTCGGCATTGGCTGTAATGGGTATCATTTACCTGGTGTGGCGCAAAGTCAAAAAGAGGAACGAAGAGAAGTTTGAAAGGAGGGATAATTGATGATACGGTATTGCACAAGACCTTTGCCCGGAGTCAGGATGCTGCTTGGGATGAAAGCACCGGTTGTTCTTTTCCGGCCCCGGTGGAGGACAATGTAAAAGTAAAAGTAAAGTTGAGGTGATAATAACCGGGAGAACCTGAAACCCTCCCGGTTATTTTCCCGCTGATGATCTGCATCAGCCTTTTACTTTTTCTAACATATGGTTGATGACTATCGTATGTTCATGCTGAGGACTGAACATAATGAATTCTGCATCATCAATAACCTTTACATTATGTCCGGCGGGCCAGTAAAACAACTCCCTTTCCACTACCGTCTCTTCATTGCCGGCAGCATCGGTGGCAGTAACTTTTCCCTTTAGCATATAACCCCAGTGGGGTGTCTGACATAAGTCTCCTTCGAGACCTATGAACAATGGGGTAGTATCTACTCCGGCCGATAGACTGAAGTATTCACCACTGATCATTCCCAGTCCTGTAGCATCTCCAAACTCAGTTTTCTGACGGAGCACTGCCCCGGGAATTTCCATTTTAACTTCAATGTTGTCTTTAGCAATTTTCATGATTGTTCCTCCTTGATTATCCGGATGAAAATCCCTTGTGCAAAGTTATTGCTTCATCCATTTTCAACAATAACGGACCGACTAGTTACAACATCAGTGCTTATGGAATGTTCAGCGTTTGCCTTTCAGTATCTGACTGAATCTCAAAATGAAACTGCCATATAAAAGAGAAAGATGCCGGCAGCCTCTGCTGCCGGACACCTTTCTTTTTCAGAAATAGGGCACCGTCAATGCCTGCTCTCCTTTAGGCAAAACTAAATCGTATGCCAGTGCTATACCGAAAGAAGCAATACGATTTATTCCCTGTTTTTATACAGTGCCTTGTCAACATAAATTGTCCCACCTATGGTGACCCTGTAGATGTATAGTGCACTAACCACCTTCAGTGGCTTGAACTCAGCATGATATATGGTTTCTCCCCATATAGGCTGGTCAAAGACCGTTTCAATCTTCCTGCCGGTGATGTCGTAGATGTCAATCTGTGCATGAACAGGTTCAGGTGAACTGAACTCAAACTTCAGCCTGTCGTCAAATGGATTCGGATAAACCTTCAGATCTGCTGTCTTCCTTTCAGGTTCCGGAAATTCAACAATTTCAGCCGACTTGACTTTAGCTGTAACCATTTGTTCTATCGTATTCGAAACTGTTCCGGTAAGGTTGTATATAGCTGTGATTGGATGATATCCGACCGCAAGTTTATTGGTCGAGAACGAAGCTTTACCACCACTTACCAAAACACTTTTCAAAACCGTGTTTCCATCCTTAAATGTAATTGTTCCCGACGGTGCAGCAATGGATCCGATAACTGTGGCCGTATAGGTTATATTTGTACCATAAACCACTGATAACGGTTTTGAGGAAACAAGTTCCACCGTTATGTCTTTCGCAGTTACAACCTGTGTAAGAGAAGCCTCGCTGATGTAATTGCCAAGAATGTAATACTCAGCTTTAATGAAGTACGAACCTTCTGTAAATGGAATTGTCCAGGATGCTTTCCCATCGTTAAGAATCGTTGAATAATCGTCTGACCCTCCGGTAAATCTTACTGTTCCTTCACTTGCTCCGGTTACGGTAGCAGTAAAGGTTACATTTTCATTTTCACCCGAGGGATTTTCCGATGAGACAAGTACTATTACAGGTTGGGTTACTGCATGACTGATTGTGACCGTTTTTCCTGAACATTCAGCAGTGATTGCATAAGTTCCGGCAGTTCCAAATGCGTATGAAACCGAAGCATTTCCACTTAAATCCACAGTGCCTGTTCCAATTTCAGAACCATCTTTACAGAAGGTGACTGTTTTTCCAATGGATACAGAACCGGTAACGTTGGCAGAAAATAAAACTGTTTCGGTTACAACCGATGAATTTTTGGATGAAGCAAGCGAAATGCTTACGTTGTTTACAAGCTGTGTTAATGTGGCAGGCTCGACTGAAATTAAAGGAACGTTTGCGCTTGTATAAACAGCTTCAATGGTGTGTGAACCTGAAGAAAGTGAATTGGTTGTAAACATTGCTTTCTTGTCAGAAAGCGTTACATCTGTTGCTTTTTCTTCACCATCTACCCTGAAAGTAACTGTTCCGGCCGGATCAGCATCGGGGCTTGTTAAAACGGCTGTAAATGATACCTCATCACCAGAAACTGAAGGATTTTTGGATGATGAAAGTATAAAGCTGCTTCCGTTAACAAGCTGGGTAATAATCCCTGTACTAGGCTTGTACCCATTGTCGCTGATGTAATCAGCTTCAACGTCATAGGTTCCCGGTTGGTTAAATATATAATCGACAATTGCTGACCCTTTGGAATCGGGAGTTCGGGCAAATGTTTCACCATTTATTTTGAATAACAGGGTTCCCTGCGGAGTTGCATCCTGGCCATAAACCGTTGCAGTAAAAGTAACCTCTTCACCTGTCATCGATGGATTTTTGCCTGATACAATAACCGTTTGGGTTATATCTGAAGCATTACAGATTAATCCGTCATTTACCACGATGTTGCCGCCAACAAGTGATAATTCCTTAGTTGAACTGTATGGCCAGCTCGATGAGTAAAGAAGTGTGCTGCCATTATAAAGTGAAACTCCAATCATATCTGTTACTCCCGGTTCCCCGTTATCGGTAAGTGTGGTCTGCAAAGTCAGATTCCCCATAATGGTTTCAGTAATACCACCGGTAACCCTGTTCAGGTTTGCCTTGGCTGTAAGAACTGCTTTATGAGAGCATGGATTCGACCCATCAACACCGAGGCCCGACAGCGCATTCGATTTAATCTGGTAAATTTCACTTCCGCGACGCAGAATCAGGTTAAAGTTTCCCTGCAGGTTCTTCATGGTTTTATTCCATTTCACGTTGAACCCGAAGTTGACTTTACGTCCCGGATCCGATGCATATTCACCTTTTGAACCGACAGGAATGATATGGCCTCCACCAGTAATGAATTCCTTGAGCGATGTACGGTAAACATTTACCGGAACATCATCGAGAGAACCATTGTAGTAGCCATTATCACCCACATTGACCGTTATATCGTATGTGGCATAACCCGTGGAAGGCACCGGAGCATCCCAAACATAACTTACAATCCCCTGGGTAGGATCAGCCGGATTTACGAGCGCAGGCTCCAGCCAGCCTGAAATGGGTGAACCATTAATTTCAAATCTTACACGGGCATTGCGGATATCACCGCGGTTATCATCATCAATATAATTATCGGTGAGGGTTGCACGAAGGGTTACCGGTGTTGTGCTTACATTCGGGTTTGCCTCACCAACTATTTCAGTCCCGATATAGTCGATAATTACGTTTTCCGGGTTGATAGTTAAAGTTGTGGCAGCTTCGGGTACAATAAATGCAGGATCTATTCCGCTAAATACTGCTTTAACGTCATGTATTCCGGGAGCCATCTGACCATTTGAAGGATATGAAGGCAACTCCGTTAACGGGTAGTCAACCGATGCTGTGCCGTTTGTTAATTCAACAGCCTGACCCATTTGCTGGGCGCCAACCCAGAACGTTACATGAGTTGCTGCAACACATCCACTTTCTACTGAAGCAGGGTTTACTTCTGCAGTGAAAGTTGCCTTGTCACTGTATTGTTGCAGGTCAGGCAATACTGATACCTCTGTTGTTGCAGTATATGGCAAAACAGTTACAACAGCAGAACAGGTTGAAGAATTGCCATATTCATCAGTAACCGTCATTGCAACATGATTTTCTCCGATTTCTGTGCAATCAAAGAAGGTTACATCTGTGTCAAATTCTAAATTGGTTAAACCTGTACAATTATCAAATGAGCTGTTGTCAACTGCGTTTTCTTCAATAATAGCTGTTCCTTCCTTGCCAAGAGTTACTTCAATATCCTTGCAGGTAGCTATCGGAGCTTCATCATCGCTGACAGTAATGTCCTGTTCGCAGGTCGCTGTATTGCCGTAAACATCGGCAGCCGTCCATAGCAGGGTTGTTTTACCAACCGGATAAGTAATGCTCATTACAGAAATATCATCAACAACAAGACCTAAAGTTGATGTATTATCTGAATAAGGCGTAAATGTCAGTTTGTGCGTTTCCTGCGTAGCTGTAAATATGAAAGACTCAGCTGTCAGATTAAAAGTGGTATTTGTTCTAGTCACCACCCTACTCAGTGCACCTCCGTCGATAACAATATTTGCGCTGACCGGATTGGGTGTATTGGTATTCTGACGTCTTGTTGCCTTGAATGTCAAAATATATTTATAGCCTACAGTAAAACCGCTGATGTTCTGGCACAAGCTCACTCCTTTATCTACCTCGGCTACAAAATTGGAACCCGGTGGTGGAAGCGGTACTATGTAAAATTCTTCAGTATTTACTTCAGCAGTATTGCCGCAATTTTCCCAATAAGAATCCCCTGCATTAAAGTTGCCGTTTTTTACAAGCTCAGTATTACTGACCGGGATAACATGATTATCGCAGTTGTCGGTAACAACTGGAGGGACAACAATTACTGTTGCAGAGCATAACCCCTGATCAGCTGTTTGATTGATTTCCTGCGCACAGGTAATCATCGGGTCTTCATTGTCGGTAACAGTAACCAACTGGGTAACCGGAGCAGCCGGGTTGCCATGAATATCGTCAACTGTCCACGTGATTGTGGTTGTTCCAACAGGGAACGGGTCGGTTAATGTCAACGGGGTATCGCTTCTTCTTCCGGCAATACTTCCCTCGATACCACAATTATCTGTAGCCATTGGAGCCGTTACAGTAATAACAGCACTACATGAACCTGGCTCAGCGGTTTGTGTAATGTCATCTTCTGCGGTGATAACAGGAGCTTCATCATCGCTGACAGTAATGTCCTGTTCGCAGGTCGCTGTATTGCCGT
>OBJA01000250.1_pt1 | contig 51066 bp, 47 predicted proteins | sample 1519751 | NCBI WGS metagenome assembly OBJA01 (sample SAMEA3881238, study PRJEB22517) | soil metagenome | biome: lake sediment; feature: soda lake sediment; material: sediment, water from around vicinity | place: India | collected 2013-12-23 | depth 3 m
AGTGCGTGAAGGTATTGTTCAATTTCTGGTTCTTTTAGTGATCCAATGAAATTATTCATAACATTCTAATGGTAAAAGTGAAAAAAGATCTCGTTCAGTTTTATATTATATATTATACTGATTCAATTTTTTCATTACTTTTTCGTGTGTTTTTCTGTGATGGTTTCAATAAATATTTGGTAAAATCGATTACTCCCTTTGTATGTTTCGATTATTTTACATTAGCTAATAAGTCTTCAAGAACCTGAATTGCACCTCTGATCCGAAACAGGCTTTCTTCGAGAGCCTGTTGTTTTTGTTGAAGCTCGGAAAGGACCTGTTCTCCAGAGGAGAGTTCCGTTTTGAGCTGGGCAAGACGTTTTTCAAGCTGATTTCTCATGGTATTCTCCTTCTGTTGTTTTAGTAGCAGTTACTTGTAATTACAATATACACCTGATGGGATGATTTTACGAGATATGTTACCAAACTATCTCAAACCAATTCCTGCGATACCGGAAACCCTGACTGGAGCTTTCGTTGCGATAGGGAATGGATTTCAAGGTACATGAAGAGAACGAGATTCCAAACGCCATTAAATACGGCAGTTTTTGCCCCCTCTTCAGGCATAAGATTCCTTTGAGGCTTTTTGTTTCAGCTTGGAAGGTAGCATCTGATGATTGAAGCTGTTTCCTAAGCTATTGATTGTTCTCTAGTTATAGATGTGCAGTCAATAAGAAGAGACTGGCACAATCGTTGCATAAGTATCTCCCCGAATACTCTACAATTAATAGAGGTTGTACAATGAACCTGAAACTAAAAGATTATGTTGCCATTGCGGTTGTTACTGTGACCTCGTTTCCTGTCCTTTATTTACTTATGCTGTTTATGACTGGTACGGCCAGAATCGAGTTCGATCCACCTGAAAAGAAAGGTGAATCTGAGAAGGTGGAGCATATCAAACAGACTGCACGAAAAGATTCTCTTGCCGCTGTTAATTCACGCACCTTCCAGGCTCTTCAAAAGGAACGCTTAGAGCTTCAGAAAGAGCGGGAACGACTTATGGCACAGCAGCAACGGATCGATATCTTCCAGCAGGAGCTTGAAAACCAGCAAAAAGCACTTCAGCAACAGCGAAGCAAGATGGAATCACTTGTTGCTCAAAGTGATTCTCTTGACCAGAAAAAAATACGGCAGTTGTCGAAAATGTATGCAGCAATGAAACCCGCTGAAGCGGCGCAGATTATTGGAACACTTCAGGATAGTCTGGCTGCGAAGATACTGGCAACAATGAATGATGATCGTCAGAAAGCTCGAATTTTATCATCGCTCTCCAGAGAAAAAGCTAACCGGATCAGTAAGATTCTGGCACCCTGATTCTCTGCTGAGAAACATTTATACCATATAAAAGAAGAAAGGAGGTGATAAGCTATGAGAATGGATGCGATGTTGTTCAATTTATCGGGAGGTAAAGAAATGCGCAACAACCGGATGGACCGTTTAACGAATCACCAAATGGGTGATGTAGTAACGGGGTGCGGCTCGACCAGGAATACATCTTCTGGGCGTGTGCGTTTCGAGGAGACCTACCGCCAGATTGCACGAAATAATGAGACTGCAAGTCGTAAAGAAGACTTCAATGGTAACAAGTATGAAACCCGTAATTCGCACTGCGAGGAGCAGGGTCGGGATCATTGTACTAAAGAAGTGTCATCGTATGGTTTTGTTGAAAGGGAAACTGCTGATGACACTGATACTATAAGACGGGCACAGGAAGAGCAGGCATCGGAGCTGATCAGAAAAGCTCTGCTTGAGATTTCTGATGCATTGCAACTTTCTATTGCCTCTGGTCTGGAGAACACGTCATTCTACTCTGTCTCTGAGGAAACTGTAAATCAGTTCGCAGAGATAATCCATGCTCTGAAGCATATCATCAGTGCGCTTCAAAACGCTGTTGCACAAAACGAGGAAGTCGATACAGGAGCAATGGTGATAGATAGCCAGAATGCTGGTGAAATGGTAAAGCTACTCAGAAGCGAGATGTTCAAAGTCGACATGGGTATACAGATGCTCGGGATTGCCGAAGAGGTTCAAACCAGAGTAGCCCAACAAATGGATCTCCCATTTGCAGGTGGGCTTATTCAGGCTCTCAACCCCGCAGAGCTTTCTATGCCAGTTGAAGAGGTGAAGCAGCTTTTTGGCGATTTGGTACATGAGTCTGGAAAGGAGATGGAGTTACTGGCTCAGAAAGTCAGAGAATTGCTTGCCGAGAACGGATCTGCTAAAACTGCATCAGTTCAGGCTATAGTCGACCCCAAATCTGCCGATGCTATAACTCCTATTGATACCCAAACGTATCGGGCTATATTCAAGCTCCAGGAAAAGGAACAGGTTGCACTTCAAAACAGTGAAGCTGCGAAGGAGAAAGGGGATCTGGCTGGTTTGACACCGAACCTGATCGCGCGCTCAATTTCAGAGAGCAGCAATACAGAAACAGAATTACTTTCGGTAATGGAATTGAATGGAAAAACTGGTGGAACACAGAACACATCCTCTTTGGAAGTTAAAATGACGGGTGTTCCGAAAGGATTGCAGGAATCGGTTATGAATCAGATTACCGAGAAACTGCATGGTGCTGTGCGATCCGGGATGCAGGAGATTCGGATTCAGCTCAAGCCTGAAACACTTGGAGATGTAAAAATGCAGATCCGGGTGGAAGGAGACGTTGTTATCGCAAAAATTCAGGTGGAGAGTCAGCAGGTAAAGCAGATTGTGGAAAGCAATCTTCAATCGCTTAAAGACTCTCTTGCCCAGCATAATCTTCAGGCAGGTGCCTTTGAGGTCAATGTCGGGCAAGGCTGGGACAGGCATTCGGGAGGAACCGGAGATGGCACAAGTGGATCCAGAGAGCATGTTTCCGGTGGCGAAGATGAGCTGGATGAGAAAACGGTCAGTACAGAACGTAGCGTTTCCGGATCTGATACTGGGCGTCGGTACGGAAACAACACAGTTGAATTTATTGCATAAGAAAGGAGGTGAAAAGAAATGACATCTGTATCAAGTGATATTTCCAGTTTTCTGAGTCCACAGCAGCCCTATACTGCACGGGCATCGGTTACAGATGGAGGTGCAGTCGATACGACTACAAGTAAAGTTACCGGTGACCGAAACAGTGGGTTGTTTGCAGCAGCATCAAAGGAGATGGGCAAGGATGATTTTCTGATGTTGTTAGTGACACAGTTGCGCTATCAGGATCCGCTTAATCCGATGGATAATACGGAATTTGTTTCTCAGTTAGCTCAATTCAGGGCACTGGAAAGCAATACCAATATCGAAAAAGCGATACAGAATCTTGACCAGTCGTTCAAAGGTACAGTTGATGCGCAGACATACAGCGCTCAATCTATCACCAACAGTGGAGCTGTATCATTGATCGGAAAAAGCGTGCGAATGCGTCAGACAACTCTTGAATGGTACGCTAAAGCTGGTGAATCAGTGCCACTGCAGGTTCATCTGGGAAACGCAACTGCTGGTATTGTCGAGATCGTTGACAAGGATGGTGAAGTCGTTAAAACTCTGGAGGCCTCGGAGAAGGATAAGCAGAATTCAGTACACCTTGTTTGGGATGGTACAAACGATACAGGTCAGGTTGCAAAGCCTGGCACCTATGGGATACGAATTCAGGGTCAGGAGTCGAATGCGGCACTCTATGCATATGTACAGGATGTGGTCGAAGGGGTACGGTTCAGTGAAACCGGGGCACTGGTAAAGATCGGCGGTAAGGAGATCTCGATTGGAAATGTGCTCGATGTGTCAATGGGGAACGGAAGCAGTGCTGCAACATCGTTTTCTCCATCAACAGCAGTTTCTCTGCTTGGCAAAGAGATTCGGGTCCGCAGAGAATCGCTTACCTACAACCAGTTGGATAATGAGATCGTTACTGCTACTATCAATGCAGGTTCTCGACAGCAGGTACGGGTCAATCTGACCGATTCTTCAGGGAATGTGGTCTTCAGTACCACTGTTCAAGCCGATAGCAACGGTATCGCACAGCTGGTTTGGAATGGTGAAACGGTTATGGGGCAGTATGCTCCTGCGGGTATCTATCAGATCCGGATTGAGGGACAGAAGGATGATCCTTCACTCTATGCATTTCTCGATGGAGTCGTTGACGGGGTTACTAACCTGGGAGGTAATGCACAGATCAGGGTTAATGGAACTGTTATCGATATTTCTGATATCGTGGACATTGCTGAAAGGAGTGCAGGATGAACACGATGCCCTCATCGGGAAATTCTCCTGACATGCAAAACCTTATTGCGGCACACCGGGGAGGTGTTGTTTCGACTAAGGCCCCTGCTGCAGGAGCCACTGATAGAGCCCAGGGAACAATTCCGGAGAAGAGTGGTGGGTTTTCAGAAGTACTTCGTTCCCGCATGGATGGGATCAGATTTTCTGCGCATGCGACAACACGTATGAAAAGCCGAAATATCGAGATGACCCCTGAAGTGATGGGCAAGCTGGAGAAAGCGGTTTCGGGAGCCGAAAGCAAAGGCGCACGGGATTCACTTATTCTCATGAAGGATCTGGCGTTTATTGTGAATATTCCGAACAGAACGGTTATAACTGCCATGGATGGGGAGAGTATCAGGGAGAACGTATTTACAAACATAGATAGTGCGGTTATTGCAGACTAAGTGTACAGGACTGCCCGGCAGAAAAGGTGCCGGACGGATGTACTGAACCACCGACCGATTGACGTGGTTCTGATCTGCGTAACCGGAAATCCGGGAGGCAGTTTATGGTTAGGTCACTTTACTCTGGTATCAGTGGTCTGAGAAATCATCAGGTCGCGATGGATGTGACGGGTAATAATATTGCAAACGTTAACACGATCGGTTATAAAACCGGTCGGGTGACATTTGAAGAATCAATGGCGCAGCTTCTGCAGGGATCGACCCGCCCGGCAGGGAATTCCGGGGGGACAAACCCGCTGCAGATAGGCTTGGGGATGTCGGTTGGGTCGATCGATCAAATCCTTACTCAGGGAAATCTCCAATCAACGGGTCAGATAACCGATCTGGCTCTGGAAGGTAAAGCATACTTTGCCTTCTCCAATGGCGAAGGGAGATTTTACAGCCGCAATGGTGCACTGCAACTGGATGCAACAGGAAGACTGGTATCTCCGACAAATGGCTTCAGACTTCAGGGAATGATGGCTGCTGTTGACGGTACGTATCCTCCCGGAAGTGCAATTGGTGATATTCGTATCCCTTATGGAGAGAAAGCTCCGGCAAAAGAAACAACCAATATTCAATTCGCCTGTAATCTTGATTCCAATTCTGAGGGACTTGGCACAGTGACCTATTCCAACCGGTATCTGGAACGGGCAAGCAGCGGAGCCACCTTGACTGCTTTGTACGATGAAAACGGCAATGATCTGGGAATTCAGGTCGGTGATACCATTCTGGTGTCGATCGCTGGTGCGGAGGAAGGGCGGATTGTGGTAACAGAAGGAATGAACCTGGCTGATCTGGCTGCATCGGTGCAGGAATATCTCAACAACACTACTGGAGATGGGTTCATAATTGTCAGTCCTACTGCTGATGGACTCACGGTGGATCTGGGATTAAGTGATCCATCTCTGGCTCTTAACGGACTGCAAATCCGCAGTTCACGTCCCGGATCGAACTCCTATGTCGCAAACGCTTTTTCTTTTCCACCATCGATTACTCCAAACAGCTCCGTATCGTTTACCGGTTTGCGGGTTCCTGCAACAGAAGCAAGTGCGTTGAGTGATATTTTTGACGCAAACGGACAGGCTCTTGGTCTGGAGGCTGGTGATGTGATCAGTGTTAATGGTGCAGTTGGAGGTAATACCATTTCGACAACCAGTGGTGTTTATCAGAACCCAGACCCCACTGGTGAATCTATTGATACCCTTGGTGATATGCTGCGACTGATTCAGCAGGCATTCAACCTTCCCCAGACTGATGGAACGGTGTACGATAATCCTTCGGTCAGTATCAACGATCACAATACTGATGATGATCGGATACCCGATGGGGCGGTGGTAATTCGAGGTCAACGTGAGCAGGCATTCGCAATCACGAGTCTGTCTATTTCTGCCTCGAATTCAAATAACAACGCCCCCTCCCCAGCTCGGTTCAATGCAAATATGGCTTTTACTGAGTTGCAGACAGCCCGTGACACTGGAATTCACAGTACATCTATAGTTGTATACGATCAGTCCGGAGATGCACACACTTTGACAACGACCTTTACCCATTCCGGAATGCCAAACGAGTGGTTATGGGAAATTACTACCGAAGGAGGAGAGCAGATTCTGAGTGGAAATCGTGGGCGGATCACGTTCGGTCAGGATGGCTCACCATCTTCATTTACTTTTGACGACAACACCACCGGATTCAGGTTCGACCCCATGAACGGATCGAATATCGTTTCCATAAATCTTGATGTAGGCACTCCGGGGTCTTTCCGTGGAATCACTCAGTTCCGCTCGCCATCTACAACTGTTGCTCGGGAGCAGGATGGATATCCGATGGGAAAACTTCAGGAGATCTCTATTGATGAAACAGGTGAAATATCGGGTGTTTATTCTAATGGAGTATCAAAATCGATAGCTCGGATCTATGTAGCAGAATTCAATAATCCTGCAGGGCTACTCAAAATGGGTGACAGCATGTATGGAGTATCTAACAATTCAGGCGAGGGAGTGATGCTGCGCCCAGGTGTTGGGTCGACCACAAAGATTAAACCCGGAGCTCTGGAGATGTCAAATGTTGAGTTGGCAACAGAGTTCACCAATATGATTTCAACTCAGCGTGGCTACCAGGCTAATGCCCGAGTGATAACTACCAGTGATTCGCTTTTGCAGGAACTTGTCCAGCTTGTTCGGTAATGCAGAAGGGGTGCAGAAAAATGAACGGTGAATGGGTTCAGGCATAGAACAATGTGCGGTTCATGGGATTGGATCGCACAGTTCTGGTGATTTACTGCGACCTGAGCTCAAAAATGTAATGTCTGTGTATTGAAAAGATTTCATAAGTATGATACGATTATGAACTTACGAAGGGGGAGCTGGTGATTGCACTGCGAAAAATGAACGGTCAGGAGATCATTTTGAATGCTGATCTGATCGAGACAATAGAATCGACTCCTGATTCTATCCTGACTCTAACCAATGGGAAGAAGCTAATCGTGCAGAACAGCCTTGAAGAGATCGTACGGAAAACGATAAAATATAAACAGTTATGTAATCAGGCGATTCAGGTGATTGGAAAAGACAGATCTGGTTCAGAACCGGATCGTCCGAATAAATAGTGGCTTGTTAGAGAGCACACGGGGGGCATCCACAATATGGATCTGGCAACACTTATCGGGTTGGGAAGTGCATGGCTACTGATAGTTCTCGGAATTAAACTCCCGAATCTCATGGCCTTTATTGACCTTCCTTCGGTGTACATCACTGTAGGAGGAGCTGTAGCTGCAACTATTGCAGCTCACCCCCTCAGCAAGCTGGTGACTACATTCAGTGTTTTAAAGAATGCCTTTATAGTTAAAAAAATGACTCACGTAGAGATAATCAGACAATTGGTGGAGTTTGCTGAGCAGGCTAGACGTGAGGGAATTCTGGCTCTGGAGGCGCGTGCGGCGGAGATCGATGATGATTTTTTGAAGAAAGGTATTCAGCTGGCAGTGGATGGAACAGAGCCAGACCTGATCAAAGATATTCTCAGTACCGAGATTATGTTCACTGAAGCTCGTCATGAAGAGGGGGCAAAGATATTTGATTTTCTGGGTGCTATGGGTCCATCGTTTGGTATGATCGGGACACTAATTGGTCTGGTGCTTATGCTGGGAAACATGTCCAATGTTGAGTCGATTGGACCAAATATGGCTGTGGCGCTGATAACAACGCTCTACGGATCACTGCTCGCGAACGCAGTTTGTATTCCAATTGTAGAAAAACTCAAATCATACTCAAAAAAAGAGATTTTGATAAAAGAACTAATGCTCGAAGGGATAATGTCACTGCAGTCCGGCGATAATCCCCGAATAGTTGAACAGAAACTGACCGCTTTTTTGGAACCAGGTTTACGGGCATCGGCTATGAAAGAGCGGGCATAAAGGTAAATTATGGCTCGTCCGCGCAAACAGGAACAACCACGTGGAACTCCGGCATACATGCTTACCTGGGGAGATATGTGTACACTGTTGCTTTGTTTCTTTGTTATGCTTCTGGCCATGTCAACCATTGATCCGGCAAAATTCAACATTGCAGCTTCATCATTTCAGAATGCCCTGGGAGGAGTTCTTGAATCACTTCCATCTGTACTGATTACCCAGGAAGTACTTATACCAAAGCTGGGCGGTAATGAGCAGAATAAGCGAATGGCAGTTGAGGCTGCTTTACGGATCCGCAGAGCTATAAAGCAGGAAAATCTTGAAGATGCGATAAAAGTGAAAGTGACAGAGAGTGGGATAGCAATCAAGGTTGCTGATCCTATAGGATTTGATGTCGGTGATGCAAAGATAAAGCCAGAGCTTATCTCTGCGCTTCGTTCCATTTCGGATATCATCAACAAAGTACAAGGGACGCAGATCAGGGTAGAAGGGCATACAGATGATACTCCGATACGCACCGCAAAGTATCCCTCAAACTGGGAGCTGAGTTCTGCCCGTGCCCTTAATGTAGTAAAATTCTTTGCAGAGCATGGAGGAATCGAACCGGCTCGACTGAGTGCAATTGGGTACGGTGAATACCGGCCGTTTGTTCCAAATACATCCGCAGAAAACAGAAAATCAAACAGAAGAATCGAAATATATGTCGACTATTTGCAAAAGAAAGATATACAGGAGGAGTAGGTGCAAAACCACTCTGAACTCGTGTAAAAACGGGAGCATAAAATGAACGAAAAGAAAAATGATGCAGAGAGACAGCTTGAAGAGGTAAAGAAAGAGAGCAGTGGTAACAAGCTATTGCTGATTGGTATACTGGCTGGAATTGTCGTACTGAATACAATCGTGGCATTTATGGTTGTTAAAATTTCCAGACCAAAAAGTGTTGATGAGAAAACAGCACTTTTTTTGGCTGATTCGACTAAAAAAGCCCAGGAATTATTGACAAGCATGGGTGCTACCACTGCCGATAATCCGATCGAAGCAATTGTGAACATTGCCGGTACAGATGGAGAACGCTTTCTTAAAGCAGCAGTGATTTTTGAATACGACGAGAAGGCATATCCGGATCTTGGTGCAGAGTTGCTACGCCGCACTCCGAAGTTTAAAGATTTGCTTATAGCTCATCTCTCCAAACTGACTTTAATGGATGTTACTGAACCGGAAGCAAAAGAGAAGATCAGAAAAGATTTCGTACGTCTGGTGAATAAATCCCTTCCTCCAAAGGTTGGTGAGGTTCGGGAGGTGCTCTTTACAACGTACATTATTCAGTAAGAACGGGGCTGTGAACCGTGAGTGATATTCTTTCTCAAGACGAAGTCGATGCGCTGTTATCAGCAGTTTCTGCCGGTGGTGAATCTGACATGGGGCTGTCTCTCGATCAGGGTTCGGGAGGTATCGACGGCATTGATTCCGGAGAAATAGAAAAGTCGCTCTCTCTTTATGACTTCCGCCGTCCGGACCGTGTCTCAAAAGATCAGATGCGGACGCTTCAGAATCTTCACGAAAGTTATGCTCGACAGTTCTCGACTACACTGACCAATTTTCTCAGGACATTTGTAGAGATAGAGCTTGTCAGTGTCGATCAACTTACCTACTCAGAGTTTGTCATGTCAATATCAAATCCCAGTTGCATTTATGTGTTTAAAATGGAACCTCTTGACGGAACTGCAATCCTGGAGATAAACCCCTCACTGGTATTTTTCATCATTGATCGACTCTTTGGCGGTCAGGGCAGACCTTCAGAGCAAAACAGGGAACTCACACTCATTGAACAGAATGTCATCCACCGAATCGTTGAGCGTGGGTTGGGGGATCTTAAAGACGTATGGGAGCATATTGGCGTGTTCAATCCAAAAATCGAAGCATACGAAACAAATCCGCAGTTTGTTCAGATTGCCCCTCCGGGAGAGACCGTGATACTCATTTCACTGGAAGTACGAATGCAGAATGCCTCGGGATTAATGAGCATCTGTTTTCCCTATATACTGCTGGAGAGTGTGATTAATAATCTTTCCGGCGAATCCTGGATGTCTTCTCAGAGTGCATCAACAAATGAGACCAGAACCATTCTTGAAGACGAGATTCAGGATGTAAATCTTAATTTGTCTACTGTAATCGGTAAGACTACTCTGACGATCCGCGATCTTCTCCAGCTGCAGCGTGGAGACATCCTGTGTCTTGATAAACCACATGACAGCGACCTCGTTGTGCAAATAGAGGGAAAAACAAAGATGGCAGCCAGGTCAGGACTTATTGGACGAAAAAAAGCGATAAAAATTACAAAAATAATCGAAAAGGAGGTACCGGGCTGCAATGAGTGATATACTATCGCAAGAGCAGATCGATGCCTTACTGGCATCGGGAGGTATGTCAGGCGGTAGCTCGGATTTCGGTCTTGATGAGCACTCCGAAACTCCTGCTGCTGATAAATATTCGTCATTGACTAAAATATTTGAACTGTTCTGTGATCAGGCAGGAACAGTTATCACTACTGTACTCAATAAGAAAACAACATTCATTCCCGAAACCTGTGATAGAGCAAATCTCCAGACCGTTCAGCAGAAAATTAACAGTGTTACTCTTTCTCTTACCCTTTCTTTTAAAAGCGTCTTTGAGGGCGCTTTTTATATGATCATTAAAAAGAAAGATGTTGCTGTATTATCTGATCTTATGATGATGGGGGATGGAAGTGCTGACTACAGTGAAGATCACAAGGATGCAATCGGAGAACTGTTCAATCAGGTCATGGGAGCATTTTGCACATCAATTGGAGGAGAGATTGGGAAATCAGTTTCCGCAGGTTCAGTTGAGGTAACTGAATTTGATCTGGACAACCCACCGTTTCCTTTGGATTCTTTCGATATGATCGTTACCTCTCTTTCTGCTGAGGAAAGCCTTGATTCGTATGCTGTACTATTGATTCCTGAGAGTCTTTCAGAGGAGATAGTTGAGATTGCGGCTCCCGCCCAAAGCAGCTCTGAAACAGGATCAGACAGTGTCGGTTTAAGTATGTCGGAGCTCGATGATCTCTCACGGGTGACTTCGTTTGACTCTAATGACAGCTTCAGTGAAACAAGCCTTACGGGTGAAGCTTCAAAGGCGCCACGTGAAAATATCGATATGTTGCTCGATATCGACCTTGATGTCAGTATCGAACTGGGCAGGACTGCACTTTCCATTAAACGGGTTCTTGAACTTGCTCCCGGATCAATTGTGGAACTGGATCGAATGGCTGGTGAACCAGTAGATTTGATGGTCAATAATAAGGTGGTTGCCAAGGGTGAGGTGGTGGTCATTGATGAGAGTTTTGGTATTCGAATCGTATCATTGGTTTCACCTGAGGACAGGATCAAGAGTCTAAGGTAAAGCAAAAATCATGTGAGTTTACGGTACTGGAAATATTTCCATGTAAAGGAGTTGGTTTGACTAAAATTGTAAACGTTTTAATCTCTCTGGTGATTGTCTTCTCCGCTCTTGCAGAGGCACAGCAGGCACAAGCTGGAACCGGCGAATTTGATATAGGAAAAGTCAGAGCGGCAGTTTTAAGCCAGCAGGACACATCCCTGGGAGAGTATTCTCCGCTGGAGAAGAAGTCTGAAAATTATGCTTTTGTCATGCTTCGCATTACGCTGTATCTGGGATTGGTCATCGCGATTATTTTCGGAGTCGCCTGGATTGTCAGAAAAACCGGCATAACCGGTTCATCCCGGATCGGTGGTGGAGGTGCGATGGATGTACTCGAAATCCTTCCATTCGGCCAGAATCGCAATGCTGTTCTGGTGCGGGTAATGGATGCCGTCTACCTTCTTGGACAAACACCAAATTCTATCGTGCTTCTGGAAAAAATTGAGGGACAGAAGGCAATCGACCTCATCGCATCATCAAAGGGTGGGGGTTCTGTCATGCAGTTCAAGGATGCTTTTAACAGCTTCATTGGAAAGATTAAAAAACCAGTATGATTACATTTCCCAGGAAAAAGTTTATCTCTCCATTTTCTGTTTCGGCAGCTCTATACAGAAACTTAAGTTTTTTTCTGAATAAAATCTCTGCAGGCCTTCTTGGATCTGCACTGATTCTGCTTGGCCCTTCTGTGAGTGGTGTTTGTGCTCAGGTATTACCAAAACTGACTCTTTCGATAGCTGAATCAAACAAACCCGATGATGTTGCAGTGGCGTTACAGGTTCTATTTCTCATAACGGTTCTTGCCCTTGCACCATCCATTCTGATTCTGGTCACCTCTTTTGTTCGGATGATCATTGTACTTTCGTTTCTTCGTCGCGCGCTGGGAACTCAAACAATGCCTCCTGACCAGATCATGGTCGGCTTGGCTCTGTTTCTTACCTTGTTTGTAATGATGCCTGTATTCAATGAGATAAATGAGAGCGCAGTCCAGCCTTATCTGGCTCAGGAAATACAATTTAAAGAGGCTCTGGACAGAGCAGGAAAACCGGTTCGTAATTTCATGCTCAGACAGGTAAGTGAGAATGATGTAGCTTTGTTTGTACGCATCTCAAAGATGAACCCACCAAGAAATGTGGATGACCTCCCGTATCAGGTTATCATTCCGGCATTTGTAACCAGCGAATTAAAAACAGGCTTTATCATTGGATTCATTCTTTTTATACCATTCCTGGTAATAGATATGATCGTTGCAAGTGTGTTGCTTTCAATGGGTATGATGATGTTACCACCGGTGATGATTTCCATGCCGTTTAAAATTATTCTCTTTGTGCTGGTTGATGGATGGCATCTGATAGTTCGGCAACTCGTTACGTCATTTCATTAATAGGGTAGGAGAGATAAGGGTAGTATGGATGCTTCGGTAGTGATAGATCTTGGTCGACAGGCTTTGTTGATTATACTGCTTCTGTCGGGCCCCATGCTTCTTGCAGGGCTCCTGATCGGGCTTATTGTCGGTATTTTCCAGGCTGTTACCCAGATTCATGAGATGACATTGACGTTCATCCCCAAAATTTTAGTCATGGTGTTAGTGTTCCTTGCGCTGTTCCCCTGGATGCTGTTGAAGCTTATGGAGTACACCTATGGACTTTTTGATCTTATAGGGAAAGTGGCGCACTAGTGGAACTGATCCCGTTTTCTCTCAAGGAGATCGAATTTTTTCTCCTCATTTTTGTGAGAATCGTGACCATCATAGCTTTTCTTCCGATATTTGGTGCACAACCTGTCCCTTTTCAATTAAAAATTGCCCTCGCTCTGCTCCTTTCTGTCATTCTGTTTCCTTTAGTTATGAATTCCGGACCAGTTTTACCAGGTACCTTTTCAACAGGGCTTTTTGTAATGGTGCTTATCAAAGAGGTTCTGGTAGGGTTGGCGATTGGTTTTGTAACATCATTTCTCTTTACCGCAGTGCAGTTTGCCGGGAAGCTGGTCGATACAGAGATCGGTTTTGGTTTCGTTGAGCTGGTAGACCCTTTCTCCAATGAACCAGTTACGGTTCTGGGACAACTCCAGGTGATCATTTTCACCATTCTGTTTCTGATGTTCAATGGTCATTATTTCCTGATCATTGCGATTCAGAGATCATTTGAACTGGTTCCGCTCATGGGCGTGCAATTTCCGGGTGGAAAACTTGCTTTTCACATTACGGTATTGATAGGTAATATTTTCGTACTGGCAATTAAATTCGCTGCCCCGGTTTATGTGACTCTGGTGTTGACAGAACTGGCCCTTGGAGTCGTTGCAAGAACTGTTCCTCAGATGAACATCTTTTTTGTTGGTTTACCGTTAAAAATAGTTGTTGGCATGGGGTCGGTCTTTATTGTGCTTCCCCTGCTTGCATCTTTGTTCAGAAATACAGTCGAAGTGCTAATCCAGGACATCTGGCGACTGTTGTATTTGATGGCGTGATTAAAACGGTTTATGTGAGCGTTATTCGGAGAATGGGAGCTCTATGGCAGAGGGATCAGAAGAAAAGACCGAGGCCCCATCAGATAAGAGGCGCCAGGAAGCTCGTGAGAAGGGTAATGTTGCAAAAAGTACCGAAATTAACTCGGTCATTGTGCTTCTTACAGGTCTCTTTCTTTTAAAAATTACCGGCCCCTGGATTATGAACCAACTGGGAGAGGGCATGGTTGAATACATAAAGAGCATCTCGGATACCAGTATGGATTCAGGAAGGCTCATTTTATTAACACATCAGACTTTGTTGCTTTTGGCAAAAACGATTCTTCCGGTTTCCGGAGCCATATTGTTGCTGGGTATTGCGGTTAATATTGCACAGATAGGATTTCTTTTTACCTGGAAACCATTAATGCCCAAGTTCGAAAAAATAAACCCTGTAAAAGGATTTGGGCGATTGTTCTCTATGAGATCCATGGTTGAAACAATAAAGAATATAGCGAAATTGTCTGTAATCGGCATCGTTGCATATGTTACACTGAAGGGTGAATTCGATAAAATGCTACTATTGTCTGATGCATCAGTCGCGACAATCTGGAGTTTTACTGTTGCAGTAGCGTACAAAATCATTCTGCGTATCGCACTGGTGCTAGTAATTATAGCAATTTTAGATTATGCCTATCAACGATATGATCATGAAAAACAGCTGAAAATGTCACATCAGGAGCTCAAAGAAGAACGCAAACAGATGGATGGAGATCCACAGGTCAAAGCTCGTATCAGGGCTCTGCAGCGGGAAATGGCCCGTCGACGCATGATGGAGCAGGTACCCAAGGCGACCGTTGTTGTCACAAACCCCACACACATCGCAATCGCGCTTCGCTACGAACCATCTGAACAGGATGCACCGGTTGTCATTGCCAAAGGAAAACGACTCATTGCCCAGCGGATAAAACAGTTGGCCCTTGATAACCATATTCCTGTCGTTGAAGACAAACCGCTGGCCCGTGCCATGTACGACAAAATCGAAGTCGGATTACCGATACCGATGGAGTTTTTCACTGCGATAGCGGAAATATTAGCATATGTCTTTCGCCTCAAAAACAGGACTGCAGCATGAAAACAGGACAATGTATAACAGGTATTATGCTTTTCAGTCTTCTGTGGGCCTTCTGTGCACCACTTCCTACTGAAATCAATTCACAACAGCATACCATCAAGCTCAGTCTCGAACAGCAGGGACGTGATTACGCTGAGTTTTCTGGTGAACCGATCACCGCAATTGTAGAATTGAGTGATTCTGTTCTTTTCAATACGATCACCTGGAGAACAGGAATGGGAAACTACACTATTCCGGAAAACACCGTTGGATCAAAAGCCACTACATTTAAAGTAAATCTTTTCTGGCGAACATACCCTCTCCGCAAAGATACCTCCGATAACTGCTTCTACGATACTATTTATGTCTCTACTGGTGGAAATCTCAACTTCAGTAACCAGGTCAGGGTTAAAGTATCCAATCTTCCCGTTGTTGTCGATAGTGCAACAGTTGGAAGTACAACCTTCAGTGGTCGTGATCTGGTGTGGTCAGAACAGATCGATGCATCTGTTTCGAGTATTCCGATACGCATATACGCACGAGATCTCGATGGGAAAGTTGTTCAATTGAGTTATTCAGGAAACAAAGGGACTATAATGCAGAGTACGTCCAATCAGTTGCAACTTACCTATGAAACACCGGGAACAGAATTCAAGGATTCTATCTCTTTTATTATCTACGACCGCTCCCGGGGCCAGGAAATACGTACCTTAATTCTCTGGCGGCTACTCCCCAATGTACCGCCAGTAATCGATAGCATGCATGTTGCAGACACATCAATGAGCGGAATGTCATCGATCTATCGGGTTGCATTCCGTTGTATTGACACACTTCGTTTTCGGGCATTTGCACATGATCCTAATGGAACTGTAACCAGGTACACATGGAAGGCAGGAGTGAATTCTCGTCTGAAACAGGATTCGACTGCTAAAAACACCGCTATTTATATATGCACTACCCGTGTATGTCTTGATTCCAACTCTACTGATGTCATGGTCATTGATACGATTTTTCTGACAGTTTTCGATAATCGTGGTGATAGCACAATGAAAAAAATTGAGATCAATAGAGGTACCATCAAACATCCACCACAGATCAAGAGCATGTATATAAACTCCCAATCCATTTCTCTGAATGATACCATTGTGAGCTATAATGCTGCATCTTCATCACAGTATCAAATAAAACTGAATCTCAGCAACACAAATAGCGATAATTTTTCGGTCTCCTATAGCGGTATAGATGCATCACGATTATCTGGTGGAACCGATACGGGTATTGTGTATTTTTCTCCAGCTTTTCATGATACCGATACCCTTACAATCTCAGTTACTCAAAATGAACTGATTACAACTCAGCACCTTGTGTTCATGGTCAATGATATTGTGCCGGTTTTCGACAGTCTAACCGTTGCAGATACCGTTTTCAAGGGTGATGACAGTATTTTTTTCTACAGGGCATCTCAAGGGCAGAGCTTTCTGATGATCATTCATGCTCGTGACTTGGATTCAAAAGATACCCTTCGGTTTACCTGGTCTGCAACGAATCCTGCGCTGCTGAATTTGACTGTTGACAACAGATCCAAAATTGTATTGCCCGACACTGTCTATAGAGATACTATTATAGTGACTATGATCGATGGAAACTATAAAATGACAAAGAAAGTATCAATCAGCGGAGGACATGTTACTCCCTTTATTGAAAGTATACAGATCAACAATAAGAACCACAAGGGCGACGCGCCATTGTATCATGATACTGCTGGAATCGGGGATCAGCTGAAACTGACTTGTTATGTTCGTGACGAAGATATAGAAGATAGAATTGCTATTTCATGGGGCGCTCGTGACAAATCCAGATTTTTTGATGGGGGAGCAGATTCGATATGGTACCAGTGTGGCAAAAATCCTGCAGTCGATACTCTCAGTGTTACTGCTGAAGATAGTTACGGCAACAGAGCACAGAAAAAAATCGAGCTGACGGTTCTGGAAGTAACAGTACCTCAGAGTATGCTTTATCGTGAAAACAATTATTAACAGTGAAATAAGTAACAATATACAGGCATCTATCTTTTCTGATTGATATTATGAATACGTCTGATTTATCCTCAAATGTAACTGGTGCACTTAATTCTCCTCTGCTGCGTAATATTACCCGACAGAGAGATCTGATTATTGTGCTGGGAGTAATTGGTATCCTTATCGTTATGATAATCCCGATACCGACAATACTCATGGATCTGTTCCTCTCGCTTAACCTCTGTCTTGCATTGATTATTCTGTTAGTATCAATGTATGCAAAAGAAGCACTGGAATTTTCAGTGTTTCCATCACTTCTTCTGACTGTTACACTTTTCCGGTTATCGCTCAATGTCGCTACAACGCGATTGATTCTAAGTAAGGCTGATGCCGGGCAGGTAATAGAGGTGTTCGGTACATTTGTAACCAGTGGAAATATGGTAGTTGGTGCAATCATCTTCCTGATCATTGTCATTATACAATTTGTGGTAATTACAAAGGGTGCAGGTCGAATTGCGGAAGTAGCAGCGAGATTCACTCTTGATGCAATGCCGGGAAAGCAGATGGCCATCGATGCAGATCTCAACGCAGGTTTGATAAATGAAGAACAGGCCCGCAGCCGCCGTACTGCAATCTCACGGGAAGCTGATTTCTATGGAGCAATGGATGGTGCGTCGAAATTTGTTCGTGGTGATGCTATTGCAGGTATACTCATTACGGTTATCAATATTATTGGCGGTTTTATAATAGGTATTGCACAATTGGGTATGGATTTTGGAACCGCCTTGACTACCTATACGACTTTGACTATCGGTGATGGACTTGTTTCCCAGATTCCTGCGCTGATGATTTCAACGGGATCAGGAATTCTGGTCAGCAGAGCTGCATCGCAGAGCGATCTCGGGCAAGAGATAACAAGTCAGCTCTTTTCGAGACCAAAAGTTCTTGGCGTTGCAGGTGGAATGATGCTCTTTTTTGCTCTTATTCCTGGTTTTCCAAAAATTCCGTTTATCTTCCTGGGGCTCTCTACTCTGGGTGCAACATACCTTGGGATAAAGCGTCAGGAAGAGGAAAAAAAACAGAAGGAAGCACCAGCTCCAGTTACTGCTCCTAAAGAGGAGAGAGTTGAAGACTTCCTCCATGTTGATCCTATGGAACTTGAAATAGGATACGGTCTGATTCCTTTAGTTGATGTAAAACAGGGGGGAGACCTTCTTGACCGAATAACTATGATTCGACGTCAATTGGCCACCGAACTGGGTATCATCATTCCTCCGATTCGGATAAGAGATAACATTCAGTTAAAACCCAATGAGTACAGAATTAAAATTAGAACAATAGCAGTGGGTGTGGGTGAGTTGATGAGCGGTGCATATCTTGCAATGGATCCGGGAACTGCAACCAAAAAGGTTCGTGGTATCCAGACAGTGGAGCCGGCATTCGGGCTTCCAGCTCTCTGGATTACCGAAAGCCAGAAAGAGGATGCAGAACTCTCGGGATATACCGTCGTTGAGCTCCCTGCAATCCTTGCAACTCATCTAACAGAGGTACTGAAACGACATGCACACGAAATTCTGACCAGGCAGGATGTCCGTAACCTGCTCGATAACATCAAAGAATCAAATGCTACAGTTGTCGATGAACTTGTCCCAACACTTCTTTCTGTCGGTGAAGTACATAAAGTATTACAGAATCTCTTACGTGAACGTGTATCCATACGTGATCTTCTGCTTATTCTTGAAACACTGGCAAATGTTGCACACAGGAACAAAAATACCGATATTCTTACGGAATATGTGCGAAACGCCCTTGCTCCGCAAATTTGTGAATTGTATAGGAACGAGAAAAATCTTATTCCGGTAATTACACTTGACCCAAATTTTGAAGCACGCCTTGAAGGTGCATTGCAGGAGACTGAATCGGGATTTCGCTTCACACTATCCCCGGGTGAAGTCGGACGTATTCTTGATGCATCCGGTGAGATTATTGAGAAAGTAAAGAGTAATGGAGAGATGCCTGTTGTAATCTGTTCGCCCACAATTCGGGGAGCTCTTAAGCGTCTTACTGAAAATAATTATCGTGATCTTATTGTATTATCATATAATGAAATAGTTCCCGGAATCGAAATACGATCTCTGGGTATGATCACCCTGTAATGAAAATTGAGAAACGGTACTAAAGTCCGGATGGCAATCAATGAGAATTAAAAAATATACAGCTTCAAGCATGCGCGAAGCGCTGCTAAAGATAAAAGAAGAGTTAGGTGAGGAAGCTATCATCCTCAAAACGCGAAAGCTGCCTAAAAAGGTATTTGCACTTGGTTCTCAGGATGAGATCGAAGTTACTGCCGCTATTGATGAGGAGGCAGTCACCAGACCGGAACAATTCACACCTTTAAAAGTAAATACAGGTGTATACGCTCGTCCACGGCCATCCAATATTATCGATATGGAAGAACCTGATGCACCGGAGATTCGCCCCTGGAAACCAGCCGCACTGGGATCAGAAAAAAGGAAAACACAGCATCTTCCGTTGGTGACCCCGTCTGTTAATAACAATGAAGATACGTTGCAGATTAAAGAGCTTAAAGATAATCTCCGGGAATTGAAAGAACTGGTGACCAATATTTTAGACAAAAAGGGGAGTGCTGGAGGATCTGAGGAGTTTGCCGGTGCCTGGGCTGCAATGTATAGAAAGCTCTGTGAGATAGAAGTAAGGCCAAGTGTTGCAGGAAATCTCCTCAGAAAAGTCAGCAGCACCGATATCATGCTCTCAGAGACACAGATTGAGAAAAAGTTCCTTGTTTCTTTACAAAGTAGCTTCCCCACAGCCGGTCCCTTGAAACTGAAAAAGAATGGGCCGATTGTTGTGGCATTTGTTGGTCCCACCGGATCAGGCAAAACGACAACGCTTGCCAAGCTTGCTGCACACTGCTGTCTTAACAGGCGCAAAAACGTCTCAATCATAACTGCAGATACCTACAGAATTGCTGCGATTGAGCAGATACGGATGTTTGCAGATATTGTAAAGGTAGGGTTACAGGTTGTCTTCTCACCGGATGAAATTCCAAAAGCCCTTGAAACGTGTGCCAACGATGATATCGTGCTGGTCGATACTGCCGGCAGAAGCCAGAGAAATGATGAGCATATGGATGATTTGAAGTTGCTGATCTCTACGCTCAACCCTGATGAAACCCATCTGGTACTCAGTGCTACAACGAAAGATTCTGATCTCTCTGATATGATCGCACGGTACAAATCAATTGAAGTAAACAGATTACTTTTTACAAAATTAGATGAGACGGTCAGAGTCGGTAATATAATGAATGTCGTAAATGAATGTAATATCCCGGTATCCTATTTTACATTTGGTCAGAGTATTCCTGATGATATCGAACTAGCGCAGCCAGCCCGCTTCATACAGCGGTTATGGGGAGGGCAGACAAGTGAATGATCAGGCACAGAAACTCCGGGAACTTGTGCGGACTCATGATTCTTCAAGATTGCAGATTTCTACTAATCTCACTCCTGCACCGCACTCTTCCTCTCTCTGTAAAAGTATTGCCGTAACCAGCGGTAAAGGTGGGGTAGGAAAAACAAATATTGCACTATTTCTGGCGATTACCCTTGCAGCTGCCAGGAAAAAGGTGTTGTTGGTTGATGCCGATCTGGGATTGGCAAATGTGCATATTCTTCTGGGTGTTGCCCCTAAACACAACATTTCCCATTTCATTGAGGGAACATGTACACTTGATCAAGTGGTTTTTTCCGGATCGGGAGGTATTGATATTCTTCCTGGTGCCTCCGGACTGGAGAAAATGGCAAATTTAGACCAGGGGCGTCTTGAATTCTTTCAGCATGAATTTATGCGCTTAGAAAATAGGTATGACTTTCTTATTGTTGATACCGGAGCCGGTATCGGCTCAACTGTGACTGAATTTGCCTCCCGAACAGATATGACACTACTGGTCATGACCCCTGAGCCTACTTCTCTGGCAGATGCCTATGCCATGGTAAAGGTGCTATACGAAAAGGGGACATCCAGAATAGGAACTGTTGTTAATATGGCGGCCTCAGATCGCGATGGAATTGAAACATTTGACAGGCTTAATGCTTTAGTGATAAAATTTCTGAAGAAGCCTCTGGAAATGCTCGGTACAATTCCGATGAACCGAGAAATTTCCAGATATATTCGAAAACAACGAATTATGATTCTGGAGAAAACTCATGATCAGTTTTCTATCAGAATTCAGGGGGTGGCACGAAAGATGATCGGTCTGCCGATAATGCAGCGACAAGGATTTTTCGGTAAACTCTGGTGTTCCAGGAAGGTCTTATAGAGATGTCTTATGGTTTTCTGGATAAAACGAATCGCAACTATTCTCGGTTTTACGGCATTTTTTGGCATAATGCTTTTAAACCTGGCATATGCAGAGGATCCATTTGAGCCGGTATGGATTATCTCTGCCTTACTGAAAGCATCTCTTGGCGCAGCGCTGTTCTGGTTTGCAGGATTTATCGTTGGTGATATCTTCCTAAAAGGAGTATTAACCGATATTGAATTCGAAAAGAATCATCTCCTGGAGGGTGGCATTCTGCAACAGATCCAAACAAAACAAAAAGAGTTTCTTCCTGGTGGCCCGGAATTGCCTTTTGCAGATGATGAAGGGCAAACAGAGGGTCAGGAAAAAGTGACTAAGAGAAAATGAAAACTACTCCTGTGGGGCGTGTGTAAATGTCAAGTCTTGAAAACCTGTGGCGTGAATTCAAGCAAACCGGTTCGAAAATTGCCAAAGATAAGCTGCTGCTCGAGTATGCTCATCTGGTAAAGTATATAACTAACCGGCTCGCGATTAATCTTCCTGGATCGGTTGACCGCAATGATCTTATCAGTTCAGGAGTCATGGGACTGATAAAAGCAGTGGAAACCTTTGAACCGGAACGAGGCTTCAAATTTGAAACATATGCAGGTCACAAGATCCGCGGAGCGATTCTGGATGAACTCCGGGCTCTTGACTGGGTACCTCGCTCGGTGCGACAGAAATCAAGAGATTTGCAGCGAGTCTTTGCCAAGCTCGAGAATGAGCTTGGACGGGCACCGTATGATGATGAAGTGTGTGAAGAGATGAAAATCAGTATGAAAGAGTATGAGGATTTACTCACAGAAGTGACTCCAACTACGATCATTTCACTCGAAGAGGCTATGCCTGACAGAAGTTCGGACTCGAAAGAAATTCGCATTATAGATACCATCGAAGACCCTGGAAGTGACAACCCGCTCAAAGAACTCGGTTTTAATGAAGTGAAAAACATCCTCAAGGATACTATCGCCAATTTACCGGAAAAAGAGAAACTGGTGATTGCACTGTATCATTATGAAGAATTGACATTAAAAGAGATCGGAGTTGTACTGGATATAACAGAATCGAGAGTGAGCCAGATTCATTCAAAAGCGATTCTGAAACTCAGAGCGAAATTGTTACAGAAGATCAATGCCTGACCAGAATACAATTTTTTGCGAGGAAGGCTAAACTGATGAGTGGCATCGATGTACAGATTTCCATAGCCAATCTGACCCAGATGGATCGACATCAGAATGACATCAATAAAGCTCCTGCAGTTAATCAAGAGAAAAATACGCTTATTGCTCTCCAGGAATCAGCAAAAAGAGTGACTATGCCGGTCGAGCCCGACCAGGCAGAAGGAAAGAATATTGATCCTGAAGATAAAAAGAGAGAAAATCTCCCGAAAGGGAAAAAAAAGAAACGGACTAAAAAAGCTGATTCTATCAAACAATCGCTCTCACGGAGTAATAGTGGTTATTTTGTCGATGTAGAGGCATGAACGTGTGAAAATGTATTCAGGGATAAAAATAAGATGACAACCTGTATTAATCCAGATCCACAGCGAATACGGCGAATAACTGAGAGTATCATCGGGCTGCCGACGCTTCCGACTGTGGTATCGAAGATGATTGAGCTGGTGGATAACCCACGCACATCTGCAGCTTCTCTTGCCCGGCTTATCTCTGCAGATCAGGCTTTGACAGCCCGCATTTTGAAACTAGCTAACTCTGCTTACTACGGATTTTCAAGGGAAATATCAACTGTTAACATGGCTATTGTCGTGCTTGGGTTCAATACGGTAAAAGATATGGGTTTATCTCTTTCTGTTTTTGATGTATTTAAAAAAATGGAAAACACAGATAAATTTGATATCGCCCGTTTCTGGGAGCACTCAATCGCCTGTGGCATTGCCTCCAGAATGCTTGCAAGGAATTACCGCTCCCGCTTTGCCGGAGAAGCATTTGTTGCTGGATTACTTCATGATATCGGTAAAGTCATTCTTAACCAGTATTTTCATAAAGAGTTCATGGAAATAATGGTGAGAACAAGTAATGGGATAGTATTAGAGGAAGCCGAAGAGCAGGTAATAGGGACGCATCATACACAAATTGGCGCCTGGCTTGCCGAAAAATGGAACTTACCTAAAATAATTTCTGAGACACTGCTATTTCACCATGATCCATGGAATGCGCATAAAGACCAGGTGTTTGTTGCTACCATACATTTAGCAAACCATCTGTGTCACATTTGTGGGTTTGATCACTCTGGGAGAACGGTTATACCAGTGCTTGATTCGAAAGTTTGGGAAATCTTCCAGAAGAAGAGTATTCCTGTAGATGAGCCCGACCTTTCATCATTGCAATCAGAATTTCTCCTGGAATTTGATAAATCTGATTCATTTATCTCATTTCTGCATGAGCAGGAAGACCACAGATAAAGAATACGCTCTACTTACCCTCAAACAGAATGCATTTTCTTCGTAAGCTGGTATCCGGGCACAGTATTATTACATTTTTCACGCTTGGTGCAAATAAAAACGCCTCTCCTGGTGAAGGAGAGGCGTTTGGTACTGGATTATGGAGCACCTGATTTTATTGTGCTTCCTGCTGCTCAAGCTGTTCCTGAAGTTTTCTGAGCTGTTCGTCGAGATCAGATTCTTTTTCCTTGAATTGCTGGATTTGGTCTGCCTGTTTAGATTGACCAGCAAGTTTCTGTGCCTTTGCCAGAGCATAGTCGACATCTTCACTGACCTGATCAAGGTTCCGTGAGAAGAACGAGGCACGATCGTATGTGTCGACAAATTTCATGAAATCATCGATTTTGGTTTTGATATCCTTTTGATGAGTATGGAGGCTATCAATTTGTTTTACGACAATCGATGACTGGCGTGCGGTTCCCAAGTCGTACGCTTTCCGTGCTACCTCAGTATAATCGGCTCTTATCCGTTCATAATCCTGTTGTTTGGAATTAAGTTCAGAACTGGAAGGCGCCTGAAAATTTTCAAGATCATTTGATGCACTGGAAAGCAAATTAGCTGCAGTCGGGTAATTTTTTTGCATCATGTAGGCATACGCTTGAAGTAGTGTGCCTTCTGCTTTGAGAACAGGACTTTGGGCAATCGATGCAAGTTGCGATCCGGCTGAAATACAGTCTGCCCATTGGCGAGCTTTCAAACCAGTCCATGCCAGTCCCAGCAATGCATCGGGGTAGTACATGCTTGTTTTTGGCACGCTTCTCAAAGCGGTAACCGCCTTTGCCATGGGACCTTCCTGCTTTGTGAGCTCTTCATAGAAAACATACCCAAGAAATACATAGGATCTGTTAACGATCTCTTTTTGAGAGTTGGTTGAAACCTGTGCTTGAATACAGTTCTCCAGATTTGAAACTGCACCTTCAATATCACCGTTTACTGCATTGGATATTGCAATCGAATGCTGTGCAAAGACATAGTCAGGATGTGTATCGGGAATAAGGTCGAAAAGTTGCTTCGCTTTTGAGTGATTTCCCTCTTTGAGCTCAGCTTGTCCCATGAGGTAATACCCATGAAACTTTATTGAGTCTGGTACTCCGAGTTTGTTAAGCTCATTAAACTGATTGGAAACTCCACTGTAATCACCATTACGATAATGAACACGCATGATACCCAGATCGGAAAACGGTACTGCTGCGCTGCGGGCAAACTGGCTTTTTGATTTCTGGTAAGCTTCAACAGCGGTACTGCGCATATCCAGGTTTTCCTGACAGCTGCCGAGGAAAAAACTGACCCAGTCATTTTTGAAAAAGTCAGGGTACTCGACGAATAACTGGCTGAACAGGAAAAATGCATCCCAGTAATTCCCTGCGTTGTAAAGTTCAATTGCCTTCAAATAAAGGTCATTAGGAGCAACATTGGCCATTTTCGCCATTTTTCGTGCAAAAATTTCTTCTCGGTGTTTTCCAAAATCACTTCTGACATAGAGAGAGTGTGTGGACACTTCACTTTCAGTTAAGCTCAAAAATTGATAGAGAAAAGATATGTCACGACCATTATTAATGAACGGCATATTTAAACCACCGGCAAACCCCCAGAACTCCATGCCTCCTTCTGTAAAACCAACGAGACCATAGAGATTAGCCATCCGAAGAATCCAGAATCCGATTTTCGCATTAAAATCCCACTCTAACTGGGGTGACATACTGGCAAGGAAATCTGATGCTGGTGTGCCAATATCCTTCAGTGTGAAATCGAAACCTGTCTCTATCTGACGTTCCCAATATGTTGAGTTCAGTGATACTCTTAAACCACGAGAATACTGCTCTTTGAGTGTGACAAAGATATTCTGCAGAGATATTCCAATTAGATGATTACCAACAACAGGATTATTGAGCAGATTATACGACAATCCGGCATCAATACCGAAACCGATCTGTGTACCACTGTTCAGGATCGTATTGAACGCTCCATTGATGTTTGCTCCAAGGGTCAGACCTTTCCAGAGATTATTTGCATAAGTCAGAACGAAAAAACTCTGAGAGCTGCTAAGGGAATCTTGTCCTGGAATAGGAGATAGATCTGGGCCGGTAACAAGTACTTTTCCTCTGGTTCCCTGCATTAACCAGCTGACACCAAAAGATTGGTACAGACCGATAGGGTACACGACTCCAAGTTCGTGAAGAGTGAATTCGTTCATTATTGAAGAGAATGCATACTTTCCTGCGAAATAATTCTCTTCGTTAATGAATGCCGGGTTTGTGATTGCAGAACGAGAAGAGAAGAGATACTGCCACCTTTGGGTCAGCAGGTATTCACCTGGCAACCCTTTGGCGCATACAGATGCTACTTGTCCTGCTCCACAAAAAAAAGTAAAGATCAATAGTGAGTTTCTAAAAATGCGGCTGACAGGCTTTATCATGGTATCTTTCCTTAAAAGATTTAATAAGTTAATCGTGCTCCGAGCTCTTCATTATCCGTTCCCTTTGCCTTACAACAGTGTGCAGGGTCAGATCTGAAGTTCATAATTGTACGTGGTGCTGTAAATGCCGGATCGAAAGAGAAGTTTCCAGAGGGGATCGGCCGCGGACTGTGCAGATTGCGGTAAAAATTGTTATTGGAAACCTGTACCCGTTCTGCATCAGAAAGAACCTTTAAACCGAAACGCTCATTAAATGCAACTACATTGTTTTCCATTATAAGTTCTGATGAGCCACCAATGGCAATTCCATGATTCCCGTTATAGGCAATCGAATTATGGTTAACTGTGGCATTGGTCGAACGCACATCCCATCCCTGAATTCCTGATGCACGATTGAATGCAATTATATTGTCCTCAATCTTGGGAAGATGGCGTACAACGATAATACCGGTTTGCCAGTTTTTAACAATGCGGCACGAAGTGATAGTGTTACCAGAACCATTGGAGAAAATACCGATTGTTCCGTTTCGTACCTCAAAACCGGAAATCGTGGTGTTTTTCCCCATGGTGACAACAGTACCTCTACCACCACCATCGATAGTCGCCTTGAACGTCGATCGTGCCATCAGGGTGACTCCCGGAGCAATCAGAACATGCTCTCTGTAGACACCATTATCAACCCATACTGTATCGCCGACTCTGGTCCGCATCATTGCTTCGGAAATTGTTTTAATTCCCATTGAAGGCACCTGGATCGAGGCAGCGAAAACACTTGCCGGAAATATGACACCAGCTGCTAGTGCCAGATAGAGCCTAAGTGCCTTACTGACTTGATACTTACCCATAGAAAATGCTCCCCGTTTATGGTTAAAAACTGGATTTTTTTCAGTATACTACCCGTGCTCCGAGATCGTGATTATCAGATCCTCTCCCGATGCAGCGGGATTCTTTATGTAACATCATATTGAGCTTTTTGGCATCGCTAAACAACGGATCAAGCGAGAAATTATCTGATGGTAATGAACTGGTAAATTTGGCGTTTTGATAAAAATTGTTGTTGATCAGCGTTACCCGTACAGCTTCTTCTGAGGGTTTTACCCCGAATTGATCATTATTGGAAATTATATTGTTTTCAATAATGATACTGGAGTTCCCTCCAACAGCAACACCATGATTACTGTTAAAAGAGATGGTGTTATGGTTGATTGCTGAAGAGGTGGAACGCACGTCCCATCCCTGAATACCTGAACCTCTGTTGAAAACAATCACGTTATCTTCTATCCGTGGGAGATTTCCAACGCACATTATGCCTGTTTGTTGATTGTAGACTATCCTGCACTGAGTGATGCTTACCCCTGCTGACGTTGAAAAAACTCCCACTGTTCCGTTTCGGATTTCAAATCCGGAAATAGTCGAATTACTTCCCATCGTCACCACCGTACCCCTGCCACTTCCATCAATGACAGCCTTGAATATTGCTCTGGATAAAAGGGTAACTCCTGGTGTAACATAAATGTGTTCTCTGTAGGTACCTTCTTCAACCCAGACTGTATCACCCTTTTTTACCGATGCCATTGCGGCTGCGATAGAGGGCGCTTTTCCGGGTACCGTGATACTTGCAGCCTCTGGTGCAAAAAACACAGGAAGCAAATACATGATAACAAAGTGAATTTTTAGGGCGGTGCGGTTCATAAAAATGCTCCGGATTAGTGTAAATCTTATCAGCTTATTCGATTAAACTGTCCGATATACAGATACTGTCATGTTTAAAAGATGCTAATAAATTAATACAGATTCCAACTGTACGCAACAGAATAACTCATAACCATGTACTGTACTTGATCTTCATATGGGAGTTCCACGTCGCCGCCTACAATATTGAGCCCTTTTTAATGAGAATTTCTTGAGAATACAGGAAGGGGGTACCGATATACTATGTACTTCCTCCATGAGTACGAGATTTTTGCGAGCATGGATCTAAAAAACATCTGATTGCGCATAAGCACATAAGATGGATCAAAATAACAGTTGATATGGCAACCCTCGCAGAAAGAATACTTCCCTTGTTTCGCCAAAGCACCCTTTCGTTCTTCTGCATTCAAGAGGTCATGAAGGTTCTCTCCTATATCGGGAGTACGTGACCTGTGGTGAAAACAGGGGAGTGCTATACGGTTTTGTGGTAAAATCACAATGGTCGATTCCACTGCTCTACACAGGGGTTTTCGTATATGATTGCCCCCTTGTCTCCTTAGAACATGGTGGGCCTCATTGAGGTAAACCCCTTTTCTTCTGCTGAATACGCGTGCTTTTTCATGTGTTGTTTGATGAACCTTATCCGGACCGGAGGTATCAAATACCGGATCAAGAATTAAAAGGAGTTTTTTCTCCCTGGCCAGCTCGTATACCTTCTCTATATGATCGATATTTTGATCTGTATAGGTGAAAAGAAGATCAGGAATGAGTTTGTGTTTCAAGGCAATATCAATGCTTTCAATAACCGATGAAAATGATGCAACACCACGCATCTGATTGTGGAGTTCTGCTGAATCTGCATCTATACTGAAATGAAGCAGATCAATTTGCCCGACAAGTGATGCAGCCTTTGAAGGGAATAATAGACAGTTGGTTGTTATGGAGGTAATAAACCCCAGCTTTTTGGCTTCGTACAGAAATGTCGGCAGATCTTTATGGAGAAGCGGCTCTCCACCAGTGAAATCAACAAACCGACAGCCTGCATCTTTAGCATGTTTAAGGTTTCTGAGAACATCTCTGGTGCAAGCATCAACTTTTGGTGTTTCCTGCCATATAGAACAAAATACACATCGTGAATTACATCTGTTGGTTATATAATAGTGTAAAAGAAAGGGCTTCATACCTATACCTTCCTCCCTTTCCAAACGGTCTCCTGGCGAAACAGGAGCAAACATGCAAATAAAATAGATTCAATAAGAAGTGCAACAAAAAATATTGGAAAAAAAAGGGGATTCTGAGTCGACCCGGTTTTCTTAAAAGAGTATGCCACCAGTAGCCAGGTAATTAAAAAATTACTTATTGCTATAACCGTTGGTACTACCGGAAGGAGGGTCGTACAGCACAAAATCAGCGTGATATTTTGGGCTGTGAAAAGTATGGCGACAGGAAGAAGATTTGAACCCCATTTTAATCCTCCTCTTGCCCATCGAATCATCTGGTGAATAAAAGCTACTGCTGTTTCTGTCGGGTAGGTGAATGCAAGAGGCAAAAATGGTTCAGCCGCACGGACCTCTCTTTTTTGGGATAAAAAGTGAGAGTAAAGTGCTCTGTCTTCTACTATACTATATCCTATTTTAGAGAAACCACCACTCTGCATATATGCCTTGCGAGAAATCAGAAGATTGTTACCCATACAGGAACCTCTGATTCCTGCCCAATGAAAGACATAAGCCACAGAAAAGAGAAAATCCAACTGGAAAGCCTGAAATTTTTCAAACAGAGACTTTCGTGAGATCAGTGATGTATGACCAAAAACCAGGCTTGTGTCCTGTGTTGCGCTTTTGTTAAGAGCACGTAACCACCCTGGACTCAACTGCATATCAGCATCTGTCAGAGCAACCCAATCAAAGCGTGCATTTCTGATCCCAAGGTCCAAAGCCTGTTGCTTACTGGTGAGGGGACATGATTGATTGTATTTTGATGACATAATCCTGGTAGTAAATGGTATAGTAGGTATGAATCGTTCTATTATCTCCACAGAACAATCTGTGGATCCGTCATTGATCAGAAGACATTCTATGGGCCCCTGAAAGTCCTGGATACTGAGAGAGTTGAGCAGGTTCTCCAGATTAGATTCTTCATTTCTGAATGGTATCACAATAGATAAACCACCACACTCAGAGAGTTTTGTATGGTGTTTGTCACTCCGCGGTTTGGAAAGTGTTCTTAGAAGATACAGTACGAAAAAAAGATAAATCAGAAGAATAAATGTAACTGCAATCATGATCTGAATATTGTTTTTTCTCCTTTCTTTAATTATAATATACGCACATTGCATAATTATCAGAATGTGATCAGCAAAAGAGTCTGGCATGCTCAAGGGCATAGGAATAGATATCGTAGAGATTGGCAGAATCGCCAGAATGATTGAAACATATGGTGATGTATTTCTCTGCAAAGTGTTCACAGAAAAAGAGATCGCCTGGTGCAACGCCAAAGCAGTTCCACATAATCATTTTGCCGGAAGATGGGCAGCGAAGGAAGCCTTCTATAAGGCTCTTCCCCAATCATGTCAGCCCCATTCTTTCTGGAAAAGCATAGAGATAATGCCTGTGGAACATGGCAATAAACCGGCCATCACTATTTGCACTGAAGAGTTAAAGAAGGCTCTTGAGTACGAAGCGGCTCAGACAATTCATGTTTCTATCAGCCATGAAAAGAGTATCTGCACCGCAATAGTTATAATAGAATAAGCTTGACCTTGCTTTCTTTTTAGGGTATTTTGATAAGAAGGGGGTAAAGATAGTAATGCGTCCTTTATCGTTTAAATTAGTGAGTTGGTTTTTTCTGATTTGGTTTACTATCTCTCCGTACCCTGTGATGGCACAGGATTGGGGAGATAATACAAACAGTGCTTCCGATGAGTTTGGTGGTGATCCTTTCGGTGGTGATCCTTTCGGCGGAATGATCAATGAAGAAAAAACAGACGAGCTTTTATGGGATGAACCTGAACCGGAACTGCAGGATCCAACTCCAGATGTGCCTTCAACCTCTCCTAAATCAGCTTCTTCTCCTTCCTATTCTGAACCGTCACATTCCACCTATTCTTCTGGTAGTGAGCATGGCACTGAAAGCAATGTTCAGAATGCAATTATCGAGGGCGTTCAGATTACTACAGAAAAGGGGAATGTTGAGGATGAAAAGATTGTTTCCGGATATTTCATCTTTCGGGATAAGCCAACAAGCTATTTTTATGAGGTAAAACTTCGTGAAAAAAAACTGGTCTTTGAGTTCAATGATACAAGAACCGGATCATCCCCTGTCCCCTCTGTTTCAGAAACACCAATCAAAGGGTTCAAAATTATTCAGGATAAGGTGGATGTAAATAAAGATGTGAGGGGTCTAAAGCCTGAATGGCATGATATGATACGAGTAACCTTTGATCTGGAAAATGTTCCTGAAATACATGTCAATGATGAATACAGCATTATATCCTTTAGTTTCAAATGGTCAGACAACCCTGATAAGCTCGCTCAGTACATCGTTAAAGACAAAACTCCCAAAGTCATACTCTGGTCTTCAGCGGCAGTAGGGGGAGTCGGATTAGGTGTTCTAGCCTACTTCTTAATTAGCCAACCTCCGCCACCAGCTCCCTTAGGCCCTCTTCCAGTTGATGATCTTCCAAACCGCGGAAGCAACTATCGGAGATAAGTTGATGGCGTTACCAGATCTTTTTTTGCTGGTGATGCCGTAACTATAGTTTTATCTCACATTTTAATCTATTTTTAAAATTACACGATCCAGACAACACCAGCAGGTAAGTATTCGTGAGCATATTCACCACATCTGTTTCTTAAATGGAGTCTTTGCATGAGACCGGAGGAGCTAGAGACCTTTACGGCAAAAGTCCCGTTATTTGAAAATCTTTGCTCAGCTGAGCGGGATGCAATCTGCTCTGTTATGGTTGCACGGGAGTATGAAACCGGGCAGACCATTGTTCATGAAGAGGATAATGAGACTCAAACCTTTTTTATTATCGCTTCCGGTTCAGTCCATGTTACTGCTCTTACCTCAGAGGGAAAACAGACGATTCTGGCAACATTGAAAAGAGGTGAATTTTTTGGTGAAATGGCCATTCTGGATGGTGAACCAAGGAGTGCATCGGTTATCGCTGCAGAGAAATGTATGTTACTCATGCTGTATCGAAAACCATTTCTGGAGATTCTTCAGAAATATCCCAAAATAACTATTCAAATGCTCATTGAGATGTCAAAACGACTTCGTCGTTCAAACCGTCATATAAATACGCTCTCAATGATGAGTGTTTATGGACGAATCGCTGATGTTGTCCTGCAATTGGCAAAAGAACACGGGAGAAAAGTCGGGACAATGACTGTTATCGAGAATCGGCCCACTCATCAGGTTATAGCCGATATGGCAGGGACAAGTCGGGAAACTGTTTCCCGAATACTTTCACAGTTACAGAAAAAGCATTATCTTACTATAGATAGAAAGAAGATGGTGATTCTGAATGAAGAAAAGCTATACTATTAGTATTCCTGTAGGTACATTCTGGAAAATTGTCTTTCCTGGATTTGTCGTGGCATGTATGCTGGGAATTCTGGGAGGGATGTATGTTATCGATAGAGTGATTATGCCAAATGTCGTTGGTGTGAACCGGGATATTGTTGAGGTGCCGTCAATTACAGGTCTTAGCTATGAGAAGGCAAGGCAGAAACTGTACGAGGCTGGATTACTGACTGAAATTCGCAGCAAGGAATACGATAACACCGTTCCAGTTGATGGAGTTATCAGCCAGTTTCCTGAACCAGAATCAAAAGTTAAAAAAGGACGAAAAATCGCTGTTGTAGTCAGTAAGGGAAACGAAGTGGCAGTAATTCCTGATGTACGGAATTTATCGGAACGCCAGGCACGTATTGAAATGAAAAAGCAGGGCATCTCCATTGGGAAAATTAAAAAGGTTTACTCCGAAGATAAACCTGCAGATGTTGTCGTCGATGCTTTCCCACAGAGTGGTACAACTATATCTCGTGAGATGGAAGTCGATCTTATACTTTCAAAAGGACCCAAACCCACCCATGCTGAGGTTCCTAATCTGGTGGGAGAAAGCCTTGCCGAAGCAAAGAAAAAGATAGTGGAAAGTAATTTAACTGTTGGTAAATTAAGTTATCAGAATAACCCATCATTGTTACCTGGAACTATTATTTCTCAATCGGCTGCTCCTGGCTCCAGAATACCATTGGAATCTTCAATCAATCTGGTTGTGTCCATAATACGGTAACAATATATTCATCTTACAAGACGTATATACGTGTAAGCTGGAAAGGGCTGCTGTGCATTGTAGAAATGGCTTCAGAAATTATCTCGTACTGTTTATCATAGTATTGACAACCGGGTGTGCGGTACATCGATTTCCCGTTGTTCGACCGGTACATCACGAATTCCCGCTGGAAGAGCAATCAAAACAGACAAAGGCTCAGGACTATTTCATCAAAGCCCGCGACTACGAGCGGAGAGGGTTGGATCAGTCAGCAGAACGATATTATGAGATGGCGTATGAGCTTGACCCCTCATCGAAAATTCTTCAAAATCAGGTAATACGGAAATATGTCGAATCCGGAAAATATTCCCAGGCATTACTTCTGTTAAAAAGGGATAAGAAAAACAGTGAACTGGATCGTGAAAACAAAAGAACGATCTCTACTATATACCTTAAAATGGGAGAGTTCGCCAAAGCTGCTGAAATTCTGGAAAGTATATCAGATCGATCCGATGAGGAAATCTATTCACTTGGGCTTATTTACGAATCATTAAACAACGTTAGCAAGGCGCTCGACCACTATTTACAATACTACAATCAGAAACCAGAATCTGTTCCCATGGGTTTCAAAATCGGGCGACTGCTTCTAAGTGAGAAACGGTTTGAGGAGGCTGAGAGCCTTTTTCAGGTCATAAGGACTGCAAATGGTTCAACTCCCGAAGTGCTCACTATGCTTGGAACAGTTAAAATAATCCGGGGCGATACAGCAGCAGGTTTGAGTTATTATGAGTCGGCTCTTGAAATCGACAGTACCAACGAAGAAACACTGCGCAGTAAAGCACAAATTTATCTTGGAAAAAATAGTTATCCAGAGGCAATAACCTGTTATGAAAAATTGTATGCAGGTGGATCCTACGGTGAAGTGTATGGTAGGACACTTGCACTGCTTTACTATTATAATAAACAGTACAGCGATGCAGAACGAATCTTAAAGAAAATGCTTCAGGAACTGATGGATGATTATGAGTTGCATTACTATCTTGGGCTGGTCTTAAGTGCTTCAGCACGAACTGAAGCTGCTCGTATCGAGATCGAAAAGTCTCTGATTATACGGAACACATTTGAAGATGCGTGGCGTGAGCTGTGTTTTATGTATGTCAGGGAAAAAGATTACGACAAAGCTCTCTCCACAGCTCAACGGTATACAGTCGCCCTTCCCACCTCCGCTTCATCATGGAGGATGAAAGGATACGTGTTGAATCTTCGCAAAGAATTCAGTTCGTCAGTAGATGCACTGAATCAATCCCTGAAGATTGACAGTACCGATGTCTACACACTTTTCGAGCTGGGAAGCGCTCTTGAAAGAAGTGGGCAGATGGATCGCGCATCAGATGCATTCAGAAAGGTTTTGGCTTTACGTCCAGGGGATCCGGCTGCCTCCAACTACCTGGGATATATGTGGGCAGAAAAAGGAATCAAGCTCGATAGTGCCGAAGTTCTGATTAAAACAGCTCTTGAACAGGAACCAGAAAATGGTGCTTATCTGGATTCCTATGCATGGGTCTTTTTTATGAAAGGCGAATTGGACAGCGCATACACCTATATCCTTAAAGCCGTCGAAAAAATGAATGATGATCCAGTCATTTATGATCATATCGGAGATATACTCGTAAAAATGAATGATTACACAGGGGCTCTGGAAGCATACAGGAGATCTCTTGAACTGAAATCTGAAGATGCGGAAAAGATACTGGAAAAAATCTCCAATCTGGAAATCCTGCTTCAGCGAAATGGTAAATGATAAATGAAAATCCACATTACTATCCTTACCACACTGATTCTACTACACTCCTGTTCCAAACCACCGCAACTGCAAATCGATACCACAACGTTTTTTGAGGAGCAGACATATCAGAGTGCATTTTCCCGTATACGGGGAAGTGGAGATGTGTCTATCGCTCTCAATGGGGAGAGATATAATGGCTCCATGGACATGGAATGGAGATCGGGCGGTCTCTTTAAAGCTGATATATATTCTCCATTGGGGGGAGTTGTTATCTCTGTCAGAGCGGATTCGGGAGCTGGGACGGTAAGAATGGATGGCAAAGAGTACAGATTTTTAAACGATGAAACAATGGATTCTTTGCCGTTTGTATGGGGTAAGAGTATAACATTTGGGCAGTTTATGAGTATGCTGAGCGGTCAGTTGCCAGGGGTATTCAAAATAGTGCAATCAAAACCAGATACGATTATAACTGAAAGAAAATTCACCAGAGCAATCTGGGAGGACAGCGTTTCCAGTGTCGAAGTAAAAATCAAGCCAAAAGAAGCAGAATCAAAAAGGCTGTATTATCATTCAAAGGAATATCTGCAGTATTGGGTAATGGCTTTTGGGAAATTTCATAATACGCTGGCTCGATACATTGAATTCAGAGTCGATGACAAGAATTATTTTTCAATTCGGTATGAGCGTATTAAACCAGAATGAAATGAAAATAGAAAATGATGGATATGAGAGATTGCATCTTAATGGGTTTGGTGGTTATACTTTGTAGCATTCCGATTCAGGGGCAACACTCTGATGCAGGAACGAATCTATTTCCTCTCCTTAACCTCGACTATGATGCTCGGTCAGCTGCGATGGCAGGAGCATCGGTTGCTATTCCAAACAGCAGCAATGGTGTTTTCTCAAATCCGGCATCGACTGCTTTTATTGATAAAATTCAGCTTTTTTTTGGAATACGGGCAATAATGGATAACGTATGGGGTGGTCCGGTAGCTTTTACCTATCCATTTAAAAGAGCGGGTGTGTTTTCGATACATTTAGCTGGTGTAACAAGTGGGGATATCGATGTGATCGAAGAGGATCGGTTCAGTGGAGATGCTGTTTACACGGGAGATGTTGCGAGAGACAACTACATTACCGGTGGAGTGTCCTGGGCATATTTACTCAGTAACGAACTTGCCATTGGTGTTAGTGCAAAGGGATTATACAATAAAATAAATCTGCCTGATAATATCTACAGCGCACTGGGTGGAGCTTTAGATGTGGGTATACAGTATCGGATACTGCGGGGAAGGTTTATAACGGGTGCCGTATTGAGAAACGCCGGTTTTGTGATTCATGGGTATGAGGAAAAATCATACTCTCTTCCATTGGAGCTGGAGGTTGGTATATCGTATGTTCCGCGTTATTTTTCGACACTTCGTCTTGCAATGGACGTAAATAAAAAGCGTGGTGATTATATGAATTTTGAACCTGCTCTAGAGTTTGATCTATTCAAGAAAATCATTGATTTTAGGTTAGGATACACTTTTAGCGAGCGTGACTTCGGGGAATTGATTAATAAAATTCAGGGAGATCAGGCTGATGATTACATTAAAAGTAACTGGACCGCACTGTGTATCGGGGTTGGTGTTAATCCAAATATCGACAAGGTAGACCTAAATATGGATTTTGCTCTGCAGTTTAGGACTGACGCACTGCCACCATCATTGATAGTTTCGGCACTTCTTGAGTTTTAATTGATCAGAACAATTCCAAGGGAAGTGCCACCTGACGGATTCACCGTTTAATGATCTCCTCCAGTGAAACCGAATAGGTAGCACAAAAACGAATAACAAACCGTTCTGAAGGCATAATTGCATGATCTCGCATTGCCGCAAAAAACTCCTTTGTTGTTCCTGTTTCCCTGGCAACACTGAGGGGGTCAAGTCTGTTTTTACTCATATAATTGAGAATCCTTTCTGAAACTTCCATATCGATCTTTCCACCTAAAAGCCATTCAGGCGTAAATGCATCACACTTTTCCAGGACTTCAAGAAGTAGTACTTTTGATGGCTCTTTCTCATGTCTCTGGATAGCGGGGAGATCGGTTTTATCGAGATTAGATAAACTTTGTTCTGCAATGTCCTGTTTGAAGCTCCCAGAGTTATCAGAAAAGCATGAACGCAATGCAATCATGAAGCGATCGCAAAGGTGCTCATCTATGGGTATCTCACGTTTAGCCATTCAGAAACCTCCTCTCTCTTAAACTGCGCGCGCCATATATCATTAGCAAAATCAAAGCCACTAACTATAGCCGGTGGTATGTTCATTGCAATAGCTAACACTTGTATGGAATGTGGAATTCCTTTATAGAATTCGGGTAAATGGGGAGAGCTCAGATGGATACCAAAAAGGTACTAACCCAACTTATTCGATTGAGTTATCTGGAAGCTGGTATGATTGCATGTTATAAAACAGCACTGAAAGAGGTCGAAAATAAAACCATCAGAGTACAGGTAGGAAATTTTTATCAGGATCATCTTGAACATTATGAAGCTCTCCGCCAGAAAGCAACTGAGCTCGGTGGTGTATCACTATTCAGAAAATCAGATTTAACCTGGAATGAGCAAATTGTTCCGGTCTCAGAGGATTGCGGGATGGTTACAACTCTTCAAACCCTCTTCATCAATGAAAAGATCATTAATGAAACCTATGAGAAAGCACTGTTAGCAGATATGCCACCGGAGATAAAAGCTCAGAACCAAAGTATCTGTGATGATGAACAGGATCATGTTAATTACCTGGATGAGATTCTATCGACAAAGATGAAATTTGTTTTGCTGGATCAGATCGGTAATGGTTTGAAGCGGTAAATTGTGGGAGGTGAATCTGTGTTGATTTTAAGAGGGCAATCAACACAGAAATGTGTGTATTGGTAATGAAACATCATTTCTCGGCATTCTCCGCTTCAGCATGTGCCTGGTATGAATGCAGTTTTTGTTTCATTTGGGATGCCATCCTGTCGAGTTTGACTTTGGCATTTTCAATGGTAGTATCCAGGTTTTTTTCCAGATGGGAGATCGATTTCCCCTCCAGATTTCCTTTCAATTCAGACATGGTTGAATCAATCTCTTTTATGGCATCATCGGTGGCCTCTTTAATCTGCTCAGGTATGTGACCATCTCTTTTCAGAGATTTTTTAACGATTAACCCCGCAGCAGCCGATATTAATGCGACTGGGATAGCAGTGTAGATGACGCTTTTTGTTCCTGCAGCCATAAAGACCTCCTTTTTAAAATACCAGATCTGTTTAAAAGCGGGAATGCTCCTTGAAATCTATCAGCAATAGACATACCAGATAACACTATCAAAGAGCGGTCTGCACTTTGCTCTTGTAAAAACGTATGAAACCAGGTCGGTCCTGATTCGCAACTGAAATCAGTTGAAAGCTGGGGAAGATCATGAAGTATAATGAGTTTATTGCGGAAGTTCAGAAAAGAGCCGCCATTGTCTCGTTTCACGATGCTGAAGTAATTACAGAAGCTAGTCTTGCAACATTGGGCGAACGCTTGACACAAGGCCAGAGAGGAGTTTTAGGGGCTCAGTTACCCAAGGAATTGAAAGGATATCTGGGTGAAAAGCCACATGAAGATCTCTTCCGCCTGGAGGAATATTACAACCGGGTAAGCGCTCGTGCCGATATGGGGTATCCAGATGCGGTACGGCGTTCACGGATTGTCATGGGTGTCATAAAGGATGCCATAACCGAAGCACAATTGAGAGTACTTCTGGATATATTACCTGCTGAGTATGGTGAACTTTTTGGCCAGGAGCCAACATCCCCACTCTCCCCTACAATACAACTATGAACAAAAAATAAACCGGAGCTGCTCACAGGAGGACAGAAATGGCTGGCAGGGAAGAGGTAATAAGAAATATCGAATCTCAACTGTATGCAGATAGTAGAATCGATGCTAAACAGATATCAGTTGAACTGGATGATGGCGTGGTTGTGCTATCCGGTAAAGTACAATCACTGGCTGCGCTGAGGGCTGCTGAAGAGGCGGCTGCGTATGTCTCTGGAGTGAAGAGTGTCGAAAATAGGTTGAAAATTTGGTATCCGGGGGATAGAGAAATAATGACCGATACCAAAATAGTCGAGAATATCAAAACAGCGTTAACGCTGGATCGTAACGTAAATCCTGAATACGTCGAGGTAACACTCCAGGATGGGGTTGTGATATTGAGTGGGTCAGTTGATAGTTACTGGAAGAAGGTGCATTGTGAAGAGATTACGGCTAATGTACGCGATGTGAAACAGGTGATAAACGAGCTGACCGTTGTGCCATATCATTTAGCAAGTGATACTGAGATAGCAGGAGAGATTCGTAGAGCATTGAAACGAATGGACAATGTAAACTTAGAATATATAACGATACATGTTGAAGATGGCATGGTGTTGCTAACCGGAAAAGTTCCACACTGGAATGCCTACTACAGCGTAGAATTTGCCGCTCGGAACACAAAAGGTGTTAGGGGTATTCAAAACAAATTAATAATCACCTGACGCTGGTGGAGGCGTAATACACATCACTTCACAGGAGACGTTCTGTATGTCCCGGCCTTCAGACATCATTAGGATCGATGATACCTTGTGGGAACTTCCGAAAACCCACAAACCGGGCATGCGTGTACCAGCACGTATCTATGCGACGGAAAAATTACTGAACGCCATGGATGAGGGCGTCTTTGAGCAGATTTCGAATGTTGCAATGCTCCCGGGAATTGTACGGTATGCTCTCTGCATGCCTGATGGGCACTGGGGCTATGGGTTTCCGATCGGCGGAGTTGCTGCAGTTGATGCTGATGATGGGGTGATTTCCCCTGGAGGCATTGGTTTTGATATCAATTGTGGCATGCGATTGGTCAGGACGAATCTGACCTATAAAGATATTGCTCCCCGGATTCATGAATTGATTGATCGTCTCTTTACCTTTGTTCCATCTGGGGTAGGGGGGAGAGGAATAATAAAAATAACAAAACCTGATTTTAAAGACATTGCACTACGGGGCGCACGCTGGTGCATAGAGCACGGATTTGGGTGGGAGGAGGATCTGGAGAGGACTGAGGAGCGTGGATGTATTCCCGGGGCAGACTTTTCCAAAGTCAGTGAGAGAGCCATTGATCGGGGGTATCATCAATTGGGAACTCTTGGATCAGGAAATCACTATTTGGAGATACAGATTGCTAGAAAAGAGCACATCTTTGATGAAAAACTTGCCGTGCATTTCGGAATTACCCAGCCAGACCAGGTTGTCGTCATGTTCCATTGTGGGAGTCGGGGATTCGGGCACCAGATAGCAACAGATTACCTTCAGGTATTCCTCCACAGTATGGAAGAGAAATTTGGGATCACTGTTCCTGATCGCGAGTTGGCATGTGCACCCTTTCACTCGCAGGAAGGGCAAGATTATTTTGCTGCAATGAAATGTGCCAGCAATATGTCTTTTGCAAATAGGCAGTTAATTCTTTACCAGGTACGTAACGTTTTCTCCAGCGTATTAGGCATCTCTCCAGAGCATCTGGGGATGCATCAGATTTATGATATTGCCCATAACACTGCAAAGCTTGAAACTCACATGCTCAATGGAATACCTCGCACTTTGCTTGTTCACAGGAAGGGTTCGACCCGTGCATTTGGCCCTGGTATGGAAGGGGTACCTGAAGTATACAAATCAACTGGACAACCGGTTATAATCGGCGGTAGCATGGAAACAGGCTCCTATCTTCTCACCGGGGTCGAAAGTGGATCTCAGACATTCTTTTCAACTACCCATGGGAGTGGAAGGGTGATGAGCAGGAAGAAAGCGCGGCATATGTTCAGAGGAAAGGAGCTGCAGAAGAGCATGAGTGAACGTGGAATTTATACAAGAACCGTTTCATTTGCAGGACTGGCTGAAGAAGCAGGGGCGGCTTACAAAAACATCGATGATGTCATAGAGGCTGCACGTCTGTCTGGAATAAGCAGACCAGTTGTACGGTTTTCCCCAATCGGAAATGTAAAAGGGTGAAATGTGTCAGTATATATGAAAAGCTTGCTTCGGAATAAAAAACGATAAACAAAATGGGAAGAATAGATGTATGCCTTACAAGTACCTTGAAGAGATTGCAACTGCCGATGTGGCATTCAAAGCCTGGGGTGCTACACTGGAAGAACTTTTTATTGCCGCCTCCGATGCGACTGTGAATATAATGATCGAAAATATAGATTCTGTATCAAATATCGAAAAGAAAGTATTGGAAGCGGAGGATGTAACTGAGGAATTTGTTCTTTTCCAAATTCTTCAAGAATTGATCTTTCTCAAGGATGCGTATCAATTAATCATGAGAATTGAGCATGTTTCCATACAGAAAAAACAGAACAGGATTATAGTTACCTGTAGAGCGTATGGAGAGGTGATGAATCCACACAAGCATCACCTTGCTCTCGATGTAAAAGCTGTTACATTACATCAATTCAGGGTATACCAAACCGAAAGAGGTTGGGAAGCAAAGGTGATTCTGGACATCTAAATAGAGTAAGAGGAAATTCAAGGAGGGCTTATGGCATTGGAGCGAGAGAAAGAACATGAGATCAGAATTCCGGTAGAATCAGAAAACATACAACTGAATGGAAATTTGTATGTACCTGAGAATGCAGAGGGGTTGATATTATTTGCACACGGTAGCGGGAGCAGTCGTTTTAGCCCAAGAAATCGATTCGTTGCGCAATACCTTAACAGAGGATCATTTGCAACACTTTTATTTGATCTACTAACCCGTTCAGAAGAAGCAACTGATCTGATTACCGCAAATCTGCGATTTGATATTGATCTTCTTTCAAGGCGACTAGGAGCAGCTACAGATTGGGTCAGGAACAATCCTGATCTGACCGATTTTAAGGTGGGGTTTTTTGGTGCAAGTACCGGTGCTGCAGCAGCTCTGGTTGCCTCTGTAGGACGAAATGATATCAAAGCTGTAGTATCACGAGGTGGTCGTCCTGATATGGCTGGGAGTTATTTACCAAAGGTTACTGCTCCCACGCTTCTTATCGTTGGTGGTGATGATTATCCGGTGATTGAACTCAACAGAAGAGCGTATGATGCAATGATGATACCTGGTAAAAAGCTGGAAATCGTTCCTGGTGCGACACATCTTTTTGAAGAATCGGGAACACTGGATGAAGTAGCTCGTCTAGCGGTAGACTGGTATATACAATATCTGCATTAATCGGGAGTGATGAGGTTGTGTTGCATACACCCTCATCAAATTACCTCTAATAGGTTATTTCTGCTCAGGAAAATATATCATATTTCAATATAGCACCCCTGTGTACATCATCGGTTCTAGCAATACTACTGCAGTATTTTGTTTTTCTGTGCATAGCAGCGTGCGCGCCATTGCCCTACAAGTATTATTCAAACAGGGAAAAGATGCTCACTTATGAAGGGAACACTGGTTATAAAAATTAACTTGAAATTTTTTCTAAAAAAATGAATAAAAATTGAACCATTTGAGGAGATATGACTAACAAACCTGAAAAACCATCCTCAAAACTATCTTGGGGCTTATCGGGGTCACTTTATGAAAAAACTACCTGTCGGAATAATGAATCTGTTTTTGTGTTCATTATGTTTAATTGTACTGTTCTTTCCACCCGGAGTCAATAGCGAAGAAGTTTGTGAGTGGGTGTTAGAAGGCTGCCCTGAGAATTTAAACGGTCAAATAATCCAGGTACCGCTAAAAGTGACCTCTGTTTCACCGAAAATTCACGCCTGCAATGCGGAAATGGTGTTTGAAGATGTGGTGAGAACTGGTGGCCCTCCGGCTATCATGTTTGTTGTGGATCATTCAGGGAGTATGACCAGGGGTGGAGGAGGAGGTGCTGGCAGCACCGGAAATGATGTAAACGGGACACGGTTTGTTGTAACCAGTGATCTTCTGGACACCATTTATTCCGCTCAACCTGATGCCCGGGTCGGTCTGGTGGTATTCCGTGAAATACTTTTCTTTGATCAAAGAACTCACGATATCCTCGTCCCGCTTCAGGGAGTACCTGTGGTCAGAACGGAGCACGAAAACCAGGCATACCTTCCTCCATTACAACTCAATGCAATGTACCCGTTTAATGGGACACAGATGTCAGGAATTGATATTCTTAAGTATTTCCTGCAGACAAGAAGAACAAGCGATGGTGTTATCGATCTGACATATCAGCCACTCTTCAGCACAACCGGCTATACTAATATCAATAATGCTTTTGATGCTGCATTGCAGGGACACCATCTTGTTCCGGAGACAGAAATACCTCGTGAACAGCGTTTTATCGTATTTCTATCTGATGGCATTCCGCAACCTGCCGGATCTCCAAGAGACTCTGTTAATCATGGCAACAAAAATCCCTATTATTTCAAGCAGGGCATAAATACTCCCACGACCTTTACGGTATATCTGCATACAAGTGAAACAACCCCTCCTGACAGTCTCATTGAAATGACTGAAAATATCAAAAAAAACGGGTATTCAGAAACAAATGATAGCAGTGACATATGGATTCTCAGGACCAGTTATGAAGATTTGATGAATCTTTTCATGGTGAACATTATAAAACCGATTCTTAGTATTCAATCGGGCGTCCCCACATTTATGGTCGTAAACAGTATAACTTCTTCCAGTCGTCCGGACAGTACATTTTCTTTTAACACCCAGTTTTTACTCCAGAATGATACGACTTCTTTCAATATCGATATTACCTATCATGTAGTTAATCAAACAACTGGACGAGAATTCGATTCAACGACACAATCCAGGTTTTCTATTGTACGCAACCCTGCAGTTTCTGAGCCGACAGAAGGTACGATGATCTGTTTTGATCGGGATCTGGTTCTGTATCATAATGGTGTACCAGTATCTATTGTTAATGAGACTATGACTCAACTTGAAGCACGATTTATTGTCGCAAATACATCTTACTCTTCAATAACAATACAGATAACAAATGCTCTGGGACAGACAATAGATATAGTTAATCTTCCTTTGGCACAAGGTAACCCATACTGGTCAGGAACATTTATCAGAAGTGTTGCCGATGTGATACCAGGAGATTTGAATCTTCAACACCAGGCTCTGGATAGTATAATTTTAATCTATAGAAATCCTCTTGTTCCACTGGACACAATACGTAAAGCCTATCCTTTTCAGATCAGTAAGGTCATATCATTTCCGGCAGCATTTTATTATGATAATAATGCTGACGGATACGTTGATAGCATCTTTATTGCTGTTGATGGTGCAATTTCCTTAGAAGATCTCAATACTCTGAAAACAATTATACGTCTTCCCGCATACCGGGCTTTTAGGGTTGACTCTATAAGCATAGTTTCTGGTGGTCTGGCATATCATGTCACCGATGGTAGTACACAGATCAGAACCCACGTTACCACTGAAGATGTTATCAAGGTTGATAATGCGATACTACCAAACGGGGGAGTTGTTGCTGGAAATCTTATTTTTGTTCAGGATAAAATGGCACCGGTTCTCATCAGCGGAAAGCTTATTTCATCTGCAATGCACGATTCTGTTCAGGTGGTCTTTTCGGAACCGGTTCTGGAATTTATTTCAAATCAGCCGATTCTGTTTTCGAAATCAGACGGAACCGAATACCTGGTGTATCTTGAGCGTGGCGGGACATTATCAGGAAACCGCTATACAAGTGTGGTGACTTCCATTTCCAATGGTATGTCAATTTCAACAAACGACTTGATCTGGATTAATCCACCATCCTCCATTAGTGATACAGCACGCAATGCACAGGTGAATCCTGAGAATCGTAAGGTTCCTATTTCTGTTCAGGAAATTCCTTATACTGTTGTACCCAGAGTGATCAACAATCCCTTTTCACCTGCAGACAAAATACCGGAACCGATTAAGAATGCCTACTTGCAAGGAGGTCGGGTTCCACCCCAGAATGGACTTGTTATAATTATAGAGCCTGAAGGGGAGATACTCAGAAGCATTAATCTACAAGGGCGTGTATCAATATACGATGTAGTCAAGAATCCCATTATTACCGATATTCCCGGGGTGTTTGATACAGAGAATCAGAAGCTTTACTTTACTTGGGATGGGCTCAACAGCAATGGAAGAAAAGTCGCAACAGGAACATACCTTGCAACTGTGCATATAACCGATCCTAAAACCAACCTGAAACTAACCAGAAATTTGCGCCTTGGAGTAAAGCGATGAAATTGAGCAATTTAGCTATTATCTGCTTCTGCCTTTTGGCCAGGGATCTTTTCAGCGGAGAAGTTTGTAAAGTTCAACTGAACTGTCCTCTAAACTACAAGAACAGATCTATTACAGTAGATAGAGATGTGGTTGCTCTGGATAATGTATTCACACATTGTTTAAACGATTCATTCGTTGAAGGCATTTCCATTAACCTGGAAGATACAATCTCTGTTTTCTTCATTATCGACCACTCTGCAAGTATGAGTCACATGGATTCCACTGGTTTGCGTTACAGTGTCGCGAGACAGCTTATTGATACCCTCGCAATCAGATCTCCACAGTCAGAAGTAGGAATTGCAATTTTCTCGAATCAATTGCTGCATAGTTATCAGGACGATCCCTATTATGTACAGCTTCAACAGGAGACACCTACTCATGAGGCTTATATACCACTGACGCGGCTCGACGCGTCAATTGATGGGGGCAGTGCAATAGAAAAACTCAAGGGTGCACTTGCAACAAGCACAACGCCAAACGACACCGATATCGGTGGAAATCAACGATTATTGAATGGTAATTACAGTCCAACTGGTCGGCATGACAGTCGGTTGTATCCTACTTATTTAATAAATAATGGTTATAATGGGACAACTGATATTTCATTGGGTTTTGAAGCCGCACGGCAGGCTTTTTTGAGTGCTTCTTATCCTAGAAATCGCCAGTTTATCATTTTTCTATCTGATGGTGTTTCACAATATGTCGATGTTCAAAGAGCTGAACACGAGTTTGATTATATAAATGGAGCAAATCTTCCAACAACCTATACTGCATTTTTCATAAATATCAATCAAACAATTCCACCCCAGATGGAAGAAATGACTGTAAATATCCAGAATAATGGTTATTCGGAAACAAACAGGACTAGTGAAGTATGGAAAACATCTGGAACTGTCGGAGAACTGATACAAAAACTGCTCAGAGAACTTTCGCTTGGTACTGGTGGTGGGATAAGGACACGCACACCATTGAGCTTATCAATAAACGGGATGTCTGCAATATTTGCAGGAGATTCAGTGTATCTTCCAAAACTCATCCCGCTTACCGGTCAATCCACAACACTCGACTTTACACTCTCCTGGCATTGGAATGAGCCCATAAATTCAGATGTATCAGAAACGGTTTCGGTCACTGTAGTCCAGGGGGCAATTCCCAGTGAAGCACTTCCAAAGAAATGCTGGGATCAGGGGGATTTGCGATTTTACTCTGGAAATCAGCAGTTATCGTTTGTATCTGAGGACCAAAGGACTATTGAAGTCCGCTTTTATCCATCATCCGATATTGCAATCAATAACGCGGTGCTGGTTATTACCAATGCTGAAAAAACAGATTCTCTTACTTTGTCTGCTGTTAATAATGGCCAATATTTTTACGGCACATTTAACCGCACCTATGGTGCACCAATCATCGATAACATTCTCCAGAATTCTTATAATGACAGTATCGTTGCCTACTATCGAAATCCAGATCTTCCTCTGGATGTGCTCAGAGCATCGATTGCTGTTGCTCAACCACGTGCTGTGGGTGTGCAGGCGGCTTACTTTCTGGATCAGAATGGCAACGGGTACCCCGATCTGATACGGGTTATTCAGGGTGAGCAGAAAATTACAGCAGCTGAAGCCCCGATCATCGCTTCGTATATAACGTTCAAGCCTACTGGAAGAGAGTTATCGATACAGTCAGTTGTACCATCAAATAATGGATTTGATATCATTCTCAATGAAACGGGGGTGCCGTACACCGGATCCTATCATGATGAACGGATGTACATAGAGCGGGTCACGAATTTACCCAGCGGTGGAGAATTTCCTGCCACTAATGTCGTTATTGCCGACAGTATGGCGCCTGTTATTATAAAGGCAACTTACTATAATAATGTAAATCCACAGATTCGTGACACTATGGAGGTTTTCTTCTCTGAAGCCATTCGACCTGTTGATTCACAGGAACCTTTTGTATTTTACACTAATTCTACCGAATACCGTATCCGATTATCATCTGAAGGCATTGACAGTTCAAAGGCAGTTTTCTCGATAGTTTCAGTAACCGGTCAACAGGAACCGGTTCTCAATGATTCGATCAATATTGATCATTCAGTGAGGGGGATTTCTGATCTTTCAGGAAATGTGCAGAATTTTGCCGGAAATATCAAAAGAAAAATTGATTTATTCATTCTGTACAAAATTACCGAAGCAGCCTATCTTGATACTACAGGAGATGGTCTCATAGATCTCGTGCGGGTTACTATGGATGCTCCTCCAGATGAAGAGTTGCTTGATGTATTATCTGAAACGATTACTCTTCCTGAATATCGGAAATTTACTTACACCAGAAGTGACCTGGAAATCACTGCCACAGGTTTCGTTATTAAGGTCAGACAGCCACCGTCAACTGAACCATACACCACTGTAGACGAAAGAGATAAACTGGTTGTGAGGAGAACAGAAGCATCCAATGGTGGTATAATAAAAGAAACAAGTGTTCCCATTGAAGACTTGTTGGCACCGGTCCTTATACAGGCGACCTATGTGCCTGGAAAAAAAGATTCCCTTATTGCCAGGTTTTCTGAAACCATATCTGCACCGACCAGCAATCAACCTTTTGTACTGTACGATGCAAAAACAGGTGAACCATACACGATGACACTACACTATGTTAAGCAAGTCAGTTCAACAGAGCAACTCTTTTCGATAGAGCAGGTCAATGGCAAAGAGTACCCGGAATGGAAAGACTCCATTTCTATCAATCCACTGGCAGGAGTAAAGGATACAAGTAACAATATCCAGGACTCAGAAAATCGACGATCAGAACTGATCTTCAAAGCAGAAAAATATGACTACACCATTGTTTCCCTCCCTAATCCCTTCGATCCGATCAAAGCAGAGATCTCTGCATCAGTTCGTAATTATTACAATATCACCGATAAAGAAGGTTTAGTTATAGTCGCCAAACCTGCATCCCGAATAGCAGGACATGTAGTGCTGAGAGGAAAACTTGCGATATACGATGCAGTTGGTAACAAAGTGCTTGAAATAGTTTCTAAAGAGACCGAATCAAATGCAAAAGACCTTATATTTGTCTGGAACGGGACAAACAAAAAGGGGCGTTTTGTTGGCACCGGGACATATCTTGCAGTTCTTACAATTGAGGATAATCAGGGAAGTGTCTCTGTAAAAAAGACAAAAATCGGGGTAAAGCGAACAATCATCGAAGAAAAATGATGGATAAACTATGATTCTACGAATAAACAGAACTGAGGGGTTTTTCACTACCGTTTTTCTCATTGCCGCACTGATACTTACCAGTACGGTATTCAAAAATGTGCATGCAGACGGGTTGCCGGGAGAGTACATATTATCTGATCAGTGGAGGACATTTTCAAAATACCATTCACCATTAACCAACCCGGCATTCATGATGGAGCACCTGTATACCTCAATTCATGGAGTTGCATCCATTTCAACCGATGAGGCTGCAAAGCTGTGGGAAGCAGGGATTGTTGTTCCGCTGGGATTCTATCAGACCGCAGGAATCACCGTTACCGGAGAGAACGGGCGTAACGTGATGAACTGGTCACTGGATGGTGATTCGATGACAACTTCACGAAATCATAATTATCTCTTCACGTTATCATATGCAGCAAACCCCTGGCGGCGATGGAATGTAGGTGTCAATATCAACCTGGCACATCAGGGGAATTTTGGCGAATCGCCATCTTGGAATATTGGAGCGGATCTGGGTATCAGTTACCGCCTCCTTATACACCCGATTTTTGGTTTTCACCTTGCAGGTGTAACGTTTCAAAACCTGCTTGCGCCAGAATTGTCCACTGTTGAGAAAATGCCTTACTCTGCACAGGCACGACTTTTTTATCATACTGAACTGATAGAGAACCGGTTTGAACTGGATTTGCAATTCGATATGACCGATTTTCTTTCCAAAACTGAATTGTTTTTAGACAAAAAATATGTCGAGTGGGACATCTTTATCCAGGGCGGATGGTGGGTTCTTCCATTCGTTGCTATTCGAGGATTTACCGATCTTGGGGATTCGAAAAAATTCGAGTTCTGGGGAGCTGCATGTGAAATAAACATACCTCAGGTAAATGGTGGAAGAGACTTCTCGGTTCTTTATCAATACAGAGATGAATTCAATAGTGAACTGCAGGGTACACATTCTGTATACGTTCGTGTCGATGTTGGAAGGAGCCGTGAAGAGGTGCGAACACGTCGAGTCGCACGGATTGTCAGTGTTAATGCAAGTGAACTCTATAATAAAGCCATGAAGCTTTATTACAAGGGAGATTACTGGGGAGCATTTTTTATCTACATGCGTCTGCTTACAGAATACCCGGATTTTTATAAAAACGACTTCGTCACCCATTACGCCGGCTCATGCCTTGAAGAAATGGATATGAGAGAGGAAGCAATCAATTTGTACAAGGCTGTGAAAACTGAATATCCTCTGAGCACAGCTGTACCTTTGAGTGATCTGGGGTTGATGAGAATTCACTACCGCCAGGGAGATTACTCATCAGTTTCCAGTTATTATATCGAGCTTAACAGACCTGGAGTCCCAGATTCTATCAGAAATCATGGCAATTACCTGATGGGTGAGACAGAGATGCGGCAGGGAGAGTATAGCAAATCATTGCAGTACTTCAATGTAGTTCCTGACCAGCATCCCGCCTATGTCTTTGCTCAACACTCTTCGTCGACCAGCCATGCACTTATGGATGCTCCGATGCAGACCATTGCTGCAAATCTTGACAATGTTGTCAGTGCCGATGTGAAAACAAAGGAACAGAAAGAGGTTGTCAACCGTTCACTGGTTATGCTGGGATACATCTACTATGAGGATAATGCGCTTTCTAAGGCTGTCTCCGCGCTTCGAATGGTTCCACCAGAAAGTTACTACTACGAAGACGCTTTACTTGGATTAGGATGGACTGCGATAAAGGCCAGACAATGGAAGGACTGCATCGCTGCAGGCCAACAGCTTGCACAATCAAGTGGACGTTTCATAATGCAGGGAGAAGGGGCTCTTCTTCAGGCATACGGACATATACTTGAAAAGCGTTATGAACAGGCAAAAATTCTGCTTGAACCAATTATTGAACGTTTCAGGAATTTCTCTGGTTTTCCGGAAGATTCGCTCACTACCGAACGAATGCGTTATGAAAGTGATCGCCTCTCCTATTCTTTTTTAAGTGAACAGGTCGTTAATACTGCGAGAAAAGGACAGGCCGTAAAACAACTAACGATTGATAGCCTGCATACCGACCAGATTGCACGAAAGGGAAAAATCGACAAATTCCTTCGTTTTGCCGAGGAAACAAAAAGAACCATGTTTTTTGAACGAACCATTCCCATGGTCAAAGAAGACCTGGAGTATACGCTCGCTACGGTTCAGAAGATTCTCAATACATCCGGTTATATGAAGGTAAAAGAGAAGATAATGAGCAAAGATAAAGCTATCTCTGATGAGATCGAAAAGCTCAAAGAGCAGATGGAAAGTTACGAAATCAAGAATGATCAGGAGAATACCCAAGATCAGGAGAATACCCAAGATCAGGAGAATACCCAAGATCAGGAGAATACCCAAG